>Ga0210016_1004661_pt1 | contig 11642 bp, 11 predicted proteins | sample CryGeyCG2014_300_FD_185454 | JGI IMG/M metagenome (GOLD analysis project Ga0210016, IMG submission 185454) | Groundwater microbial communities from aquifer - Crystal Geyser CG02_land_8/20/14_3.00 (SPAdes) (version 2) | ecosystem: Environmental > Aquatic > Deep subsurface > Groundwater | place... | reverse complement strand
CCAAAATCAGGAAGGAGCGAAGCTCCTTCCTCTCAGGAAGGAGCTTCGCTCCTTCCTCTCTCTTTGTTCCTTGGGCGACTTGGTTGATGATATCCATAGGGTTTTCGTCATAAGGATCTTCGTTGGTAATAATAATTTCGTCGCAGTATTTGGCCGCTATCTGCCCCAAAACCGGCCGCTTCCATTTGTCGCGGCCGCCCCCGCAAGCGCCCAATAAACAAATTAACTTTTGGCTTTCTTGTTTTGGCTTCAATGATTGATAAACTTGTTCTAAGGCGTTGGGCGTAAAAGCATAATCAACAATAACCTTAAATGGCCATTTAATAACTTCCTCCATTCTGCCAGGCGCTCCGTCTGCTTTAGCCAACGCTTTCTGGCAAATTTCTAAACTAACGCCCTGCGACAATCCAAGACAAACAGCCGCTAAGGCATTATAAACATTAAATTTACCTATTAGGGGCAAGTAAAAATTTTTATTCTGAATATCAAAATACAGCCCATCTTTTTCTTCTTTAACATTTTCCCCAAAAACAACTCTTGGGGTTAACACTTCTCTGCTCTTGAGCAGAGAAGTGTTAAGTAGATCAAGGTTCAAAGAAAAAAGAAATTTTTGTTGAGACGGAAACTGCAAAAAATATTCCGCGTTTGCGTCGTCGCTGTTTATAATATGAATATTTTTACATAACTCAAAATATTCTCCCTTGGCCTTTTTATAATTTTCAAAGCCCTTGTGTCGCTCAATGTGCTCGGGCGATAAATTAGTAAAAATCATTATTTGCCAGTTGATAAAACGATGGCGATGTTGCAAAACCCCCTCGGAGGTGGCTTCAATAATAGCGTAATCGCATTTGGCTTTAACCGCCTCTCTTAAAAACTTCTGCAAAATCGCCCGGCCTGGCATAGTCATTTTAAGGGTGTTCTCTTTTTCTTTATTGCCAATCTTAAATTTTATAGACGAAGCCACCGCCACCTTATAGCCAGCTGTTTCTAAAACAGCAGCCATTAAGGTGGCGGTGGTAGTTTTGCCATTAGTGCCAGTAATGCCGATAACTTTAATTTTTCGACTTGGGAAGCCGCAAGTTAAAGCGCCAAAAAAAGCTACCAAAAAATGGTACCAGCCGATTATAAAACCCGGCATAATTTTTTTAACCAACTTCTTTATCATTACTCTATTTTTACCATAAACGAGAAAAAACATAAACCTATAAAAAAGCAAGCTCTCTTACGAGAGCTGCTGGGGGAGCGTTTCTTGCTCCTTTATTCTCGCCTTTTCTCTGCATTTCCTACAAAAAAGAAAATGCAAAAAAAGGCCTATTTTTGTCCAAGGAAATCTATTTCTATGCTGGAAAAAGATTCCTTTCTTTTCTGTGTGGGTTAAATCGGAAAACATTTTATCCCTCCTGATTTAATTTTTATAACACCAGCCTATTCTTAGCTTACTTGCCCAAAATTTTCAACGCTCTTTTAATTTTTTCCTGAGGGTTTTGAATTTCTTTAGGCAGTTCGGTCAAAACTTTTTTAATTTGTTCTTTAACGAAGCCCAGCTGGCTTAAAGCCAAAAACGCTTCGTCATTGGCAAAAATATCTTGGCCTTTTTTGCCGGCTTTTTGAGCGGTTTTAATTTGCCCGGACAACTCTAAAATAACCTTGGCGGCTTTTTTAGCGCCAATACCCGCGATGCCGTCTAAAAACTTTAAGTTGCCCCTTTCAATCTCGCCTTGTATTTTTTCCAACGAACCAACCCCTGATATTTCCAAAGCCGCCTTGGGGCCTACGCCCTGAATGCTTCGCACAATCTTAAAAAATTCCATTTCCGCAGCAGTCAAAAACCCATAAAGCTTGACCCCCCGCTCGTTAGCCTCCATTTGGCAAAACAGGTTTATATTCTGACCAATTTCTGCCTGCCCTGTAGGAAGTGAGTTGACCGAACTTTCCTTCAGGGGTATGCTTTCAAAAGAATGACCCGACAGCCAGACCTCATAACCCACCCCATTAACCAACAAAATAACAGACCCATCTTGCTTGGCAATAATTTTGCCTGATAAATAAGCTATCATATACTCTACTATGTTTCAATTAGTTTCAAAATTCAAGCCCGCGGGCGATCAGCCGCAGGCCATTAGTAAATTAACGAAAAATATTTTGGCTGGCGAAGGAGACCAGGTGCTTTTGGGTGTAACTGGTAGTGGAAAAACCTACAGCATAGCTAATGTAATTGAAAACACACAATTGCCAACGCTCTGGGTTTCGCATAACAAAACGCTCGCCGCTCAAACTTATCAAGAGCTAAAGGACTTTTTCCCAAACAATGCCGTGCATTATTTTGTTTCTTATTATGACTATTATCAACCCGAGGCCTATTTGCCCTCAACCGACACCTATATTGAAAAAGACGCTAAAATCAACGAGGGAATTGACCGCCTAAGGCACGCCGCCGTGCAAGATTTGGCCCAAAGAAAAGACGTGATTGTGGTGGCCTCGGTTTCCTGTATTTACAATATCGGCTCGCCCCATGACTATCAAAAAGTTTCTTTGGCAATAAAACAAGGGCAAAAAATAAAACGGCAGGAGTTTTTGCGGCATTTAGTCGCTTTGCAATATCAAAGAAACGATTACGACTTCAAGCCCGGAAACTTCAGGGTTCGTGGCGAAATCGTGGAAATATTTCTGGTAACCGGCCAACAGATTCTGCGCGTGGAGTTTTCTGGCGATCAAATTGAGAAAATATCTTTATCTGAATCCTCTTTATCTACCAACTACAAACTACTAACTACAAACTATCGCGTTTTTCCGGCCAAGTTTTGGATTTCAGAGGAAGCCAAGCAGAAATTGGCCATAGCCAATATTAAAAATGATTTACAAATACGGTTAGCCGAGCTGAAAAAACAAAATAAATTATTAGAAGCCCAACGGTTAGCCCAAAAAACTAACTACGACTTAGAAATGATTCAAGAAACCGGCTATTGCCATGGCATTGAAAACTACTCGCGCTATTTTGAATTTAGGGAGCGCGGCTCAACGCCATTTTGTCTTTTAGAACATTTCCCCCAAAACTGCCTGACAATCATTGACGAATCGCACATCACTGTTTCACAAATCAGGGCCATGTATAACACCGACAAAGCCCGCAAAACCGTTTTAATTGACTACGGCTTTCGCTTGCCTTCGTGCTTGGATAATCGGCCGCTTAAATTTGAAGAGTTTGAAAGCAAAGTTCAGCAAGCCATATATGTGTCAGCCACACCCGGGCCGTATGAATTAGATAGAATCCGCATCAGGAAGGAGGGAAGCTCCTTCCTCAAAGGAAGGAGCTTCCCTCCTTCCTCTCCTTTACTGGTAGAGCAGTTGGTGCGGCCAACGGGGTTGCTGGAGCCGAAGACAGAGATTAGGCCTAGCCAAGGGCAAGTTAAAAATTTGGTAAAAGAAATTAAAAAAGCGGTTGAAAAAGACCAGCGGGTATTAGCCATTACCTTAACTAAAAGAATGGCCGAAGAGTTGGCCGAATACTTAAAAAACGAAAACATTAAAGCCCAGTATTTGCACTCGGAAATAAAAACATTGGAACGGCCGAAAATTTTAAATAAATTAAGAACCGGGGAGTATGAGGTGATTATTGGGGTTAACCTTTTAAGAGAGGGGTTAGATTTGCCCGAAGTGGCTTTAGTGGCCATCTTGGACGCCGACAAAGAGGGATTTTTACGCAATGAAACCACGCTTATTCAAACAATGGGCCGAGCCAGCCGCAATCTCAACGGCCGCGTGATTTTATACGCTGACAAAATTACCGGCTCAATTAAAGGGGCTTTGGACGAAGTTGAAAGACGCCGAAAAATACAATTGGCTTATAATAAAAAACACCATATCAGGCCCGAAGCCATTATTAAAGAAATCAGAAAATGGCAATTAGCGGAAAAAGAAAAATCAATCACAGCCGAGCTGGCCATTATCAAAGATGTCAAACTTTTAGAAAAAGAAATGAAAACAGCGGCCGCCAATTTGGACTTTGAGCGCGCGGCTGAAATCCGAGACTTGATAAAACATTTAGACCGGGCCTAGGGAGCTATTATCGTAGGATAATAAAGCATTGCAAATGTAGGGTTTGTCTGGTATTATTTGAACATAATATGACTTGTGCATTTAGGGCAAGTTTTACATAATAATCAAATTTATGGCTATTACTAAATCAGCTAAAAAGGCGTTACGACAAAACGCCCGCAGAAAAATTAGAAATGTTAAACGCAAAGACAAAATGAAAAGCGTCATCAAAGAGGTTAGGACTTTGATTGAGCAAAAAAAGTTTAAGGAAGCCGAAAAGCTTTTGCCGCAAGTTTACCAAACATTGGATAAAACCGCCAAAGTGGGCGCCATCAAAAAAAATACCGCCAGCCGTAGAAAATCGCGGCTAACCAAAGCGCTTAACAAAGCTCAAGTAAAATAGTAATTTTACTAAATTTTGGTGTTCGTCATTCTGAGGCCTAATGGCCGAAGAATCTCGGGATTCTTCGCCTGCTGGCTCAGAATGACATGGAGGCGGAACGCGTAAATCCTGTTAAGTTTCAATGACAAATGTTTTCAGACAATCTTCAATTGACAAGCCGCCGGTTTTGACCGACCAGTCAAGATTGAAAAGCCGCTGATAGATTTTTTTTAATTCAGCCAAAGAGAAATAACGGGCTTGCTGGCTGGTTTTTTGCAAAACAAAAGGATGCAACTTAAGGCCAGTTAGAGTGGCAGGCTGGCCTTCACTGGCTTTAACAGCCAAAAGATTGCGAAACTGATAAATAAACATAGAAAAAATATAAAAAGGCGAGTCGCCCTTGGCCAAATGCCGCTGTAACATTCGCCAAGCCCGTGACTTGTCGCGCTCGGCCAAGGCGCCAATGGTGTTAAAAATGGCTGGCTCAACTTTCGGCTTAACCAATAGCCGAATATGCTCCTCGCGAATTATTTTGCTGTAACTGGCTATTTTTTTTAATTCATGATGCAAGCGCCATAAATCATTGCCCGCCAACAATAAAGCGCTCAAAGCGCTCCCCTCAAAAGAAGCGCCGTATTTGGCCGCCTCCTCTTTAAGCCACACTTTTAATTCATTCTCCTTCAATAAGGGAAATTCCTGGCATTGAGCTTGCTTGAGCAAGGCCTTAAACAAAGCGCTTTTTTTGTCGGGCTTGCCTTTTTCTAAAATCACCACTATATCGCTAACAGCCGCGATTTTTTTGATGTTTTTCAAAAAATCAGCGCTAAATTGGCCATTGCCCAAAACATTTTCTAAAAAGAAAAGTTTGTTTGAAACAAACATTGACCGTTGAAAAAGCGCCTCGGAAAAATCCTGAAAAGTAATTTTGCCGCCAGTCAAATCAATTTTTTCTAAATTCAAACCACCCCCGCTTTTCTGGCAAAATTGCTTTTCAATTTCATGGGCTTTTTGTTGAAGCCGATAGGTATCGGGACCGTAGAGAAAATATAACATGTTAGAAATCGTTAATGAATGAGCCCATTAGGGCGAATGAATTTATGAGTTCTTACACCCTGTTAGAGTTTCACTGATGTTCTCTGTACCACTTACGGCGTCAAGCGAAGCGGCTTCGCCTGTCAACGTCTATAGAGATGGTTGCAAAACTATTCCTGCTACAATTTTATCTTTTCGGCTGCGTCATCGTCAGACTTCGCAAAATGCTTTTCGCCGTAGCTGGGCTACGGCCTCAAAACATTTTGCTCGTCTTCCTCGCCTCGCTCGAAAATCTAAAATTTCGCTACGAAATAGTTTTGCAACCATCTCATAATATTTACCCTCATTATTTTTTCTAATTCTAAAACACTCTTTAATTTTCATATATTATTTCAGGTACTCGGATCGCATTTCTACTGAAACCCTTTGGCGGGGACGACCGGGCTCGAACCGGCAACCTCATCAGTGACAGTGATGTGATCTAACCAATTGATCTACGCCCCCAAATTTTTTATTTCATTATTATCAAAGTGGCTATGAGAGGAGTCGGACCTCTGTTTAAGCTTTATGAGGGCTCCGCTCTACCGTTGAGCTACACAGCCGATTAACAAAATTCTTTTTCAATTCTTTTAAGAATATCTAATAAAATTTTCGTACTATGAATACTCGCCCTGCAAATCCCATTTTTATACTTAGAGATGGTTGCAAAACTATTCCTGCTGCAATTTTATCTTTTCGGCTGCGTCATCGTCAGACTTCGCAAAATGCTTTTCGCCGTAGCTGGGCTACGGCCTCAAAACATTTTGCTCGTCTTCCTCGCCTCGCTCGAAAATCTAAAATTTCGCTACGAAATAGTTTTGCAACCATCTCTTATTGTTTTTGCCACTCTTATCCTTGATGTAAGATTTTGTAAAACTAGATATCGACAACCCTAATCTTTCTGCCCAATACTCTTTAGCGGCTTTCTCGTCACTATCTGGCCATAAATGTAAACGCAATTTTATTCTTTCATCAGGGATATTATAATATTTCTTTAACCAGCCAAGGAAAAGACTAACTATACGGTAGTCAGAAGAAGTAACCGCAACAGTGTAATTTACACCTGATGGCTTGTCTCCTTCGCACCAATATAGAATCAATCCCTCCCTATTGGAAATACATTTTTTACTTAACATTTTTGTCGCGGGGCCCGGAATTGCACCGGAATCTCCAGGTTCTTTTGCTACCTTTTGTTTCCAAAAGGAATGGACTATCCCATCATCCACAACCACACAAGGCAATGGACGCTTCCATTATAGTCTCTGAACCTTCCCAGCGCGTTAAAATATTACGCGCTTGGCTTGGCTGCTGATTACCAAATCCCCTTTCTTTTCAAGCAATCACACTTATCCTTTCGGATGATGTTGTTGCGAAAAGGGCTCTCACGGCTTTCCAGCAATTTCGGAAGTTTTCCACGAAATGTTGCCACTCCGGGTCACAAGATTAACTTATGAGCCTGATAACCTACTATTAGTCCACCCCGCATTACTATTCTAACTAAAAAAGTTGCAAAAAGCAACAAAAAAACACGGGTGATGTGGAATTATTATCAAGCAAAACTTGTAAGGAATTGGCATAGGTCAGACCTCCCCAGACTGGGCCCAAGTTTTCAGGAGGTCTGACCTATGCCAATTCCTCCGCGCGCCTAGCAATAATTTCACATCACCCGTATTTTTTTATAAAACACCTAACTCGCCTAGGGCCTGGCCAAACTGATCAATGACATCTTTGGCCATTGATTTGGTTAAATGATAGTTGGGGTCGTGCACCACATCCGAGCAAACTTTTTGGGCGTTTTTTAAGGCGGCTAAATTTGATAAATCTTCTTCGGTTACTTTTTGCAAGCGTTCTTCCAAATTAACTCCCCCAAACCCAGCGTTTTTCAGCGACTCGTCCATAAAGGCGGCTCCGTCAATTAAAGACAGCTTCCACTGGTCTTGGTGGTTTTTCTCTAAGCCGTCTTGAATTTTCTGCCAGCGCCTTATTTGGCTCTTCTGTTCAAAAAATTTAGGAAACAAAAAATTTTTGGCATCGCCCAAAAATTTATTATTCCAATAAGTCGTTCTTATGGAATAATAAACAGTCATCCAGATAAAAAAAATGGCTAAAATAACAAAAATAATCTGCAAAGGCCACAGCTGGCGTTGCAAATCCGAGGATAATAAAATACGCAAAACATTTTTCACTCCCCCGCCTACCGCGTTCAATTCAGTTGTGTTGAGAAAATCAGGCACCATACTAATTTAGAAATGGTTATAAAATCTTTTCTAATTGCTGGCCAATTTGAAAAATTCCTTGTTCATTGAACGGCCGGCTAATGATTTGCAAGCCCACTGGCAAGTGGCCATCTTTGCCCGCCGGCAAGGATAAAGCTGGCACGCCCGCCAAACTGATCGGCACAGTTAAAATATCCGAGAGATACATTTTAAGAGGGTCGTCAATTTTCTCGCCGATCTTAAAGGCCGGAAAAGGCGAGACCGGCGTAAAAATGAAATCAACTTGTTCAAAGACCTGATCAAAGTCCTGTTTTATCAGAGCGCGCGCTTTTTGGGCTTTAATATAAAAAGCGTCATAATAGCCCGATGACAAAGCAAATGTGCCCAGCATAATTCTGCGCTTCACCTCCGAGCCAAAGCCCTGGCCGCGGCTTTTGAAATACACTTCAGCCAAGTCATTGGCCTCTTGGCTTAAGCCGTATTTAATGCCGTCAAATCGCGCTAAATTAGCGCTGGCTTCCGAGGTAGACACTAAATAATAACAGGCCAAAGCATACTTAGAATGCGGTAAAGAAATCTTTCGTATTTCAGCTCCGGCTTTTTGAGCTTTTTTAATAACCCCTTCAATTATCTCACGCGTTGCTTTTTCCAGGCCTTCGCCAAAATATTCTTGTGGTATACCTATTTTAACATTTTTTAAATCAACATTAACAGAGGAGTTATCCGTATCAGCTGAAGTGGCATCATTTTCATCTTTACCTTTAATGGCGTTAAAAATAATCTGGCAGTCCTCGGTGGTTTTAGCCAAAGGCCCTATTTGATCTAATGACGAAGCGTGAGCTATCAGGCCGTATCTGGAAACAGCTCCATAAGTTGGCTTCAAGCCAACTACCCCGCAAAAACTAGCGGGCTGACGAATAGAGCCGCCAGTATCCGAGCCCAAAGCGAAAACACACTCATTGGCCGCCACAGCACAAGCCGACCCGCCCGAAGTGCCTCCGGGCACTCTGGTCAAATCATGAGGATTTCTAGTAACCTGAAAGGCCGAGTGCTCGGTAGAAGAGCCCATGGCAAATTCATCAAGATTGGTTTTACCCAAAATAATCGCTCCTTGTTTTTTAAGTTCAGCTACGGCCGTGGCATCATAAGGAGCAAAATAATTTTCTAAAATACGCGAGCCGGCCGTGCACTTTTGCCCCTTCACCAAGATAGCGTCTTTAATAGCGCACGGCGCGCCCGCCAGCAAGGAGACCTCTTGGCCTTGTTTAATCTTTTCATCAAGATAGTCGGCTTGCTCCAAGGCCTCGTCTTCGCTCACCGCTAAAAAAGCTCCTATTTTTGGCTCTTCTTTTTTGATTATTCCTAAATAATGTCCAACTAATTCGCGAGCGGAAAAATCTTTTTGTAAAAGATGCTGGTGAATTTGCTTGATAGAAAACTGATGAAGTTCCATATTACAAAATAGCTTTAACTTTTAGATAGCCGTTATCTTTTTGAGGAAATTGCTCAATGATTTTTTGTGTTGCTTTTTCATCACGAGGAGTCGCTTGGTCGGCTCTAGTCACATTAAACAAGGCTGTGTTCTCGTAAAACGGCCTTACATCACTAACATCAACCTCGTTGAGCAGGGCCACATAGTCCAAAATAGCCGAAAGCTCTCGCTGTATTTTAGTTTTTTCAATATCTGAAAGCTCCAGACGGCCCAAGCGAGCCACATTTTCCACTAATTTTTTGTCAATCATGGTTATTAATTATTCGTTATTAGTTATTTAATGGCCATACCCGAGCTGGTGTCGGCTAAAACCTCTCGTAAAGTGTCCAAATTTTCCAGCACAATACCCCCGCCCCGCACCACCGCCGTAAGAGGGTCTTCAATAATTTTCACTTTCATTCTGGTGGCCGCTGAAAGCAAAACATCCAAGCCAGCCAGCAAAGCGCCTCCGCCCACAATATAGATACCACTGCCCATAATGTCGGCCAACAATTCGGGCGGGGTGCTCTCAATAATGCCCTTAACCGCTTCCATCATAGCATTAAGTGATTTTTCCATGGCCTTTCTGATGTCTTCAGAATCAACAATTACTTCTTCGGGCAAACCGCTCACCAAATTGCGGCCTCTCAACCTAAATTCCTTTTTTTCCTTTAACGGCACCGCGCAACCAATGCTTATTTTAGCTTCCTCGGCCGTTCTCTCGCCAATTAACAGCTGATATTTTTGCTGGACATATTGCACAATATCATCGGAAAGTTTATCGCCCGCGATGCTCAAACTTTGCGAGGTAACAATGCCACCCAAAGAAATCACCGCGATGTCCGTGGTGCCACCGCCAATGTCAATGATAAAAGTGCCTTTGGCTTCCTGAATGGGCAAGCGAGCGCCAATGGCCGCGGCCACCGGCTCTTCAATTAAAAATACTTCTCTGGCCCCGGCGTTTTTGGCGGCGTCCTCCACCGCTTTTTTCTCCACCTCGGTTACTCTTGAAGGAATGCCCACAATAATCCTTGGCCAGGAAAGCGAAATAAACTTTTTGTGATGGGCTTTTTCAATAAAATAACGGAGCATTTGCTCGGTTACCTCAAAATCCGAAACCACCCCCCTAACCAAAGGCCTCACCGCCTGAATATGAGCGGGCGTTCGGCCAACCATTTTTTTGGCTTCCTCGCCCACCGCCAAAATCTGGCCGGTTTTAGTGTTCAAGGCCACCACTGATGGCTCGTTGATCACAATGCCTTGACCGCGCACATACACCGCCGAATTAGCCGTGCCCAAATCAATGGCAATGTCCTCGCTAAAATATCGCAAAATTTTCTTAAACATAGTATAGTATTCCCTTATCTTATATTAAAAAAACAAAAAATCAATATGCAACTTACGCGCTTGTCTGTCATTCTGAGCCAACCCTATTTTTTAGAACAACAAAAAAACTACAATTTCTGCTCTATAGTTCAAAAATTGTAGTTTTTCAAACTTTCTAAAAATAATTGCTTACTTTTCCAAGATGTCGTGTTTGCCGATTCACATCAGTTATTTTATGCAAGTCGCTTATTAAATCCTTGATGTTATCAAACTTTTTCACCCTGCCAGCTTTTACATCGCTCAACGCTTCTTGCAACATTGCTTCGCCCGCCAAAGACAGCTCAAATGTCGGCAATTTATCTAAAATTGCTTTTGGCATAAAACTTTTTTTAGAACAATTTAATAACATCCTTGATGCTCACTAGGGCCATGAAACCAATCATAATGAAGAAAAATACGGCGGTGATTCTTTTTTCTATGACTGGATTAACCGGCTTGCGCCTAATCAGCTCAATGCCCAAAAACAACAGCCGCCCGCCGTCTAAGGCCGGAATGGGTAACAAATTAAATAAAGCCATCCAAATAGAAATCATGGCTATGAGCATCAAGAAATTGCCCCAGCCCTGGCCCAAGGCCTGCCCCATAATCTGGCCCAAGCCAATCGGCCCAACAAACTGCAAATCATTATTTTTCTGGCCTTGCATTTTACTCTTAATCACTTTAACTAAAGTTAAGGGAATGTTCTTGGTTTGCTGGATAGTAATTTCCACGCCTTTATAGGGCGCTTTATACCAAGCGGTTTTTGTTAAAACCACCCGGGCCATAGCTATACCCAAAGCGCCCTCGCCCATGGGCGGATTAATTCGCGGCGTTACCGCGATATCTATTTCTTGATCGCCTCTCATAACTCCCATCTGAATTTCTTCCCCTTTGTGGCTGGCGATAAATCCTTGCGCCTCCCCTACTTTTCCAGATTGCAAATCTTCATTGGCGAATTTTAAGTTTATTATTTTATCGCCTGGCTTAATACCGGCCAGCTCGGCCGGTGATTTAGGGACAACTTGTAAAATTTGGATAAAAGGGTTTGCTCCAGCTTGCGCGAAGTCATCATCAACGGCCGTGGGTATGCCCCCTACCCCAA
>Ga0210016_1004659_pt1 | contig 11644 bp, 11 predicted proteins | sample CryGeyCG2014_300_FD_185454 | JGI IMG/M metagenome (GOLD analysis project Ga0210016, IMG submission 185454) | Groundwater microbial communities from aquifer - Crystal Geyser CG02_land_8/20/14_3.00 (SPAdes) (version 2) | ecosystem: Environmental > Aquatic > Deep subsurface > Groundwater | place... | reverse complement strand
AAATTGGGGGAGGATGGTTATAGGCGATGATTCAGATGTCAAAGATATTTATTTCGTTGAGGTGGAATTCCGATGATTAAAGCATAAATCTTTGTCTCATTGTCATAAAACTAAGGCAGGGAAATGTCTCTGCCTTTTTCATCTATATTTCTATCAAGACTCTCTGACATACAAGGTTATCCTAAAGGGAAATCCGTTAGAAAGTCTTCGGTTTTCCAACGGGGAGGCTTACCCCGTAAGAGACCAGAGGTCTTACGGGGTTCATCCCCGCTGCAAGCCCTGATAGAAGCGCAGCTTCACACGGGGCAAGTAGCGGGGCTTTCTAATGGGGTAAAGGCAGGTGTGATTTCCGCAGCAAATCATCAATGTTTTTGACAGGATTGAAGGTCTCAAGAGGAACTTCCACAAAGACAGTATTCCAGAAGGCCATGGATCCGTTCCACAAACCGGGTAGTTCCAGGGCCTTGAGTTCCCCATCCTCATGGGATTTTCTGGAAATTGACACTGCATCCTTGTTGGCGTAAAAATTCAAATCAAATTTTTCACTTAGGTAATTCCTGACTCCGCATACCAGGTCAACAGGATTGAAATGTGTGGAGGAAATCCAAATATCTTTTTGCTCTTCCGAATGGGGGTCTATTTGGTTTTGTTCTACGATCTGGAGTGACTGGGTTCCATCCTTCTCCTCGACCCAGAAAGGGCCCCCGCCAGGTTCACCTTCGTTTTTAACCATACCGCAAACCCGGAAAGGTCTGTTTAGCTTCTGGAAAATATATTCTTTTCTATTGGATGCCGAGTCATTCCTGAACCCATCAGGAAAGGGCATGAACAGCTTTTCTTTGCAAAAACGGATGATCTGCGATAGCGCCGCCTCATCCACTCCTCCCCCAGACAATAGATTTAAAATCCGAAAGATCTCATCTTGTAATTGGACCAGATATCCCGCCAGGACCTTCTTATAAAGAACCGTGATGTCTTTCAGGCGGTCGGGAACGACATTGTCGATGTTCTTTAGAAAGATAATATCACCGTCTATAGCATTGATATTTTGAAGGAGCGCGCCGTGACCTGCTGGCCTGAATAAGATTTTACCGCTCCTGTCACGGAAAGGTCTACTCTCCCTGTCCACGGCAATCGTATCCGTAGAGGGAAGCTGTATGGTTACAGTCGCTTCGTAACTTGCCCCAAAGAGATTTTCATAATATCCTTTCGCCTGGTAGAGGAAGTTCCTAAACTGGGATTCGTGCTCTTCAGAAACAGTGAAATGGACCCTACAGAGGCTCCTATTATCCCTGACATAGAAAGCTGCTTCGACGAGATGCTCCTCCATGGCGGTTCTATTGCGCTCGGGATAGATGTGAAATTTTAGGAGCGCCTTGGGAAGCCAAGAATAGTTAAGACCCCTCGGTGTAAGGATATATTCCAGGATATCGGCGCACCTCTTATCGTGAAGGTAGTCTTCGACAATCTGTCCATCCTGGGCCATGACGCGTTTCAAGTCATCGTAGAAGGCAAACTTAACGATGTCCTGGAGGAATTTCACAGAATGTTCGGTTGAATCGAATCTCCCCCTCTGGTAACTGCTATGCCAGTCGTTGAACATACGGCTGGCGGCGCCTGAAGCAGGCACAAACTTGAGCATCCGTCCTCTCCTGGCAGCCTGGTTGTGAAGGGAAACGAGAGTGTCCATCTTACCCGGGGTTATCTGCACGATGCCGTCCCCGATTCGAGCGGGCCTTGCCAATTTGATTGGCTCTGCTCCCCTGCGGAATATTTCGAGCTGGCTTATGATCTCAGCGGGATCAATCCCTTTAGCCGCGATCGACTGTAAATCCTCTTCTGAAAAGACCCTTAAAGACATTAGGCGGTCTCCTCCTGAGAACGATGGCAGGTTTTTCTTTCAAATCCTTATATATAACAAGATGAAAAATTGGACAAGGGGCATCAATCTGTGTAACGCCTCACTGAAGCGTGGGGAAACTCCGATGATCCAGCAGGAATGCCTCCAAAAATCTTATCAGGCGGATGGTCTAAATTTTTTAGGGAAGAGGTAACATTCACCATCAATAGCACAGTCCTCGGACTGTTGGGACCATTCTTTCAGTTCAGGGACAAGTTAATGTTGCCGCCATAAGATTTTCTCCGGCATCCCCGCCGGATCTCGGTAATTGTCCACGGGAGAGTGAGGCATTATCAATCTGTTATTTTTCTAGTTGAACAAAATAAATTTTTGTTCTAAAATTCATCCTATATGGAAACCGTAAAGAAAAAAATCTTAGTGGTTGACGATAATCAAGAATTTGTTGGTTTAATTAGAAAAATTTTGGAGAGGAAAGATTTCAATGTCTCTATCGCCTTGGATGGAAAGACGGCCATCGAAAAAGCATTATCGGATGTTCCCGAATTGGTTCTTCTTGATCTGAAATTGCCTGACATCCCGGGAGAAGAGGTATTAAAAAGAATTAAAGAAATTGATAAAGATATCGCCGTTATCGTTATTACGGGCTATGGAGGAGAACAGGTAGCGGTCGAAATGATGAGAAAAGGCGCAATCGATTTCCTCTCAAAGCCCATCGAGCACGAACTTCTTCTATCCTCTATAAAGAACGCCTTAGAAATTCGTGAAGCTCAAATTGAGGACAAAGGGTTTGAGCGATATCCCACCCTCGAGAGATTCTTCCCATTTCTTGCGCACGAGGTTCGAAATCCACTCCATGCTATTTCCGGAGCTCTTGCTATCATTCAAAGACGATCGGATTTGAAAGATGACCTTCTTGCTCAATCCATAAAAATTATCAATGAAGAGGTTCAACATTTAAACGAGTTTGTACAGGAATGTCTAAATTTTGTTCGGCCTCCCAATATTGTTCGCTTCAATGGAGTGGAAATTAGGGAGGTCATTTCTGTAGTGATGAATCTAATCTCCCATATGCTTGAGTCAGAATCAAAAAAAATCAAGGTCATTATGGAGATGGAGCCTCATCTTCCAAAGGTTTATGCCAATTACGAAGAGATCAAGCAGGTTTTTTTGAATATTGTAAAAAATGCTTTTGAATCCATGCCCGAGGGAGGAGAATTCACCATCAAAACTTGCGCTAAATCGGATTCTTCAAAACACATAGAAATTAATTTTATTGATAATGGGATAGGCGTTAAAAAGGAAAATTTGGACAAGCTCTTTAACCCCTTTTTTACCACCAAACTCAGGGGAACCGGGTTAGGATTGGCCGTCTGCCGCAGAATCATCGTCGAGCGACATCATGGGAAAATTTATATAGAGAGCGAAGAAAAGAAAGGAACGGTCGTCAGAGTAGAATTACCAACAGGCCATCGGTTAGGAGATTAGGCAATGGCGTTTCGCCCATCCATTTTAGTCGTCGATGACGAACCCAATTCCCTTTTTGGAATTTGTCAGGCTTTAACCGATGAAGGATTTCAAACCATTCCAGCTAAAAACGGGAGAGAGGCGTTAGAAAAACTAAAAACCAATTCAGTCAATCTCATCATCACCGATGAAAAAATGCCTGATTTGAGCGGAACGGAACTCCTTTTGGAGGTTAAAAAAACACATCCGCACATTCCGGTGATTCTCATCACGGCTTACGGTTCAGTTTCAATGGCGGTCGAAACATTAAAAAAAGGCGCCTTCTATTTCTTCGAAAAGCCTATCTTTGAAAAGCTGGAGAGGTTTATTATTATCATCCGGCAAGCCCTCAAAACGCAAGAGATGGCAAAAGAGATCGACTTTCTTCGAAAGGAGGTCACTGAAAAATATTCTTTTCCCAATATCATCAGCAATCACCCCAAAATGCTGGAGATTTTTGAGATCATTAGTAAAGTAGCCGAAACGGATGCGACGATCCTGATCCAAGGGGAGAGCGGGACCGGAAAAGATCTTATCGCAAAAACCATCCATTATAACAGCCTGAGAAAAGAAAAACCCTTGGTCACGGTCAATTGCGGAGCTTTAACGGAGAGTCTTCTCACCAGTGAGCTATTTGGTCATAAGAGGGGATCGTTTACAGGCGCTGTTAAAGATGCTATCGGTCGTTTCCAGGCGGCGGAAGGGGGGACAGTGGTCTTAGATGAAATTGGTGAGATTCCGATCAATCTTCAAAAGACGCTTTTAAGGGTGATTGAGGAGAAGGAATTTGAAAGGGTTGGAGATAGCCAACCAACAAAAGTTGATGTTCGAATCATTTCGACCACCAATCGAAATCTTCAGGAGGAGGTAGGTAAAGGAAACTTCAGAGATGATCTTTTTTATAGACTGAGTATCGTTCCCATTACGATTCCCCCTCTGAGAGAGCGCATTTCAGATATTCCTTTGCTTGTCAACTATTTTCTTAAGAAATTTCAGAAGGGGAAAGTTCCCGTTAGGATTGAACCAGGGGTAATGGAACAATTGAAAACTTTTTCTTGGTCTGGAAACGTAAGGGAGTTGGCTAATATTATCCAGCAGATGATAATGTTTCGTAGAAGAAATACCATTATCATCGATGATCTTCCCCCCCGTCTTTTTCTAAAGGAGGAAATGGGACAAAGAAAAGAAGGGGGAAAGGTCCAATTGATGAAGATAGTCTCTGACCTCGAAAAGAAGTGGATTGTCAGCAAGCTGAAGGAAACCGATTGGAACCAAGAAAAAGCGGCAAAACTTCTTGGAATCACCCGAAAAATGCTTACTAATCGAATCAATAAGTATAATGTCAAACCACAAAAGAATAGATGATTCGACCATAAATTCAGCAGTAGATCTGTTCAGAAAATAAAGTCTTTCGGTTACGGCAAGGGCAACGATGCCCGCCCTGTACCATAACATATACAACTTAGTACTGAAGAGCAAAGCACCCTATGGCGAATAAGACCGTTATCATTAAAGATCAGATTCAGCAACAAAGGTACAGGGCCCGTATCGGCATTCGGTTACGTTTTTCGGCTCAAGAAGTTCACGTAACCGTTAGACCCTAAACGAAACCGGCTTCGTAACCGTAACCTTTACCTAAGACCTGTGACCATTTTCATGGTTCGTGGTTGACCCAGCGGCCATCGGGAATTGCTCAGAAAATAAAAGGTTTCGTCTCACGGAAAGGGTAACGATGCCCGCCCTGTACCATAACATATACAACTTAGTACTGAAGAGCAAAGCACCCTATGGCGAATAAGACCGTTATCATTAAAGATCAGATTCAGCAACAAAGGTACAGGGCCCGTATCGTCCATCGGTTACGTTATTCGTCTTAAGAACTTGACGCAACCCTCTGACCCTAAACGAAACCGGCTTCGTAGCCGTAACCGTAACCCTGGAACATTTTTATTGTTCGTGGGTGACGATCCGTCATGAAGGATTTCCTTGAAAACATCCATGTCCCATCATTGGATTCTCCTACTTGACCCTTTTAAAAATCTCCTTAATGCCTATCGCATCATTTTGGAAGAAGAAAAATATCTCGTTGAGACTGCGCTAAGTTTAAAAGATGCATACGAACTTCTTAAGGAAAGGCAATATTCTGTAATCATTACAGAATATATCCCTCCCTTTGAGACGACTGATGATATGATCCAATGGGTGAAAAAGAAAGCTCCTGAAACCTATATCATCATAGTTACCAACGCTATCGTTGACGAAAAAACTTACGAAAAACTTTTCACACTCGGAGTGGATGACTTTATTTTAAAACCCTATTCCGCAGAGAAGATTCTCGTTCATATCAAGAAGGGTTTGAAGCAAAGGGATTTAATTCTTAAGTTCCGAGAATTGGAAAGACTCACCCTACTTGAGCCAATCAGTGAAAGGATTCAAGGATTTATATTCACCACAGTCTTTTTTAAGAGGTGTCTTCGCCAAGAGATTAAGAGGGCAAAACGTCATCACCATCCTTTTTCTATGTTATTAATACAGATGCCTGCTAAAGAAGAAATAGGCGATCGGTTTGAAAGCTTTTACATGGAGCTTGTAAAAATTGTCAGAAAATATACAAGGGAAGAAGATATGGTGGGTAGAAATAATGGGGGAATTGGGGTTATTCTCCCTGAAACAGACCAAAAGGGATCTCAGGTTCTCATACAAAGACTTTCGGATTTGATTAATAATCATCCTTCCTTCAAATCTGATAACGTCTTAAAAACGTATGCTAAAAACCTATTTTTCCAATCCTTTACATATCCTAATCAATTTGTGCTTCCTGAATCTTTAAGCCCTGTGCTGAAAGATGTGAACAGGGAATACTCCCATAACTAATCCTCCCATTTTGGCTACACGATAAAACTATTAGAAATCATTCAATTTATCTATGCCTCTGACCCTTTTGGCTCAATAAGTAAGCCAAAAGGTCAATTTCAGGTAGAATTGAAAATTTTTCGAAATGCCTTCTCTTTTAAATAATCTTTTAAAATCGCAAGATTAGAAGGAATTAATAGAATATCATATAGTTGGCATTATAGTTGCCTTATAAATAATTGCCCATGGCCGTTAGGACACTCACAAACCATGAAAATGGGCAATAGGTGACGGTAAGGGTTAGGAGGCCCGTATCGTTTAGCGTCAAAGGGTAAGGGTAAGAATTTAAGACGATTAACGTAACCGAATGACGAAACGGGCTTCGTCGTGAGCTCAGCCGAACGGCATCTTTACCGTTGCCTTTAAACAAACCTCTTATTTTCTAAGCAATGTCAAAAGAAACGATTCTCATACTGGATAAAGAATTTCATACCCAATGGACATTAAAAACGCTGTTGGAAAGCGAAAAATATATAGTTTTGGCTGTGGATACAATTGAAAGAGCCTTACAGAATTTCAAAGAATTTGAAGTGTCCGGTCTGATCGCCGAATATCGAATCGATCACGCTAACACCCCTGAAATCATCCGAGAATTAAAAAAGAGTTTTTCAGAACTCTATGTGATGATGCTCACGCATGAAAATTTAGAAGAGAAAGAATACAAGAAAATCATGAGCGCCGGTATCGATGATTTTTTTCTGAAGCCAATCTCAAGCGAAAAAATTCTTATCCATCTCAAAAAAGGGTTAAGGCAGCGCAAGATACTTCTTCAAAAAAAACGCTTAGAACAAAAATTGAATCAAATAAAAATGAATAAAAATATTCGCACAATAAATCATTCACTCTAAAATAAAAAATTACTTTTTGGAGTAAGAAAATGGAAGTCCATGCCTTGCCAAAGAAATTTGACGCCTCCTCTGATCTCCTCTATCCACTTGGTAAAAAGAGCAGGACCTTCACGCTTTTTCAGAAGGTTCAAGGAGCGATGCGCAATGTCCCTAATTTTGGCGAGACCTGCAAGGCAATTTTGGATGCGGTGATGGATGAGATGGATGGCGAAAACTGTTCTCTGATGTTGAAAGACCCCGTCTCCGGCGATTTGACCATTTGCGCAGCTCGCGGGAAGAATGAAAAAAAGAGCGTCTATTACCCAGACCGAACAGGAAATGGAAAAAGATTTAAATCAGGAGAAGGGGTGGCGGGGTGGGTCCTAAAAAATGGACAAGCCGCAATGCTAAATGACGTCAATAAGGAGCCTCATTTTGTAAGCGTGGAGGGATTAAATAATAAGGTCAATTCCCTAATCTGTTATCCAATTCGAGAAAAAGATCAGGTCGTCGGGGTCTTCAACCTGAGTCATTCTAAGAGGGGAGCTTTTGATGAAGGAGATAAATTGGCCCTCTCCTATATTTCAAACCAGGTGGGAGCGGCTCTGACCTCCGCCCGTTTCTTTTTAGAAATTAAGGAAATGAATCGATTGATGAAAGATTCCAGCGAATCTTTTCCAAAAGAAAAAATTATTCAACTCTTTCCTCGTTCCTCCTCTACGTTTATTGAGGTCGGCGAAATGAGAGGAAAGGATGGGATCTTTATTTACGCAAGTGAAAAAATGTGTCGAATTAAAGAAATTATCGATCAATTAGCCAATACCGACGTTACCGTCCTCATCCAGGGAGAAAGTGGGGTGGGTAAGGAGGTGGTTGCCCATTCTATTCACCAAAATTCTTATCGCCGTGAAAAACCTTTTGTCAAGGTGAATTGCGCTGCTCTTCCGCAAGAACTTCTGGAGAGCGAGCTCTTCGGTTATGAAAAAGGCGCATTTACAGGAGCCTACCGTCAGAAACCTGGGAAATTTGAACTCGCCAATGGGGGAACTATTTTCCTTGATGAAATATCAGAGATAAATCTTTCTCTTCAAGGCAAACTTCTCCAGGTTCTTCAGGACAGAGAGTTTTCGAGATTAGGAGGCAAAAAAGACATCCGAGTGGATGTACGGGTATTAGTGGCGACAAATAAAAATTTAGAGGGCGCCGTTAAAAATGGTCGATTCCGTGAAGATCTTTATTACCGGCTGAATGTCGTCAACATTACGCTCCCTCCCCTGAGAGAGAGGAGAGAGGAGATTCCCATTTTCATTGAGTACTTTTTGGACAAATTTAGCAAAAAATACCAAAGAAAAATTAATCCCTTATCCGAAAAGATGATGAAGGCTTTTTCCCAATATCATTGGCCAGGGAATGTGCGGGAATTGGAAAATGTGGTCCAACGATTTGTCGTATTGGGAGATGAAAAGGCAATTATTGAGGAATTGAATCCTTTGGCGAAGCGAGATAATGTTCCGGAAGAAAATAGCGGGGGCGTAAATGAAAAAACCTGGCCTTCTTTAAAAAAAGTTCATCACGAAGCCGCTTTAAAGGTAGAAACAGAAATGATCCTCAAAGCCTTAGAGATGACCAATTGGAACCGGAAGAAGGCGGCTAATATATTAAATATAAGCTACAAAACCCTCCTCTATAAAGTTAAAGAAAGCGGTCTCGATAAACGGTTTATTCCCCCGAGATTGTGAGCCATATTCCTTCTTAAAACTTTTTTCAAAATTTACCCCGTTAGAAAGCCCCGCTTCAAGTAGCGGGGCTTTCTAACGGGGTTTATTAAAAACGGTCAATAGATGGCAATGGATTATTGTTTTAAGAAAAGATTCTCATTTTTACTGAATAAAATTGGAAAAAGAGGAATCAAATTTCTTCATATTCTAAAAAGGAGAAAGGTGGAAAGGATTTACCACTTTTCCCAAGTTTTTTTCCACTTTTTCCCCTGCTCTTTTATGAGATTAAGAAATATCTGTGACCTCGGATTAAAGAATTTCATTAAAATTCAAAAGGTTATTAATGAGCAATCAATTGCTCCCTTTTTGGCATAAAGATTGCTCTTTATTCATACGTTATGAAAGATATTTACCAAATTATTTTTTCTCATAGCTCTCAAATGAATAAAATCAAGGCGATGATTGATGAAATCGCTCATACCGATATCACTGTTCTGATTAAAGGTGAGAGCGGAACGGGGAAAGAACTGCTGGCTCAGGCCATTCATTCAAATTCCCATCGGAAAGATAAGCCTTTCGTTAAGGTGAATTGTGCAGCCATTCCTAATGGGCTTCTCGAAAGCGAACTTTTTGGGTTTGAAAAAGGGGCATTCACAGGGGCCATTATTAAAAAACCCGGAAAGTTCGAATTAGCCAATCATGGAACGATATTATTGAATGATATTGGGGAATTGGATGTTTCCATTCAGGCAAAACTGCTGGAAGTCCTCCAGGACGGTATGTTTTCTCGTTTAGGAGGGGATGGAGATGTGACCGTAAATACCCGTGTGATCGCCACCACCAGAGACCATTTAGAAAAATCGATGATGGAAGGTCATTTCCGTGAAGACCTATTTTTTAGGATCAATGTCATTAGCATCACCATTCCACCCTTGCGAGACCGGAAAGACCAAATTCTTCCTCTTTCCCAATATTATTTCGATTTTTATAAAAAGAAATATGGGAAAGACATCTCTCCATTTTCATCAAAGATGATTGATGGCTTTAAAGAATATCCTTGGCCTGGGAATATCCGAGAATTGGAAAATATGGTCAAACGGATTGTCATATTGGGTGAGGGAGATACGGTCGTTGAGAACCTTTTGGGTAGAAGGTTGGATGATGCAATGAATCCTGAACCCTTTGAAAATTTCTTGCCCAATCCCTTGATTGGGAAAAAGAATTTTAACCTCAAGGAGGCTGGAAGAAAAGCCGCTGAAGAAGCAGAAAAGAAGATTATTCAAAATACGCTACAAGAGACTCATTGGAACCGAAAAAAGACAGCCCAATGGCTCCATGTGAGTTACAAGGCTCTCTTATATAAGATTCAGAAATACCACATAGATGATTTGAGAGGGTGACGATGGATTGAAGAGGAAACCAGTTGATAAACCCCAAAAAATAATATTTCGGACACGGGTTGCCAATATGCCGATGAAGGGGGGGGGCAGGGGTGAAAAAATTAGAGAGTAAGTTCCAGGGAAGCATGGAGGCGGGGTTTGGAAGAATCTTGAATCGAGATTTATTCCTTTTTCTTTTGGACCTTGAGGTAAAACGCGCTCAACGTTACCAGAATTTTCTCTGTCTCATGCTCCTCAAAATTAAACAACTTTCGAAAGATCATAATGGAGAAGGTTTAGAGACCTGCAATCGAATATTGAGTAATCTCTTAATGGAGGAGATGCGTGAAAGCGACATCATTGGTTCTTTAGAATTAAATAAACTGGTTGTTCTCCTCCCCTATGCAGATGTGAAAGCGGGAGACCATGTTAAATCACGATTTGGAGATGCTCTGAAATATTATGAGTTTAAAAACAGAGGTTTTGAAATCACGATCGATCAGGTCTGTTTTCCTGTTCATGGGACAAACACAATGGATCTCATCAAAAAAGCCTTAGAAGCCGAGTCAACATGATTTTTGACTTAACGCTATGCGCTATGCTCTATGCGCTATGCTGTTTAGATAGGGGGAGTAAAAAGATGAAAAAAACGGTTTATTTTGGATTCATGGGGTTATTGGTATTTTTGATATCTGCCTCAATCGTCTGCCCACAGACAGAAAAAGAGATGGTTTTGAAAAAACAGGCCCAGGCAGAAGTAGTGGCCGATAGCGACAGTTATATCATCGGGCCTGAAGACGTCCTCTACATCCATGTATGGAGAGAAGATGCCTTATCAAGAACGGTTCCCGTCAGGATGGATGGGAAAATCTCATTACCCCTTATTGATGAGATTCAGGCGGCAGGATTAACCCCTTTCCAATTGAAAGAAAATTTAATCCAGAAGCTGAAACAATTTATTGATAGCCCTAATGTCTCTGTGATCGTCACGGAGACCAACAGTTTTAAGGTTTTTGTTACGGGTCAAGTCAGAACTCCGGGCGTCTACCGCCTACGCAGTGAAACTACTGTGCTGCAAATCATTCCCATGGCAGGCGGGTTCACAGATTGGGCGAATCAAAAGAAAATTTTGATCATCCGGAAGGAAAATGGGAAGGAGAAGCGAATCATTGTTAATTATAAGAAAATTATGAAAGGGGATGATCCCCGTTCAAACATCATTCTAAAAGCTGGCGACACCATCATTATTCCGTAACAGAAACCCGCAAAGCGCATAGAGCATAGCGCATAGCGGGAGACATGCCAGAAACCCTTCCCCTCTGGAGTATGTTCCATTACTCCACAGGGGGGGTGAAGAGATTACATTAAACGGGGTGGAGAGATGAAAAAAACAAAAAGAATTGGCTGGATGGGTTGTTTAATGGCGTTGGTCCTGATGATGTT
>Ga0210016_1004650_pt1 | contig 11664 bp, 10 predicted proteins | sample CryGeyCG2014_300_FD_185454 | JGI IMG/M metagenome (GOLD analysis project Ga0210016, IMG submission 185454) | Groundwater microbial communities from aquifer - Crystal Geyser CG02_land_8/20/14_3.00 (SPAdes) (version 2) | ecosystem: Environmental > Aquatic > Deep subsurface > Groundwater | place... | reverse complement strand
ATCGGGGCTGGAGGAATGGGTTCCGCTACGGGTTTCTCTTCTTTTTTAACTTCAGCCGCTGCTTCCCCTCTCTTTACCTCTAATGGCGGAGCCTCTACTTTTGCCTCGACCTTTTTAGGCTTTTCTTTGATATCGATAAAGATTTCTTTGCCTTCTTTGGTGGTTTCATAGGGGGTTTCTTCTCTTAATTTAACTAAGACTCGAATATCGTTCGTTTTACCCACTTTGATATTCTTAAGATTGATATAATTGACAGCGCTCTCGAAGGCGCTCGTATCCAATCCTCTCAGAAGATGTTTGGGGACAAAGGCATTTTTCACATCGACAGCAATGATATTTTCTGAAGAGGTGGAAGATTCGAATTGAGGGTCCTCTGCAGAGAGGGAGAGGATAATTCTCGATTTATCATCCATCTGCTTAAAATCGATACTTGTAAGAGCGCTTGCCTTCATCGGTTTCGGACGACTCTCTACTTCAGCCTTTGGAGCGGTGGCGGGAGCTTCCTTGGCCGATTTCTCTTGGACATAGATTTGGGGCCCGGAGGGTTGCGGAATATTTCCAAGAGAGACAATGAGTTTGTCATCCATTCGGTTGATTTGATAGGAAGGCAGTTTGGGTTGCGATGAATCGAAAACGAGTCTCAGCTTATCTGGATGCTGTCCAATACGAAGGGCTTTGACAAAGGGATTTTTCATTTTGATCGACTTTTGAGGATATTGAGTCCCCACTCCCCAAATATCCAAAACTAACCTGGAGGGAGAATCCAATTTAAAAGAGTCATAGTTTTCAAGTCTTCCATCAGCAATGATATTGAAAGTGATGAAATCATTTTTCTCCTCAAATAAAACATTGACCATCTCTTTGGCCTTATTCATAGGCGGCGGGGTGGGAGGAGGCTCTTCTTTCTGTGGGCCCGCCGCGGGAGCTTCCGTCTTTGTTTCTTTTGGAGTTTCTTCCTCTTTTTTAACCTCCTTCGCTTCTGCAACCTTTTTTACTTTTTCAATATCAATGATGAGATTCTTTTCCTCCTTTGAAATATTATAATTTGTCATTTGAAGCAGACTAATTTCAATTCTTCCTTTGTCATCATATTGTGTGGTAAGAACTTCTCCAATCGTTCCATTGTCAATTTTAAGGGGGCTTTTAATTTGTTTTAAATCAATATTTGGAACATCAATGGAAATCCTTAGAGGATCGGACAATAATTTATAAAATGGGGGAGCGATGTTTTCAGACCCTTCAATTCGAATTCTTGTATAATTTTCTTCTTCAGTAAATAATACCTTGTGGATAGTAGAAACCTTGACAACCGGCGCAGGAGTATCCGGCTTGGGTGTTTGCATCAAGGCATTCTCAGTGGCGCAACCGGTTATAAAAAGTAAAAAGACAACCCCAAAAGCGGTGTTAAGGATCTGAGAACGTTTCATGATTCTCCTCCTTCTTCAATTTTATGAAGAAATAGCGAAATCTCATTTATTTTTGTTTGACCAAAAACATCCTGATAAACTTCTTCAATGATTACTTTGTCTTTAAGAATTTTCGTTACCTTTCCATCATTTTTACCAATCCATGTTCCTCTCTTCAAAAAATAACCCTTCCCGGTTGCATCTTCGACCAAGGCAATATTGCCCTCAGGGGTGGAAATAATAGCCGCCAGTTTTAACTGGCTGATATCGTATTTCTGCAAGGGGGTCAGGGGACCGCTCCTTGAGGCGTCTCTGACAGGAGTTAATCGGATAAAGGGTTTAAAAGGATCAGGTTTCCCGGAAGGGTTATAGGAATATTCTGCTTCTTCCTTTTTCTCCGGCTCTTTTTTCTCAGCAACCTTCGTTGGTTCTACCTTCCTTTTCTCCGCTGAAGGAGACTTTGCTTTGGAAGGAAGAGAAGATGGAGGAGTTCCTCCTCCGCACCCCCCTATCAAAAAGAGGAAGGCGATCGACAAGGTGATCCACCACTGGCCGATTTTACTTCGTTCTGGTTTTAGTGGGGATTTCTTCATCCTCTTTCTATTTTGAAACGGCTTTCTTTTCACTTTTCTTTCCCTCGCTTTTCTTTTCTATAAATCGGTAAGTATTGATCATACAGGATGTCTTCACCAATATTTCGGGTTCGCCTTTTCCCTTGATATCTTTTGCCCTCGTCATATTGAAATCGACGACGTTAATAATTCTTGGAAGTTTGCTTACCTTATCGAAGAACATCCCGATATTGTGATAACTCCCCAATGCCACCAGCTCGATGGGAACTTTAGCATAAAATTGTTGAGGCTCTTCAGGTTTGGGTCTAAATAGGGTGAACTCAAGGGTCGATTCTTTCCCCAGGCTGGATATGGTTTTCAGTATTTCAGGGATCTCTTTTTCATTAGGAAGTTGCGTCAGGACGTTTTTCAGTTCCTCGTTTAACTTTCCCACCTGGTCCTTGAATTTTTGGAGATCTCTTGTGATGGCTTTACTATTGTTCAATTCATTGGTTAATTTACTCAACTCCGCCTTCGCCACTTTTAGGTCATCATGTCGGGGGGTATAGAAGCTATAGAAATATAGACCGACGATGACACATAAAATGACGACCAATAGTAAAACCTTTTTGGATGTCGGGAGTTTAAAGATAGAATCCATTGAAAGTGCCATTTTGATCCCCTCTTCATTACGTCAAAATGATTTCACAAGAAAGAATGAATTTCTTCAACTTAATTTTGCTCTGTTCAATCTGTTCACTTACGATAAGGTCTACATTTTTAAAAAGTTTCGACTTACGAAGATTCGTCATGAAATTGGCGATCGTTTCGTCATCCAATGCAATCCCTTCGATTCCTAACTTTGACCCCTCTTTCTTCAAAGATTCCAATTGCATTTTTTCCGGCTTAACAATACTCAATTCATCTAAAACCTTCGCGGGGCTTGCCTTCTCTTTTCTTAAGGCGTTAATAACATTCAACTTATCCTGCAGATCTTTTTGCGCTTCTTTATGTTTATTAAGTTCCGTCGTGAGAGACTTGTAGCGGTTAATCTCTTGTCTTGTTTCGACTATCTTTGCCTGTGTATATTCCTTTTCCTTTCCTAATCTCCATTGAATAAGACCGAGAACTACTAATAAAACCACGATGGAGCCAATGAGAACAATGAATTCCTTCCTTATCCCAACTTTTTTCTTTTCTTTCCTCGCCAGAAGCAAATTAATTTTGATCATCGATCTCCTACCTTTCTTGAAGCAAGACCCACTCCCACAGCCATGATCGGCCCAATTTCTCTTAAATATTCAAGATCGAAATTTTTACCGCTATAATCTATTTTTTTAAATGGATTAACGACTTCAACCGGTATCCCAATCTGTTGTTGCAGAATGATATCAAAATCTTTAATCCTCGATCCTCCTCCGCTCAAATATAACTTGCCGATTTTTTCGTAGGTGGTGGTGGATTGAAAGAAATCTAAAGAATTCCCTATTTCGATAGCCAATGATTCTGAGGCTGTTTTCAAAACATTTTGAATAATTGGTTGGGAGGCGAAATCGACTTTGGCGCCCACTTTAATTTTTTCAGCCTCTTCATGGTCGACATGGAGTTGTCTTTGGATTTCTTCTGTAATTTGATTTCCGCCTTTGAAAATATCTCTGGTAAAGGCAGTGATATTGTTTTTGATGATATTAATATTGGTAATGCTCGCTCCCACATTAACGATCGCAAGGATCTCCTCTTTTCCAATTTCATAATTAATGGCTAGCATATTTTCCAAGGCAAAAGAGTCAATATCGATAATGACAGGGGTTAATCCAGATTCCATGATGACGGAGACATAATCATTGATGATATCCTTTTTGGCCGCGACTAAAACAACATCCATGACCTCCGGATTTTCTGGCGTAGACCCAAATATTTGGAAATCGATATTGACATCATTGATATCAAACGGAATATATCTTTCCGCCTCCCACTGGATAGATTCTTCCAGCTCCGCTTCTGTCATAAAAGGCAAGGAAATTTTTTTAACAATGACAGAATGACCAGGGACAGAGGTCACGACATCTTTCGTTTTTGTCTTCGAAGTAGAGATAGCGTCTTGTATGGTATCGATAATCGTAACCGAATCCATCAGGGCTCCATCAACGATTGCTTCTGGGGGCAGAGGAGATATCGCCAAATTTTGTAACTTATACCCATTTTTATCCTCTTTTAATTCCACCAGTTTAATTGAACTGCATCCAATATCTAGGCCAATGACATCTTTCTTTTTACTCCACATCATTTTTTCCCCTCTTTTTTTATATAATGGAACGAAATAAATTATTAACAAATTTTCCAAAAAGTCAAGCAAAATATTTCAGTAATTTATAAAATTCTAATAAGTACTCACTCAAACTTAATAAATCGTTTTAGAATTTTTTAATAACTCATGAATATTACAAATCAATTATCTAAGAGATCATATTTTTTAATCTTTGCCCTCAGGGTGGCCCGAGAAATACCTAAAGATTTGGATGCTTTTGATTTATTCCACTCCAATCTTTTCAATACCTTAGAGAGATGTATTTTTTCCATATACTCTAAAGACATATCATCTTTGGTTTCAAAAATTTCGTGTTCTGTATTTCCATGAATAATTTTTTCAGTTTGTTTCAATTCAAATGGAAGATGCTTTGGGGTGATCACCTCCTGGTCTATTAAAATCATTGCCCTTTCAATAACATTTTTTAATTCCCTTACGTTCCCTGGCCAAGAATATTGAACCATCAGTCTCTTCGCTTCCTCAGAAAAGCCCTTAATTTTTTTATTATATTCTTTATTGTTTTCTTCGATAAATAAATTTGAAAGCAATAGGATATCTTCCAACCTGTCACGAAGGGGAGGCATCTCCACGACCATTACTTTTAATCGGTAATATAAATCTTTTCGGAAAAACCCTTCTTTTACCATGGTTTCTAAATCTTTATTAGTGGCTGCGGTGATACGAACGTCAACCTTTATCTCTCTCTCTCCCCCTACCCTCATAAAGGTTTGGTTTTCAAGGACTCTCAAAATCTTCGATTGTAAAAAGGGGTTCATATCTCCGATCTCATCTAAAAAGACTGTCCCGCCATCGGCTAATTCAAAAAGGCCTTTCTTTGTGTTTTTGGCATCCGTAAAAGCGCCCTTCTCATATCCAAAAAGTTCTGATTCTAATAAAGAATCCGGTATAGCGCTGCAATTGATTTTCATTAGAGGTTTATCACTTCGGCCGCTATTATAATGAATGGCATTTGCGGCCAATTCTTTTCCCGTGCCACTTTCGCCCTGAATTAACACAGACGTTTTATGAGTTTTGCTAATCATTCCAATCAATTCTTTAACATAATCAATCTGAGGGCTTACCCCATAAATTTGACTGTTTTGGTACTTCCCTTTTTGCTGTCGGTGGAGTCTTCTCACTTCATTGATTAAACTTTTTGTCTCTAACCCCTTTTCAATTAGTAATTTCAGTTCTTCCAATTCAAAGGGCTTATTAATATAATCGTAAGCGTCTAATTTCATAGCTGAAACTGCCGTTTGCACATCAGAATAGGCGGTCATCATAATGACTAAAATCTCAGTATCAAATTCTTTAATCTTTTTTAAAACCTCTAAACCATTTACATCGGGCAATCTCATGTCCAGGAGAATAAGATCAATAACATTCTTTTTCATCATTGAAAGGGCATCATTCCCTGAACCGACTGAAAAAATTTCGTACCCTCTCTTCCTTAATACATCTGAGAGTGTCTCTTGCATCACCTCATCATCATCAACAATAAGAATAGACGGTTTCATAAGTTTTCCAATGCCTCTGGTAAATTAATGACGAAAGAAGTGCCCTTCTCCCATTGGCTTTCCACCTTAATGGTTCCTCCATGCTTCTTAATGATCTGGTAGGTAATAGAAAGACCCAGCCCTATCCCCTTAGGTTTTGTGGTAAAAAAAGGGTCAAAAATTTTATGAACAATATGGGGGGGAATGCCTCTTCCGCTATCCGAAATGACCACCTTGATAAAATTTTGTTTAAGTCCCTCCAAGGAGTTTGATATCAATGGACTAGCCTCGATTTTGAGCTCGCCCCCGTTAGGCATGGCTTGAATTGCGTTTAAAAACAAATTTAGAAAAACTTGATGCATTTGGGTTTTATCAACTTTGACTTTAAGAAGTTGAGGATGATAGGTTTCAATAAATCGGATTCCTTTATCAGCGATCTCTTTAATAAGAAATGGAATGATCTCATTGATAATGTCTTTGATATGGCAATGAACCAAATTCAAATTTTGTGGCTTAGCAAATGAAAAAAATGTTTTGAGGAGATCATTGAGTCTGTCAATTTCTTTAGTGATTCGATGTAAATATTCTCTTCTTGAATCGTCTCCGGACATCTCCTCGCCAAGGGCCTGAGCGGTCGTTTTAATCCCGGCAAGTGGATTCCGTAACTCATGGGCAATGCCTGAAGCAAGCTTCCCCAATGATACAAGTCTATCCATTCTCAATATTTCTTCTTGAATTTTATAAACATTTGTCAAATCCCGAAACACGACAATCTTCCCTATTCTTTCCCCCCGGATACTCAAATGATTATTGATGGTAAACCCAACGGGAAATTCGCTATGGTCCTTTTTTCTCATCCACCCTTCTTTCCTTGTTTCCAGGTCATCTGGATTATTAAGAAAAGAAGGGATCACACTTTGTTTTTCTCTCAAACTGAAAATGTTAAAAGGCTTACCCATCAGATCCTCTTTGGAGTACCCCAAAATCCTTTCCCCTGCCCTGTTGATATAGATGATCGTATCGTTAATCTCCGTGATAATAATCCCGCTTCCAATGCTCTGAATAATACTTTCCGTAAAGTTCTTGACATCCTCCAGTTCCCGTGTCAGGTGTTCGATGACTTCTTCTTTTTGAGCCATCTTTTCTTCGATTTCATTGGTTGAAACATTTCGGTTCATAAAAAAATCTAAGCCTTAAAACTTTTTTAAATCTAAAATGGGAATCTCCACCGGTTGCTCTTGGTAGGTGGAATGAATGACCCCCGAAAAATATTCACCCAATTCCCCCCCCTTCTCGGAGAGGGTGGATAATTTTTTAAGCACCTGATCCACCATGAATCCCTTATATTCCCCATTGTCCTTTACTGTGAGTATCTTGATTTCCCCTTTTAACCCTCCCCCTTGGATAGAAAATATTTCCTTTAGATTGATCATTTGGACTTCAAAATCTCTTAATCGTATTTTTTGTTGGTTTGAATATTTCTCCTGAAAAGTATTTGGAACTTTAAATAATTTAAAAACTTTTTCACTCTCCACCCCAAACAATTTTTCATCCACCTTAAAAATGATTACGTTTACAGGTTTGGGCCCAGCCTCCAGCGAGGCTGCTGGGGGTTTTCGAATCGTCTCCTCGAGTCTGGATATTTGCTGCTTCATTGTTCTAAAGATTTCTTCCACCTTTTCCATAAAACAACTCATTTTATTAGACATGTCTTCGATCTTTTTCTCTCCAGGGATGGACACCTCCGTCTTTTCAACTCCTTCCCCTTTGCTGAAGGAGGGTTGGATGATCTTGGACTCTTGTCTTCCTTCCAAGCAGGAGAATCTCGCTTCGATCCCCAGATAAGCCAGTTGTTTATAAATATCGATTTCACCCTCTGTTTCTTTTCTCATGAGGAGCTTTATCGTTTCCTTGGAATCCAATAAGAATTTGATACAAGGGGGCTTGATATTTTCTTCATTTTTCATCATATGGCTTAACACTTTTTCCATATCACTTAAGATGGATGTAATATCGGCCTTCTGTTTCAACAATTCCCGCAAAGCAAGGACCTCTTCCCTTGTCTTTTGAAGTTTCTCTTCGGTAATCTCCCACTCTAATGAGAGAAGCTGGGCTTCCATTTTCTCAATAGATTTTAAGAATGGAATGGGAACGGAAGGGGGGTGGAGAGAACTCTCCCGGTCAAAAATATTCTCCATTTCAAACGAAGGTTCCAAGAGGGAAGGTTCCCTGGCAGGCTCAAAAATAGGAGGTTCCATGGCAGGCTCAAAAATAGGAGATTTCATGGAAGGCTCTAAAGTGGGAGATATAGAAGGTTCTAACACTGGAGTTTTCAAAGGAGGTTGTATAGGCGGAGATTCCATTAAAAAGCTTTCCGCCCCGCCTCTTTTCTTCTCTACGAACAGCCGATCCACGGCATCATCAATCTCTTCTTCCAGACCTTTAAGATCTTCTTCTCCTGTCATTTTATCCATCTCCCATTTCCCCTTTGCTAAGAAAATAAGGATTCCGTCCAACGGCAACGGTAAAGATGCCCGTTTCGTCGTTCGGTTATGTTAATCGTCTTAAATTCTTACCCTTACCCTTTGACGCTAAACGATACGGGCCTCCTAACCCTAACCGTGACCTATTGACCATTTTCATTGTTCGAGGGTGACGCCCTTTCATAAAAGATTATTTTAATTGTTTATCCAGTAACATAATCTTTCTGCTGACATCTTTCACAACCAATTTGCTAATTTCTCTCAGGGTTTCGTAGACTCCATTTCCTTTCAAAGCGCTGCCAGGAAAGGATGGAACTTTCAACATCGAATTGAGATCCTTCTCTAAGATATCCATGGGAAGAATCTCAGAATCTGTTCCGTCTAAATCGCGTTTATTATATTGAATCACCAATGGAATGCTTCGAATGCTAATCCCCTTCTCCGCTAAATTCTTGGCTAAATTAATGAGGCTTTCGATATTCTTTTTCCTCTGCACTTTTAATGAATCGGCGACAAAGACGACTCCATCCACCCCCTTTAAAACTAATTTTCTCGTTGCGTCATAATGGACCTGCCCGGGGACCGTATAAAGTTGAACCCGGATATCAAATCCTCTGATTTTCCCTAAACTCAAAGACAAGAAATCAAAAAATAGTGTCCGATCCCCCTTGGTATCGATCGACACCATTTTACCTTTAATATCCTCCCTCGTTTGAGCATAAATGTATTGGAGATTGGTAGTTTTTCCACAAAACCCTGCGCCATAGTAAACAACTTTGCATTGAATCTCGTCTTTACTAAAATTAATGAAAGGCATTAAAGTCTTTTCCCCTTTTTAAGAAGATCGAAAGGGCTCAATCGGTTTCAACCTTCCTTTTTCAAAGATGGATGAAAGAATGATTGATAGCTCGTCAATGATCTTATTAATTTGCAAACGAATCAACCCCAGAGAGGTCTTATTATCAAAGAGGGTAACCATGATGACGTGCTCACCAATCGCTGAAAAATAAACATTTTCGCTTCTTCCTTTATGAAATAAGAGAGTGAATTCTTCCTCTCCCAACATTCGGGCGATTTCCGCAGTGGCTCCAAAGTTAGCTGCTGTCAGGGCAGAAAGGGATAGAATATCAATCTCCGTTGTGTTCCCATGATGGGCGATCAGTTGCCCCGATCGATCGATCAGCAGAACAGAATGCGCCATCGATGAAGACACCATCTTATTTAAACAATAATTAATTTTCTTCACATCCTTGTCTGTAATGACGATGTTCATATGAATTGATTTTCAGTGAACCCCGTTAGAAATTCCAGCGGGGCATTATTTCTAACGGGGTAAATCCATCCACTTGATACGATTCCCTAAGATTTATCATCGTTTCGTCGCATGGCCTCGACCAGGAGATGTTCCCAATTTTGATAGATCGTCTGAATGGGAGGAGCGGCGCCGATATTTGAAACAAATTCTCCCTCCTGCCAACTTAAAATCTTATAAAACGCATCCGTTCCCTTTTTCTCGCCACATTCAGCGTGGATGATCTCCCCCTCATTTAAATAAATAATCCCACTTTCCCCGTCTCGGGTGATAATCAGCGCTGTCGTCAATCGACTCAGGCAATTCATTTGAATAATATCTGTGAGTTGAAGAGCAAAAATTTTCCCCCGAAATCCTTTTCTCTTCCCGATTAAATCGATAATAATTTTTCTTATATCAGAAATCTCAAAAGGCTTTTCCACATAATAGAGGGACCCTCTTCGATTGGCTTCTTTCTGAATATCGGAGGACCCATAAGCAGTCATAATAATGACTTTCGTTTGAGGGTATTCTTTTTTAATCTTTACCAGGAGGTCTAATCCGTTGATATCCGGCATTCTTATATCGGAGATGACTAAATCAATCTTATTCTTTTTTAGCGAATTTAAAGCCTCTCTCCCATTATTCGCAATGATCACCTCATACTTATCCTTATCTTTGGAAAGACTTCTTGCCATGCTCCAAGTTAAAGTCTCCTCATCATCGACAATCAAAACCTTCTTTACATTCTTAACCATTTCGTTAAAATTTCTTTACCCCGTTAGAAATAATGCCCCGCTGCTCTGCAGCGGGGTTAGATTTTAGAATAATTCCGGCGGGGTTTAATGCCCCGCTGGAATTTCTAACGGGGTTTATTAAACTTTTGGCCATGATTTATAAGAATTTTAAATATTATAAGCAAAATGAGTGCCAATTTTTGTTAAATATTGGATTAATAAAATAGTTAATATTTTCAAGAATTTACTATAATTATTAAATATTGTCCATTTTAACAAAAATTACCAAAATGGTCAATATTTAACCATTGGTAAAATAATTTCTATCTATTCTTCCACTGACCAATTAGAAGCAGCTTAAGCGATTAATTAGGGAAAAAAGATAAAAAAATCCTCTTATCATATCGAGTGATAGATGGAAAAAACATGGGATTTTCTTTTTTGGCGAGGACAGAATTTCCCTTTCATTTTTTAAAAACTTGACTTTTTTAAGTTCTTTGGCTAATTTTTAGTTAGAATTTCAGTTTTGAGGGAAAATTTGGGTATCGATAAAGAAAAAATATTAAACATCGCGCAAAAGTACATCCTTAAAGGGCAATCCAAAAAAGCGATCAACGAGTATTTGAAATTAGTTGAGGCCAACCCTGAAGATAAGCGATTGCGCCTAAAATTAGGGGATCTCTACTTAAAAAATGAAGAGGAGGATAAAGCGATACAAGAATATCTGAAGGTGGCAAGCCTTTATGGAGAAGAGGATTTGAATTTTCGGGCCATTTCCATCTATAAGAAGATTCTTTCAATTAACCCAAAACTCACCGAAGCCTTGCATGAGATTGCGAAATTATATTCAAAGGAAGGGCTGGGAGGAAGCGCAAAGAATTACTACCAAAGTCTCCTAGAGATTGATCCTAATGACTCAGAGGCAATCAAAGCTCTTGAAAATATTGAGAGCCCTCAACAGGCAAAAGGGGGCGCTATCACCCCCGCGGCAACAGCCGAATCCCACCTCTCCAGATATCCTTATCCTCCCGAGAAAAAGTCTGTTGCAGAAACTTCCGATCTTCTCTCTCCCCATGCCATGGATTCTTCGTTTTTATCCCCAGAACCTGGAGTTTCCACCCTTGATAAGGATTCGGAGATGAACTATCACTTAGGCATTGCTTATAAAGAGATGGAACTCTTCGATTACGCCATTAACGAATTTGAATCGGCCTCATCAAACCCCACTATGAAATTCGATTGTTATATTATGCTGGGGAATTGTTATATGGAGAAAGGCGATTATAATAAATCAATTGAGTATTATAAAATGTCCTCTAAGGTACAAGGGGTATCTACTGAAAAATTGGCTCGGCTCCACTTCAATTTGGGCCTAGCCTATGAGGCAAACGG
>Ga0210016_1004649_pt1 | contig 11665 bp, 11 predicted proteins | sample CryGeyCG2014_300_FD_185454 | JGI IMG/M metagenome (GOLD analysis project Ga0210016, IMG submission 185454) | Groundwater microbial communities from aquifer - Crystal Geyser CG02_land_8/20/14_3.00 (SPAdes) (version 2) | ecosystem: Environmental > Aquatic > Deep subsurface > Groundwater | place... | reverse complement strand
TCATTGAGTGGTCGGCGAAGAATCGCTTTCTGGTCCTGCTCGCCACCCTGTTCATCACGCTGGCGGGCATCTATGCGCTGGTGAAAACCCCGCTGGACGCGCTGCCCGACCTGTCCGATGTGCAGGTGATTGTCTATACAGAGTATTCCGGACAGGCGCCGCAAGTGGTGGAAGACCAGGTCACCTACCCGCTCACTACGGCGATGCTGGCGGTGCCGAAATCGAAAGTCGTGCGCGGTTTTTCGTTCTTCGGCGCATCGTTCGTGTATGTAATCTTCGAGGACGGCACCGACATCTACTGGGCGCGCTCGCGCGTGCTGGAGTACCTGAACAGCATCGCGGGACGCATGCCGCAGGGCGTCTCACCGCAACTGGGGCCTGACGCGAGCGGCGTGGGCTGGGTGTACCAGTACGCCGTGTTGAGCGAGAAACACAACCTCGCCGAACTGCGCACCCTGCAGGACTGGTATCTGCGCTATCAACTAACCAAGGCGCACGGGGTGGCGGAAGTCGCTTCCATCGGCGGCTTTGTGCAGCAATACCAGGTGACGGTCGATCCGGTGAAGCTGCGCGCTTACAACATTCCGTTGGGTAGAGTCTCGCAGGTGATACGCGAATCGAACCGAGATGTCGGCGGACGCGTGATCGAGATGGCCGAGACCGAATACATGGTGCGTGGCCGTGGCTACCTGCGCGGCAGGGGCGACATCGAAAATCTGGTGGTGAAAGCCGAACGCGGAACGCCGGTGCTGCTGCGCGACATCGCGCGTGTCGAACTGGGGCCGGACGAACGGCGCGGCCTCGCAGAATTGAATGGCGAAGGCGAAGTGGTGTCGGGTATCGCCATGGCGCGCTACGGGCAGAACGCGCTGGAGGTGATCCAGAACATCAAGGACAAGATCGCCGAGATCACGCCCGGTTTGCCGGAGGGCGTTTCGATACAAAGCGTGTACGACCGCTCCGAGTTGATCCGGCGCGCCATCGACACGCTGAAAGGCACGCTGCTCGAAGAAGGCCTGATCGTGGCGCTGGTGTGCATGGTGTTCCTGATGCATGCACGCAGCGCGCTGGTCGCCATCGTGATGCTGCCCATCGGCGTGCTGATCGCCTTCATTGCCATGCGCTTTTTGAATTTGAATTCAAACATCATGAGTCTGGGCGGCATCGCGATTGCCATCGGGGCGATGGTGGATGCGGCGATCGTGATGATCGAGAATGCGCACAAGCATTTGGAACGCCTTGGACAACAACCATCCACTGCGAATGCGGTGATGGATGCAAGGCGGCAAGGAGCCGGTGACGAGATATACCATGAAGGTAGGCGAGGAACCGGCGACGCAGCCAACCCCGCAGACTCGCCGCATTCACAGCGGAGCGCCGCCATCCTCGCTGCCTGCAAGGAAGTCGGCCCCTCCCTCTTCTTCTCCCTGCTCATCATCACCGTCTCCTTCCTGCCGGTGTTCACCCTGGAAGCGCAGGAAGGAAGATTGTTCGCACCGCTCGCCTTCACCAAGACCTTTGCCATGGCTGGCGCAGCCTTGCTCTCCGTGACACTGGTGCCGGTGCTGATGCTGCTGTTCATTCGCGGCCGCATCAAGCCGGAAGCTGAGAATCCGCTCAACCGCTGGCTGATTGCAGGCTACCGCCCGCTCATTGCTGCGGTCTTGCGGCGCAAGAAAACCACGCTCGTCATCGCTGCGTTGACAATTTTGTTGTCCGCTTATCCCGTGCTGAAACTGGGCAGCGAATTCATGCCGACGCTGAACGAGGGCACGCTGTTTTACATGCCCGCCTCGCTGCCCGGCATGTCGGTGACCAAGGCCGCCGAGTTGTTGCAGACGCAGAACAAGATCATCAAGAGCTTCCCCGAGGTCGCTTCGGTGTACGGCAAGGCGGGACGCGCGCAGACCGCCACCGATCCGGCGCCGCTGGAAATGTTCGAGACGGTGATCAACCTCAAGCCGCAGGAAGATTGGCGTCCGGGCATGGACACCGACACGCTGATCGCCGAGATGGACAAAGCCTTGCAATTCCCAGGCGTGGCCAATTCGTGGACCATGCCCATCAAGGCGCGCATCGACATGCTCTCCACCGGCATCCGCACCCCCATCGGCGTCAAGGTGTTTGGCAAGAACCTCGACGAGATGGAGCGTGTTGCGAAGGAGATCGAGGCCGTGGTGCGCAAGGTGCCGGGCACGAGCAGCGCCTACGCCGAGCGCATCACTGGCGGCTTCTATCTCGACATCGACCCGGACCGGCTGGCGCTGGCGCGTTACGGGCTAAGCGTCGGCGAAGTGCAGGATGTCATCGCCACGGCACTGGGCGGCGAGATGGTCACCACCACGGTGGAGGGGCTGGAGCGCTTTGGTGTCAGCGTGCGTTATCCGCGCGAGCTGCGCGGCACGCCGGAGCAGATCGCGCGCGAAGTCTTGGTCCCGACCATGGACGGCGCGATGATTCCGCTCGGCCAGGTCGCCAAGGTGGGCATCAGCAAGGGCGCGCCCTCCATCCGCACCGAGAACGCCCTGCTCTCCGCCTACATCTATGTCGACATTCGCGACCGTGATATCGGTTCCTATGTGGACGAAGCGCGCAAGGCCGTGGCCGAACAGGTCAAATTCCCGCCCGGCTACTACGCCACCTGGAGCGGGCAGTTCGAGTACATGGAACGCGCCGCCGCCAAAATGAAAATTGTCATTCCCATCACCCTGCTCGTCATCTTCCTGTTGCTGTACCTCAACTTCCAGCGCGTCACCGAATCGCTGGTGGTAATGCTGTCGGTGCCGTTCGCCCTAGTCGGCGGCGTGTGGCTGCTGTGGCTGCTCGATTACAACCTGAGCGTCGCCGTGGCCGTCGGCTTCATCGCGCTGGCGGGCGTGGCGGCGGAGACCGGCGTGGTGATGCTGATCTATCTGGAAAAGGCATGGCAGGACAAGCTGGCGGAGTGTGCGGCCCGCCCTCAGCCTGGCAGGGAGGGAGCAAACGCGGGTGGCGATGCCCATCCTGCCTTCCCCCACCCCAACCCTCCCCCGGAGGGAGAGGGGACAACCGACTCGCGGCTGGTCAGCCGCGAGGATTTGTATGACGCCATCATGGAAGGCGCGGTGGAACGCGTGCGCCCGAAGATGATGACCGTGGTGGCGATCATGGCCGGGTTGCTGCCCATCCTGTGGAGCAGCGGCACCGGGTCGGAAGTGATGCGCCGCATCGCCGCCCCCATGGTGGGCGGCATGGTCTCTTCGGCGGTACTGACGCTGCTGGTGATCCCAGTCATCTACGCCCTGATCAAACAACGCAATCTTGCTACATCCACTTCAACCCACTAAAAGGAAAGCATCATGAACAAACTTACTCTCGCACTTTTCATCACACTCACCAGCGGTAGCGGAACAATACTGGCTGCATCGCACGAACATGACATGCATCACAACATGTCATCGCACGCGATGCAGCCTGCCACACAGCAGGGTAGCGGTATCGTGAAGGCGATCAACACAAGTACCAGCAAAGTGCAGATCGCGCATGAGCCCATCCCCGCACTGGAATGGCCCGCGATGACCATGTGGTTTGAGTTGAGCGTGCCATTCCCCAATGAGATCAAGGCGGGTGACAGCGTGCGCTTCGAGTTGGCGCAAACCCCGACTAAAAAATGGATGATTATTCGTATTGAGCGCAAACACTGAAAGGAAATGCCAATGATCGAATTGATTCCGAACCTGCATCCACTATTCGTGCATTTCCCGATTGCGCTGATATCCGTGTCGGCATTCTTTCATTTGGCTGCTTGGTTGTTGCGCAACCACGCACGCTATGCCGCCCCTTGTGCGGTGCTCGCGCATGCCACGCTGTGGCTGGGTGCACTGGCTGCGTTGCCGACGGTCGCGCTGGGCTGGCTGGCCTCCAATTCGGTCAACCATGACGAGGCCGGACATGCCGCGATGCTGCTGCACCGGGCTTGGGCGTTGGCCACCCTGGCAGTGCTTTTGCTGCTGGCAGGCTGGGATGCGTGGAAACATAAAGTGGATGCCACGCCCGCATGGCCGTTCGTTGCTGCGGCAATCGCCGCATGGCTGCTGGTCGCCAGCACGGCCTGGCATGGCGGCGAGCTGGTTTACCGGCATGGGCTGGGGGTGATGTCCCTGCCTCAAGCGGAGGGGACGGGTCATACCCATGAGCACGGCACAGGGCACGGCGATATGCCCGCGCCAGAGGAAGCCGCGCTGCCTGAACACCGTCATGATGGCGATGCGCACTCACATTGACAGCGCAAAAGGCAATTGCAGTGAAATTGCGGATAAGCCTGAACAACGATCTTTCACCAGGAAGTTTTAAAAGGTTGCTGGAATAACATTCTGGATTTTGCGGCATCCTTTCACAATCCGGAAGGAAAGCACGATGGCAAATGATGAGCACAGCGGGCACAACACCGCTCCCACACCACGCGGGTACAACTGGATATTGCTCGCGTTTCTGGCGATCGCCGGATTTTTTCTGTTCACCGAACACCGCGCCCATCTGTTGGGCGTGCTGCCGTATTTATTTCTGCTGGCCTGCCCGCTGATGCATCTGTTCATGCACCACGGGCATGGAGGGCATGACAAGCAGGATAAACATTTGGAACGGAGCGAAAAATGAATCCCGCCGAGAATGCTTATGGCCTATGGTCGCTGGTGATCATCAACTCGGCGATTTTCATCCTGTTTGCTTTCAGTTTTTTTAAGCCGCAGACGCCGCGCGACTGGCGCACTCTGGGGCTTTATTCGGCGTTCATCGTGGCACTGTTTACCGAAATGTACGGCTTTCCGCTGACGATTTTCTTCCTGTCAGGCTGGCTGACAGATAGATTTCCCGAGGTGAATTGGCTGTCGCACGATGCCGGGCATTTGCTGGAAATGATGTTCGGCTGGCGCGCCAATCCGCACTTTGGCCCGTTCCATATTCTTAGCATGATCTTCATCCTGGGCGGCTTCTGGTTGCTCGCCAAATCGTGGCCGTTACTCTACCAAGCAGCGCAACGCAACGAGCTGGCCACTAGCGGCCCCTACGCGCGCATCCGCCATCCTCAATATGTCGCCTTTGTGCTGGTGATGTTCGGCTTTTTGCTGCAATGGCCGACCCTCATCACCTTGTTCATGTTCCCCGTGTTGTTACTGGTCTATGCGCGCCTGGCGCGTGCCGAGGAGCGCGAGACGGAAGCAAGATTCGGCGAGGAATACGCGCGCTACCGCGCTCGCACTCCCGCCTTCTGGCCGTCCCGGCGCAAGGGGTGAGTCCATGCAAAAGACCTGCACACGAATCGCGCGCCAGCCTGAACTGAATCTGTTCGTGTTTGCCTTCCTGCTCAATCTGCCGTGGGAGTTGTTGCAGATACCGCTGTTCCGGCAGATGACCACCCTCCCCCATCTGGATGGCACGCTCCTCTGCCTGCGCGCGGCGGCCGGGGACGGGGTGATCCTTCTGTTGGCGTACTGGATGGCAAGCTGGGTTGCCGGCTCGCGCCGCTGGATAGAACGCCCTTCTGTCCGCAACTGGGTTGCCTTCATCGGCGCCGGTCTCGCCATCACCATCGCCATGGAATACTGGGCGACGGTGGTTGCAGAGCGCTGGGATTACGCCGATGCCATGCCGAGATTGCCGCTGCTTGGCACCGGATTGGCGCCGCTACTGCAGTGGATCCTGATCCCGCCGCTGGTGCTGTGGCTGACGCAAAGGCAACTGAAATGACGGCGGCAAACGACCAATATATCTGGCTGATCTGGGCACTGGGGTTTCTTGTGCCCTGGATCGTCTTGTATGCGCTGTTCCCGGCACAGCGGAAGGTGATGCGGTGGAGCAGTTCGCTGACCGCGCTGTTCGGTCTGACCGAACCGATTTTCGTACCCGAATACTGGAATCCGCCCAGCCTGTTCGATCTGGCCCAGCGCACCGGTTTCGATATCGAGAGCCTGATTTTCTGTTTCGGCATCGGCGGTGTCGGCGCAGTGTTGTACAACGCACTGGTCGGGAAACACCTGGTGCCGATGAATGATTGCGAGCGCAACAGCCCGCGCCACCGTTTTCATCGTGTGGCATTGACCGCGCCGTTCTTTGTATTCGCTGCGTTGTATTTTCTGCCCTGGAATCCCATTTATCCAGGCATCGCAGCGCTGCTTGCCGGCGGGATCGCTTGCGCCCTGTGCCGCCCCGACCTGGCAGGAAAAACGCTACTCGGCGGCGGATTGTTTGCCGGGCTTTACCTGATCTTTCTGGTCGCGTTGGAACTGCTCGCGCCAGGTTACATCGAAAGGGTATGGAATCTGCCGGCACTCAACGGGGTGATGCTCGGTGTCTTTCCGATCGAAGAGTTGCTGTTCGGCTTCGGCGTTGGGGCGTATTGGTCGGGGGTGTACGAGCATCTTGCCTGGCATCGCGTCTCTTGATTGCATGCCCTGTTCAAGATTGAAATTGGAGAATTCATTATGAATGCCGAAGCAGATTTTTTGGAACAGGCCAATGCCGACTTCGCCGAAGCGCTGGCAGAGGCTTTGGACATGCGCGAGCATGAAACCGGCGACCACTCCAAACGGGTCGCCTGCCATACCCTGGTGCTGGCGCGGCGCTTTATCGCAGATACCGGCCAGCTACGGCAAATTTATTGGGGTTCCTTGCTGCATGACATAGGCAAGATCGGGATACCGGATGCAATTTTGTTGAAGCCGGGGGCGCTCAATGAAGATGAGTGGCGGGAAATGCGCACTCACCCGGAAAAGGGGCACCGCATCGTCTCGCAGATTCCGGGCATGAAAGAAGCCGCCGAAATCGTGCTCGACCACGAAGAGCGTTTCGACGGCAGCGGTTATCCGCGCGGATTGCATGGCGCACAAATCTGTCTGGGGGCGCGCCTGTTCGCGGTTATCGATACGCTGGACGCGATGACTTCGGATCGTTCCTATCGCAAGGCGCTGTCGTTCGATCAGGCGCGCGCGGAAATCATACGCATGGGCGGCACACAATTTGACCCGGTGGCGGTGCAGGCATTTCTGGCGGAAGAAGCCACCTTGCGCGCAATGGTGAAAGCCAAGTGCATGCAGCCCCACGATCCCGACATTTCACCCATCAATCACAACAAGGAATAGGCCATGACATCCCATAAAGATCCGGTTTGCGGCATGAAAATTGGCGACGACAGCCCGCATCATCTGGAACATGCGGGTCAGCATTATTATTTTTGTTCGAGCAATTGCCTGCACAAATTTCAGGCCGATCCCGCTCCATACCTCGAATCGGTTGGAGTCAACGCGGCCCCCGCTGATCACGCGAAACCAGCCGCTCCGGCAGCGGGTGGCTACACCTGCCCGATGCACCCGGAAATCCGCCAGCCTGCGCCGGGAAACTGTCCGAAATGCGGCATGACTCTGGAACCCGAATCCCCGACTGTACCGGGCGCAGTCGAATACACCTGCCCGATGCATCCAGAGGTGGTGCGCAGCGAGCCGGGCAACTGCCCGAAGTGCGGCATGGCGCTGGAACCGCGCAATGCCCCGGCGGAAGACCATGCAGAACTGGACGACATGACACGGCGCTTCTGGCTCAGCACCGCGCTGGCTTTGCCGGTGTTCGCGCTGGCGATGATCACCGACCTGTTGCCGCAGGCGATGCCGAAATCCGTTTCGATGCTGACCGTGCAATGGATCGAGTTCGCGCTGGCGACACCCGTGGTGCTGTGGGGCGGCTGGCCGATCTTCCAGCGCGGCTGGGCATCGGTGGCCAACCGCAGCCTCAACATGTTCACCCTGATCGCGCTCGGCGTTGGCGTGGCATGGACGTACAGCGTGGTGGCGATGCTGTTGCCCGACATCTTTCCCCCGACGATGCACACCATGGGTGATCTGGTGCCGGTCTATTTCGAGGCGGCGGCGGTGATCATGGCACTGGTGCTGCTGGGTCAGGTGATGGAGTTGCGCGCGCGCAGCCAGACCGGCGCGGCGATCAAACTGTTGCTCGGCCTCGCACCCAAGACCGCGCGCATCGTGCGTTCCCCTCACCCCAACCCTCTCCCAGAGGGCGAGGGTGCAATCGAGTCGCTACGCGAATTTCTTCTTAAGAGCAACGAGGAAGACATCCCGCTGGAACAGGTGCAGCCGAACGACGTGCTGCGCGTGCGCCCCGGCGAGAAGGTGCCGGTGGACGGCGTGGTGCTGGAAGGCGTGAGCGCGCTGGACGAATCCATGGTCACCGGCGAATCCATCCCGGTGGAGAAGACCGTCGGCGCGCGGCTGATCGGCGCGACGTTGAACGGCACCGGCAGTTTATTGATGCGCGCGGAGCGCGTCGGCGCGGACACCTTACTGGCGCAGATCGTGCATATGGTGAGCGAGGCGCAGCGTTCGCGCGCGCCGATCCAGCGCCTGGCCGATGTGGTTGCCGGATATTTCGTGCCGGTGGTGGTGTTGGCGGCAATCGCCACACTGGCAGTATGGGGCATCTGGGGACCGGAGCCGCGCCTGGCGCATGCCGTGGTCAACGCAGTGGCGGTGCTGATCATTGCCTGCCCCTGCGCGCTGGGACTAGCCACGCCGATGTCCATCATGGTCGGAACCGGGCGCGGCGCGACACTGGGCGTGCTGATCAAGAATGCCGAGGCGCTGGAAACCATGGAGAAGGTGAACACGCTGGTGGTGGACAAGACCGGCACCCTGACCGAAGGCAAACCGAAACTGACCTCGGTCGTGCCGCTGGCCGGCTTTGAAGAAGGTGTCGTGTTATGGCTGGCCGCCTGTATCGAACGCGCCAGTGAACATCCGCTGGCGGCGGCCATCGTGCAAGGCGCACAGGAAAAGAACATCGAACTCACCGCAGTAAGCGAGTTCCGCTCGATCACCGGCAAAGGGGTGACCGGGACAGTAGAAGGTAACGCAGTGGCATTGGGTAACCTGAAACTGTTCGAGGAGTTAAAGATCGACGCAGGCGAATTGCCGGCGCGCGCCGAGGCGCTGCGCGCAGACGGCCAAACGGTGATGCTGCTGGCCATCGACGGCAAGGCGGCGGGAATGATCGGGGTGGCCGATCCGGTCAAGGCTTCCACGCCGGAGGCGATCCGCGCGCTGCACGAAGAAGGCGTGCAGGTCATCATGCTCACCGGCGACAACCGCATCACGGCGCAAGCGGTGGCGAAAAAACTGGGCATCGACCGCATCGAGGCGGAAGTGCTGCCCGAACAGAAGGCTTCCATCGTCAAACAATTGCAGGCGCAGGGGCGCATCGTGGCGATGGCGGGCGACGGCGTCAACGACGCGCCCGCACTGGCGCAGGCACAGGTCGGCATCGCCATGGGCACCGGCACCGACGTGGCGATGGAAAGCGCGGGCGTGACGCTGATCAAGGGCGACCTCATCGGCATCGTGCGCGCCGTGCGCCTGTCGCGCGCGACCATGAGGAACATCCGCCAGAACCTGTTCTTCGCCTTCATCTACAACGTGCTTGGCATCCCGATTGCGGCGGGCGTGTTGTACCCGTTCTTCGGCCTGTTGCTCTCGCCGATTATCGCAGCGGCGGCAATGAGTTTCAGCTCGGTATCGGTGATTTTGAATGCGTTGCGCCTGCGCCGCGTCGAGTTGTGAAGTTTGGCCACTCAACGATGCAATGGAAGGAACAAGAATCCGGAGCTACCCATGACAGATTGCTGCAACGACAAAGCCTGCGAAATCGACGCGCTGCGCGACCGGCAAAGCTCGACGCTCAAGATCGTGCTGGCGATCAATGCCGTGATGTTCGTTGTCGAACTCACGGCGGGATTGATCGGGCACTCGGTCTCGCTGGTGGCGGATTCACTGGATATGTTGGGCGATGCGCTGGTGTACGGGTTCAGCCTGTACGTGGTGGCGCGCGGCGCCAGGATGAAGGCCAAGGCGGCGCTGTTCAAGGGGCTCATCATGCTGTGCTTCGGGCTGTTCGTGCTGGGTCAGACGGTTTACCGCATCGCTGTTCCGCAGCTCCCCATGTTCGAAGCGATAGGCGCGATCGGCCTGCTGGCGCTGGCCGCGAACGGCATGTGTTTTTACCTGCTGTGGCGGCACCGCGAGAACGACATCAACATGAGTTCGGTGTGGCTGTGCTCGCGCAATGACATCATCGCGAATGTCACGGTGTTGTTCGCCGCCGCAGGCGTCTGGCTCACCCAGTCAGGCTGGCCGGATATTGCGGTCGGCCTGGCGCTGGCCGCCCTGTTCCTGCGCTCGGCGCTGCATGTGTTGCGCGAATCCCTCAAGGAGCTACGCGTAGCCAGCGATTGATGCCTCACCGATTGCCTGAACATGGCCAAGGGACGGAATATCCCGGCCCTGGCCGGAATACTTTCAAATTTTACCGGTGACAGCCCATTCGGCCACACCCTCGCGCAGATGCACGGCTGAATAACCTTCCTGCTGGAGCAAGGCAACCGCATCGACCGCCAGCAGACAGTAAGGGCCGCGGCAGTAAGCGACGATGGCGCGGTCTTTGGGCAATTCTCCCAGGCGCTGGCGCAGTTCTTCCAGCGGTATGGACCTGGCGAACGGCAGATGCGCGTTCAGATATTCTTCCGACGGCCTGACATCGAGCACCACCACCTCGCCCTTGCGCGCGGCTTTCAGCAAGCTCTCACGGTCGCTGGGCACCAGATCGTTCGGTTGGGTCGCGATCTTCTGCAAGGCCAGTTGCAACTCGATCAGGCGCTCCTCCGCCAGCGTGTGGATCTGCACCCACAGGTCGGCCACTGCTTTGTCGGCGAGGCGGTAGTAGATGTTCTTGCCTTGTCGCTCGGTCTGAACCAGATGTGCCATGCGCAATTCGCGCAAATGCGCGCTGGCCAGCTTCACGCTGATGGAGGCTTCATTGGCCAGCATCTCCACGGTCTTTTCGCCCTGGCAGAGCAACTCGATCAATTCCAGCCGCTTCGGGCTGGAAAACACTTTGCCGATGCGTGCCACCTGCTCGTACAGCAGGTCCTTGATCTTGCGCGCGTTCTTCATCTCGTCAATCCGTTAGGTTGTGGCATGAACGGTTGACACTGTAAATCATCTTGACAGCGCTGAACAGCCAGTGCTCTAATCATTCCAGCAATTATTAGATTGTTAAACATAAAGGAGACGCCATGAAAACCCTGTTTATCCTCAACGACGCGCCCTACGGCAGCGAACGCACCTATAACGGACTGCGCTTGGCTGGTTCTCTTTCCAAGGAAAGTGGGAATGAAATACGCATCTTCCTGATCGGCGATGGCGCCTCGGCCGCGCACAAGGGACAGAAGGTGCCGCAGGGTTTTTACAACATCGAGGTGATGATCGGCAACGTGGTCCGGCATGGCGGCGAGATCGGTGTTTGCGGCACCTGCATGGAAGCGCGCGGCATGACCGACGACGAGCTCACCAGCGGCGCACACCACGGCACGCTGGCGGAACTGACCGAGTGGACGGCTTGGGCGGACAAGGTTCTGGTGTTTTAACTTCCGGGGGCGCGTAATTTTTGTTGGCGCGCGTTTAAAACTGACCACCTGTGCGCGTTGAATTTTGACCAGGCGTATTTGCATCGGATTTGATCCGTTGCTGTGGATAAGTCTACCAGACTGGAATGGTGTAGCGCCTCCTGTTCAAGTGGGTGGATGAGTCGGGAGTGATCTCCCGGCTACTGTTTTAGAACGGCTCCTCCT
>Ga0210016_1004642_pt1 | contig 11674 bp, 10 predicted proteins | sample CryGeyCG2014_300_FD_185454 | JGI IMG/M metagenome (GOLD analysis project Ga0210016, IMG submission 185454) | Groundwater microbial communities from aquifer - Crystal Geyser CG02_land_8/20/14_3.00 (SPAdes) (version 2) | ecosystem: Environmental > Aquatic > Deep subsurface > Groundwater | place... | reverse complement strand
GGAATGTTGAGGTCAAACCTCAACAAGGGGGAGGTTTGACCTCTTTCATCTCCCTAGTAAAAACCGTTCTTCAAAAACTGGGCTTAACCATCGAAAACGGCATTGCCCAAGTAAAAGAAATAGTGACGGAGAAACTTTCTTCAAATATCATCATTACCAATCAACTTTGCCTCGGGAATACTTGTATTAATGAAGCCCAATTAAAAGAATTGCTTAATAACCAACAACTTACAACTAACAACTCACAACCTTGCACGTCAACTACTTATTATCTTGATGCCGATAGCGATGGTTATGGCGACTCCAACAATTCCACTTCAGCTTGCGAACAACCCACCGGCTATGTAACTGACAACACCGATTGCGATGACACTAACAAGGATATTCATGAAAATTGTCAGATTGAAACATCGCCAGCAACAACCAGTACAGTAGCAACAATAACGTCCGCAACTTATACCGTAAGTGCTGGAGGAACATCTAAAGAAACTATTACCAATGTCCCATTTGGCACAGCCAAAGTTACTTTCTTAGCTGCTTTGACTAAAGGCGAGACTCATCAAACATGGGATGATACAGGCATAACTGATCCAGTAGTAACCGGTAACACCTTAGTAGTCACGGCTCAAGACGGAACAACGACCGTAACTTACACGGTGACTGTAAATGCCGCTCCGGTAGTATTAAACAGCATAGCAATCACAACCCCAGCAACTAAGCTGGTTTATACCATAGGAGATTCATTAGACATTAGTGGTTTAGTGGTTACTGGAACTTATAGCGATGGCAGTACAAAACCTGAAACAATTACCGATGCAAATGTAACTGGTTTTGATAGCTCAGCAGCCGTAACTGACCAGGTCTTAACCATCACAGTCGATGGAAAGACAGCAACTTATACAGTTACAGTTAATGCGGAACAATCAACACCCAGAGTTGAGTAAAATTGAACATATTTTTTATGGAAATTCAAATTTTCGATGAGTCATTGGAGAAATTTATTAAATCTTTAGAGAAACCAACAGTTGCTAAAGTTTTGCGAACGATTGATTTATTAGAATTATTTGGCGCTCGTTTGGGAATGCCTCATGCAAAGAGAATTTCTGCTCAACTTTTTGAACTCAGAATTCGGGGAAAGCAAGAGGTGAGAATTCTTTACACTTTTTATAAAAACAAAATTATTCTTTTGCATGGCTTTATTAAAAAGTCAGCAAAGATTCCTCAAAAAGAGATAAATAATGCTTTTGCGAAACTTAAACGCTTGACAGAGTTATAACATATAAGTTATACTTAATCACTATGAAAAATTACAAACAATTTAAAACTAAATTATTAGAAGATAAAGAAATTAAAGAAGCCTATGAAAAATTAGGGCCTGAATTTAGTTTGATTGCTATGCTCATTAAAAAAAGAATAGAAAAGGGTCTAACTCAGGAAGAATTGGCTCAAAAGATAGGGACAAAACAATCGGCTATTTCTCGACTTGAATCAGGAAGTTATAATCCAAGCATTGCTTTTTTACGAAGGGTTGCTAAAGCCCTTAATGCTCAATTGAAAGTGAAAATATATTAAAGGGAAATTAGGGACATTTCTGAATTATGGAAATAATCAACACCCGGAGTTGAGTAAAAAATCTAAAATTTGACATCGGGTTGAAAAAAAGTATAATGGGAATATATGGAGAAAAATAAAACCAAAAAAACTTATCTTTATCCTCTTCGGGTAGAAGCCCATAAAGAAGGTGGGTATCATGCTAAATGTCCTATTTTACAGGGCGCTTGGGCAGATGGCGAGACCATTGAAGAAGCGGTGGAAAATCTCCGCGATGTTATTAGGCTAATTCTTAAATACCGGGAAGAACGTGAAAGAAAAAAATTCTATGTTCCTAGTCTTTCGATAAAAAAGGCGAAAGTCCTTCAAGATTTAAGTGTTACTGTAACTATTTAATTTTCTTTCTATGCCTAAATTTCCAGCCTTAACCGATAAACAAGTTATTAAAAAACTTGGGAAGGCTGGTTTTAGGTTCTATAGATTTGCTAAAGGTGGCCACGAAATGTGGGTGAGGGATATTGACGGAAAAATAGCAGTGGTACCTCGCCATTCGGGCAAGATTATTAAAAGAAAGACTCTTAAAGATATCATTGATGCTACCGGACTTTCAATAAAAGAATTTAGCGAATTATAGATTAAGTGCCACCGGCGCTTGAAATGTTTAATCTGGAAGATTGAACAGAAAAAATAGTCAAACTTTGTGGAAATAATCAAATAATCAACACCCAGAGTTGAGTAAAAACTATTGCCTAACCTTAAAGGTTAAACACGAGTTAAACACGAACAAAAAAGAGCCAGTAACGGCTTGTAAGAAAAGGCAATTTAAAAATTAAAATTAATATTCCAGTTTTATTCCCAGTTTGTCAGCCAGTTGTTTAATCCATTTTTCGTGGCGATCAACCTTATGGGAAAGCATAACCATTTCCTGAAAGTAAGCATCAGCTTTCTTGGCATAGGCATCAATGGCAGAGTAAATTTTGTTTATATCTTCTTTCGTAGCCAAATTCGAAATCGCCTCATTGAATTCATCACGGGTAAGAAAAACCTCTATCATTTTTTGAATATCTTTATCTTCCAACATATCTAATTTTATGATAGCTAACTAAATAGGACTGTCAAGGGAAGAATGAGTTTACAGGGGTCAGACCCCTGTAAGTACTGACACAGGTCAGACCTGTGCAAGTTCTACTTTGGAGTATTGTATTACTCCCGAAACTTGCGTTAATGCTGGCGGTTATTGGTACAATGATACTTGTAATACTGAGGTAGAAGCATCCCCTTGCATAACCTTAAAGGTTAAACAGGTTAAACACGGGCTAAACAAATATGAGGGAGTATTTTACAAAATTAGGGAGTCCATTTCACATCCGAAATAATCAACACCCGGAGTTGAGTAAAAAATCTAAAATTTGAAAAAAGTTTTAAAAATAATAAAATGTAATTGTATGGCTAATCAGACTATTACAAAAAAAGAAAAATTAATAGAGATTCTCTTAGAAGAAATGCAAGAGATTAACAAAAATCTCAAAAAGTTTTTGTTGATAATTCCTGAAGAAAGTTTAAAGGAATATAAAAATGCTTCTGAAATAAGAAAAGCTTTTAATAAGACTACTAAATTGTATCCTCCAAGATAAATGAGTATTATAGAAACCAAAGATTTCGAAAAGGATTTAGAAAATTTACCTACGGAAATAAAAAGGCTCTTTCAAAAACAAAGAGCTATTTTTAAAGAGAACTGGCTTGATCCACGGCTTCATACTAAAAGGATTAAAGCCGTTTAAAACCCGGCGTTAAACTAACTTGAGAAAATGGGGTCAACTCTATTTTTCTTTTGACACTTTTTTAAAAAAAGGTAAAATAAAAGATATGAACCCCGTTAGAAGTCCTTGGCAGAAAAAATTATAGAAATTTTTTCTGCTTTCTGATAACGGGGTAAAATTAAGAAACAAAAGTCTATCTGAAATTAGCTTTTGCTATATAATGATAGACTTCTAACGGGGTGAAAAATATATTAGATAAAATCGCCAAAGTGTCAATTTATTTATTGGTTTTCCTTGTGCCAATCTTTTTTTTGCCCTGGACGGCGGATATTTTGGATTTTAACAAACAAGCCCTGCTTTTATTTTTAGTTTTCATTTCTTTATTTAGCTGGCTTTTGAGAGCTCTGATTGAAGGAAAAATCAGTTTTAATTTCAATCTTTTTAACATTCCGGTCATATTCTTTTTGGTAATTTTGGGAATTGGAACTTTCTTTTCCGCTTGGAGATATGGCAGTTTTTGGGGTTGGCCATTAAATATTGCTACCAGTTTTTTAACGATTTTTTGCTTCACCTTACTTTACTTTTTAATTATTAACCTCTTTAAAAAAGAGGAAATTTTTGGATTACTTTTAACCTTAGTTTTTTCCAGTTTTTTGGCGGTTTTGTTTGGTGTCCTCCAGCTCTTTGGTAAATTTCTTTTTCCTTTCGATTTTGCCAAGTTGACTTCTTTTAACACCATAGGCACGGTAAATTCCCTGGGGATTTTTGCTGCTTTACTTTTACCTCTGATTATTTCTCTGATTTTTATCAGTAAAAAATTGATGAAAATTTTGCTGATAATTTTCGGACTGCTCTTTTTAATTTTAGCCATTCTGGTTAATTTTTGGGCGGCTTGGCTCTCGCTTTTAATTGGGGTAGTAGTCATTTTAACTTTTGGAATTGCGAGAAGAGAAATCTTCCAGACCAACTGGCTGACCCTGCCAATGTTTCTTTTAGTTCTTTCTCTCGGCTTTGGAATTTTCAAAATTCCTATTCCGGGTTTGCCGGCCACTCCTTTGGAAATTTCTCCTTCTCAAAGTGCTACTTTTGATATTGCCAAACAAACTTTAATGGCAGCTCTTCCCACCTCTCTTCTTTTTGGCTCGGGACCTTCAACTTTTAGCTACGACTATTCAAAATTTAAATCAGAAACTATAAATCAAACTGTTTTTTGGGGAGTGAGATTTTCTTCCGGCGCTTCAGAAATTTTAGATAAACTGGCTACTTACGGCCTTTTAGGCCTAATTTCTTTTTTGGGAATTTTGGCGGTATTTTTCTGGCTGGCATTTAAATGGCTAATGAAAAAGACGGATATGAGAGATTCGTTTTGGATTTTTGGATTAGGGATTTTTGCCAGTACTGGAGCTACAATGGTTAGTTTCTTTTTCTACCCGGCTAATCTTTCCTTGAGCTTTCTTTTCTGGATTTTCCTAGCCAGTTTTATTGTTTTTACCGAAGGCAAAAAGAAAACCTGGGTTTTGTCCCCCTCTTCTTTGGCTAATGTTTTAGTTTCTTTTCTTTTTATTTTAATTTTGATTTTGGGAATTGGCCTCTTTTTTATGGAAGGGCAAAGATATATTGGAGAAATCAGATATCTTCAGGGAATCAGATTTTCCCAGGCCGGAGATAATCAAAAGGCAATAAATTATATTTCTAACGCCGTTTCCCATACTGGCGGAAAGGTGGATAATTACTGGCGAGACCTTTCCCAGGTTTATCTTTTTAGAATCACCGACGAACTGGGAAGAAAAGATATTTCTCAAGAAGAACTGAAAAATGTAATCCCTCCCTTAGTTAGCCAGGCGATAAATTCTAGCAAATCGGCCACCGATGTTTCTCCCAAAAATGTGGCCAATTGGTCGGTCAGGGGATTTATTTATCGGCAAATGATCAATATTTCCCAGGGAGCAGACCAGTGGGCAATCAATTCTTATGAGGAGGCTCAAAAATTAGAACCGACTAATCCTTACATTTTTACTGAGTTAGGCCAGGTTTATTTAGCCAAAAATGACAAAGAAAAGGCCAGAGAATATTTTCAAAAAGCTCTTGATTTAAAATCGGATTATGCACCGGCCAGATTTCAGCTCGCCTTAGTTTATGTTTCAGAAAATAAAATTGCCGAGGCCATCGGAGAGATGGAAAATGCCAAAAGAGATAGTCCCTCTGATGTGGGAGTGGCTTTTCAGTTGGGGTTATTGTATTACAATGATAAGCAATATGATAAGGCTCAAGCCGAGTTTGAGAGGGCAATTGGTTTAAATGAAAATTATTCTAATGCCCGTTACTTTTTGGGATTAATTTATGACCAAGCGGGAAAGAAAGATGAAGCCATTTCCCAGTTTGAAAAAATTGCCAAATTAAATCCCGACAACGAAGAGGTAAAGAAAATTTTGGCGAATTTGAAAGGAGGGAAAACGGCTTTGGAAGGAATAACGCCGGCCCAACCGCCAATTGAGGAAAAACCAGCAGAAGTCCTGAAGAAATAAATAATTTTCAATCGATAATTTCGTGTAGACTTGACTTTTTTTTAAAACAGAATAAAATTAAGTTTATAAAAACTATTTTTTTATTGCCTTGACTTTTCTCTTTTTATAAAATCAAATAAAAGATTCGCCCTAAAATAAATTCTTTAGGGTATTTTTAGCTTATTATTTTCCGGGAATGGAATATTGAGGTTAGACCTCAACAGTTCCTCAACAATTCCCCTTTTATTTATGCGAGTGGAACCATTTACAGTCGGAGATTTTATTCACGCCTTTAACCGAGGGAATAGGAAGACGATTGTTTTTCGTGACGTCAATGATAGATGGCGCTTTTTAAAAATCCTGCGTTTTTTCAATGACGAATATTCTCCTCCTAACCCAACTCGTCAGATCAGTCGGAATGTTGAGGTTAGACCTCAACAGCTTCCAGTAGATAAGTTTAAATGGCCTGAATGGCCAAAAAGTCGGCCGCCTCATAAGCCATTGGTAAAAATCTTGGCTTACTCTCTCAGAGATAATCATTTTCATCTGCTTTTAAAAGAAATTATTGCGGGTGGGATCAGTAAATTCATGAAAAAATTGGGCGATGGTTTCACAGGCTATAGTAATCTTAAATACAATGAAGTAGGAAGGGTTTTTCAAGGGCCTTATAAAGGAAGAACAATAATGGGAGATATAAAATTTCTTCAATATCTCGATGCTTATATCCAAGTTTTTAATCCCTTTGAGGAATACCCCGGCGGAATCGGAAAAGCTTTAAAAGAATTTGATAAAGCATTTGAAATGGTATTGAATAATCCCTTTTGCAGTTTAGGTGAGAGTTTTGGAAAAAGAAATTTAAATATCATTAATCGAGATGTTTTGGCAGAAATGTTTCCCAATTTAGAAGTTTATAAAAAATTTACTTATGATGCCCTTTTGGTAAGAAATATTAGAGAAATTTTGGGTAAATTAACAATCGATTAATCGGTAGGAATCGGTTGAGGTTAGACCTCAACATTCCCTTCGACATTCCAAAATTATGGAGAGAATAAAGATAAAAAATTTTGGTAAGGCGAAGGTATTTTTACCCTTGCCCTATTTATTGAGTTTAGAAAAAGATAGTTGGAAAAATTTTTGGGAGAGAGATTTAAATGAGTTATTTCAAGAAATTTCTCCAATTAGAGATTATACCAAAAAGGAATTGGAACTCTGGTTTTTGAATTACAAATTAGGCGAGCCAAATTACAAATCTGACTTGGAGGCGAAAAGAAATAACGGATCTTATGAAGCTTCCCTCAGGGTAAGAACAAAATTAATTAATTTAAAAACTAAAGAAATCAAAGAGCAGGAAGTGTTTTTATGTGATTTCCCCTTGATGACTGAGAGGGGAACTTTTGTTGTTAATGGGGTGGAAAGGGTGGCAATTTCTCAACTAATTAGATCTCCGGGAGCATTTTTTACTGCCGATTATATTCAAGGAAAAAATTATTTTGGAGCCAAAATCATTCCCAATCGGGGAGCTTGGTTGGAATTGGAAACAGATTTAACCGGAGCAATTGGAGTGAAAATCGACCGGAAAAGAAAAGTAATGGCCACAACTTTATTGAGAGCCTTTGGCATTGAAAATAGCCAGGATATCAAAGAGAAATTTCAAGATGTTAATAAAGGAGAGCTAGATTATATTGCCGAAACCTTAAAAAGAGATTCAACTCATAATCAAGCCGAGGCCTTGGTTGAGATTTACCAAAGGTTAAGGCCCGGCGATATGGCTTCTCCGGACACGGCCAAAGAATTAATAGAAAATATGTTTTTTAATTTTGAGAGATACGATATCTCCAAAGTTGGACGTTGGCGTATGTGGCAAAGACTACCTGAATTAAAGTCAAAACTCAAAGCTCAAAGCTCAAAACCACAACTCAAAACTCAAAACTTCGAAGAAGATATTAAGTTGCAAGATAGGGTATTAAAGCCAGAGGATGTAATTGCGGTAATTCGGGAAATTATTAGATTAAATAATGACCCTAAAGGAGAACCGGATCAGATTGACCATCTGGGAAATAGAAGGGTAAGAACTTTAAATGAATTACTAATCAACAGAATGAGGGTGGGTTTGGTGAGAATGGAAAGAATTATCAAAGATAGAATGTCAACCCTGGATATTTCTACTTTGACCCCAATTCAATTAATTAATCCCCGGCCGGTGATGGCGGTGATCAAGGAATTCTTCATCGCCAGCCAGATGAGTCAGTTTATGGATAATGAAAATCCTTTGGCTGAATTAGAGCACAAAAGGAGATTATCGGCTACCGGTCCCGGAGGTTTGACCCGAGAAAGAGCCGGATTTGAAGTTAGAGATGTTCAACCCTCTCACTATGGCCGGATTTGCCCAATCGAAACTCCGGAGGGACCGAATATCGGATTGGTCAGCCATATGGCTTCTTTTGCCAAGGTTAATCCTTATGGTTTTTTGGAAACTCCTTATTTTAGAGTTGAGAAGGGAAGGGTATTATCCGATATCCGATATTTGAATGCTTATCAAGAAGAAAAATATAATATTGCTTCGGGAGCCGAACCACTCGATGAGAAGGGCAATATTATTCCTGAAAAAGTTGAAGCCAGGATTAAAGGAGAACCGGGAATTGCTAAAAGAGAAGAAATTGATTTTATTGATGTTTCCCCGGAGCAGTCAATTTCTATCGCCACTTCTCTCATCCCTTTTTTACAAAATGACGATGCTAATCGAGCTCTGATGGGTTCAAATATGCAAAGACAGTCCGTACCTCTGATTCGGCCGGAGGTACCTCTGGTTATGACCGGAGTGGAAGGGAGAGCGGCAATGGATTCCGGTCAAGTAGTCATTAGCCAAGAAGATGGGGTGGTGACCGAGGTTGATGCGAACCACATCACAGTAAAGTCAAAAGTCAAAAGTCAAAAGTCAAAAGTTACGAATTACGAATTGAAACGATTTATTAAAACTAATCAGTATACTTGTTTTGACCAAAAACCCTTGGTTAAAAAAGGGGAAAAAGTGAAAAAAGGAGAGGTTTTGGCTGACGGCGGAGCAATTTCTCAAGGCTATTTGGCTTTGGGTCAAAATGTTTTAGTTGCTTTTATACCCTGGCGGGGAGGAAATTATGAAGACGCAATTTTAATTTCTGAAAGATTGGTTAAAGATGATGTTTACAGTTCAATTTATCTTGAAAATTTTGCCTGTGATGTTAGAGAAGCAAAATTGGGACCGGAAGAAACCACCTCCGACATCCCCAATGTTTCGGAAGAGAGACTGAAAGATTTGGATGCCGACGGAATTGTCAGGATTGGGGCTGAGGTTAGACCCGGTGATATTTTAGTTGGAAAAATTTCTCCCAAAGGAGAAACCGAATTAACGGCTGAAGAAAGATTACTCAGAGCAATTTTTGGAGAAAAGGCAAAAGATGTAAAAGATACTTCTTTGAGAATGGAACACGGAAAGAAAGGGAAAGTTATCGGAGTGAAAGTTTTTTCCCGGGAATTGGGGCATAAACTTGAACCCGGGGTGATAAAAAGAATTGAAGTTGAGGTGGCAGAAATTAGGAAAATTCAGGCCGGGGACAAACTTTCCGGCCGGCACGGGAATAAAGGCGTAGTCTCCAAAGTTTTATCAGAAGAAGAAATGCCATTTTTAGAAGATGGGACGCCAGTCGATGTGATTTTGAATCCCTTAAGCGTTGTTTCCAGAATGAATTTGGGACAGATTTTGGAAACCCATTTATCCTTGGCGGCTAAAAAACTTGGTTATCATGCCGTCTCTCCCGCTCTTTCCGGGGCTAATGAAAAAGATATAAAAGAGGAACTGAAAAAGGCCGGTTTATCTGAAAATGGAAAAGTGACCCTATATGATGGCAGATCGGGGCTTCCTTTTGGCGAAAAAATTACCGTAGGTTATATGTATATGATGAAGTTAATTCATATGGTCGAAGATAAAGTTCATACCAGAAGTATTGGTCCCTATTCTCTCATTACCCAGCAACCTCTTGGCGGCAAAGCCCAATTTGGAGGCCAGAGGTTTGGCGAAATGGAGGTTTGGGCTTTGGAAGGTTATGGGGCAGCCCATATTTTGCAAGAAATGCTGACCATAAAATCTGATGATGTTTCAGGAAGAGCAGCAACTTATGAGGCGATATTAAAAGGGGAGGAGATAAAACCACCCAATTTGCCGGCCTCCTTCAATCTTTTAGTTAACGAGTTAAAAGCGCTGGGATTGAGTATAGAGGTAAAAGAAAAAAAAGAATAATAATCAACGAATGTACGAATCTATTACGAATATACGAATTCGTAAATTCGTACTGATTGGTAAATTCGTTGATGATTTATGCGGGTAGAAGACTTCGAATCAATAAGAATAAAATTGGCCTCACCCGAGGAGATTTTGTCATGGTCGCACGGCGAGGTGACTAAACCTGAGACGATAAATTATAGAACTCAGAGGACAGAAAAAGATGGGCTTTTTTGTGAGAGAATTTTCGGACCAGAAAAAGATTATCGATGTTATTGCGGGAAATATAAAGGAATTCGTTACAAAGGTATAGTTTGCGATAGATGCGGGGTAGAGATAACTAAGGCTCAAGTCAGACGGGAAAGAATGGGTCATATTAGATTAGCTAGTCCTTCGTCTCACATCTGGTTTTTGAGAGGAGTTCCTTCAAGAATGGGTCAGGTAATAGATGTTCCTATGCTCCAATTAGAAAGGGTGATTTATTTTGCTGCCTATATTATTACAAAAGTAAATGAGACGGCTAAGAAAAAAGTTTTGGAAGAGATTGAGAAAGAATACAAACAAAAGCTCAAAGCTCAAAGCTCAAAGCTCAAAACTAAAAAGATTACAACCCCTCCACCGCCCTCCCAAAAGCAGACCCCTAAAAGGAGGGTTTTAGATGAATTGAAATTGGCTAGGGATAGGGTAAGGGAAGAAGTTTTATCAATTAAACCTTTAAAAGTTTTATCTGAGATTGAATATCGAGATTTTTCTTTGAAATATGGCGAAGTTTTTGAAGCCGGAACCGGAAGCGAGACACTGAGAAAAATTTTTGCCGAAATTAGCTTGAAAAAAGAAATTGAAAAGTTGGAAAAGGAATTGGACTCCACCCCCCCCACCGCCCATAATATATTAAATAGAAAAAAAATTTGGCGAAGATTAAAACTTTTTCAGGGAATGGAAAGGGCAAAAATTAGGCCGGAATGGATGTTTTTAACCGTTTTACCGGTCTTACCTCCGGATTTACGGCCAATGGTCCAGTTAGATGGCGGAAGATATGCCTCTTCGGATTTGAATGATTTATACCGAAGGGTAATTAATCGAAATAATAGACTAAAATATCTTTTGGAAATCGGAGCTCCGGAAGTGATTGTCAAGAATGAAAAAAGAATGCTCCAGGAGGCAGTCGACTCTTTGATTGATAATGGAATGAGGAGGGGAACAACTACTCAGGCGACAACCGGCGGTAAAAGATTGTTAAAATCTTTGGCCGATATATTAAAAGGCAAGCAGGGTAGATTCAGGCAAAATCTTTTGGGAAAGCGAGTTGATTATTCCGGTAGATCAGTGATAGTGGTGGGACCGGAATTAAAATTCAATCAGGTAGGTCTTCCCAAGAAAATGGCTTTGGAACTTTTTAAACCCTTTGTCATAAAGCGGCTTTTAGACAAAGAACTGACTTATAACGTCAGGGGAGCTTCGAGGCTCATTGATGATGAAACCGATGAGGTGTGGGAAGCTTTGGAAGAGGTGGTCAAGGATAAATTAGTTTTATTAAACAGAGCTCCTACTTTACATCGTCTGGGAATCCAGGCCTTCCAGCCAGTTTTAATTGAAGGCGATGC
>Ga0210016_1004641_pt1 | contig 11675 bp, 11 predicted proteins | sample CryGeyCG2014_300_FD_185454 | JGI IMG/M metagenome (GOLD analysis project Ga0210016, IMG submission 185454) | Groundwater microbial communities from aquifer - Crystal Geyser CG02_land_8/20/14_3.00 (SPAdes) (version 2) | ecosystem: Environmental > Aquatic > Deep subsurface > Groundwater | place... | reverse complement strand
TGGCGGTCGATGGATCAGCCCCGGCGCTGGCGCTGGCCGAGCAGGGGGCTGCCGCCGGTGGGGTGGCAGACCGCTTTACCACCAGGCAGGGCGATGCCTTTGCGGTGCTGGAGGCGCTGGCGCTGGAAGGCGCGACATTTGATCTGGTGATCTGCGACCCGCCGGCCTTTGCGCCCGCCAAACCGGCGCTCGAGGCCGGCTTGCGGGCTTACGAGCGGCTGGCGCGGCTGGCGGCACCGCTGGTCACCCCCGGCGGCTATCTGGTGCTTTGTTCTTGTTCGCACGCGGCTGATCTGACCGCCTTTCGCAATGCCTGCGGTCGCGGCATCGGGCGCGGCGGGCGGCGGGCGCAACTGCTGCATACCGGCTTTGCCGGGCCGGACCACCCTTTGCTGCCGCAACTGGCGGAATCGGGCTATCTGAAAGCGCTGTTCTTCCGGCTGGATGGATGAGGGTCGTTCTCGACGCCTGCGTGCTTTATCCGCCGATCCTGCGCGAGATTTTGCTGGGGGCGGCCAGCGCCGGGCTTTATACCCCGCTGTGGTCGGAGCGCATTCTTGAGGAATGGGCGCGCGCCACGGCCAAGCTCGGCCCCGCAGCCGAAGCGCAGGCCCGCACCGAGGTGGCGCTGACCCGTGCCGCCTTTCCCCGCGCCAGCCTCGCCCCCGCGCCGGGCATCGAGCGGCGGCTGCAATTGCCCGATGACAACGACACCCATGTTCTGGCGGTGGCGATTGCGGGCAGCGCCGACATGATCCTGACCTACAACGCCGCCGACTTTCCGCGCCATGTGCTGGCCGCCGAGGGGCTGGCGCGGCGCGACCCCGACGGCTTTTTGTGGGCGCTGTGGTCGGGCCAACCGGCGGCGATGGCGCAGGTGCTGGAAGCGGTGCGGGCCAAGGCCGAAGCGCTGGCGGGCCAGCCGCAAGGCTTGCCCGGCCTGTTGCGCCGCGCCCGGCTGAACCGGCTGGCAAAAGCGGTTCAGGTTGGCTGATCCCAGGCGACTTCGCGCGCTTCGATGGCTTTGATGCGTTCGGCGGTTTTGGGGTGGCTTGCCAGCCAGGCGGGGGTCGCGGCACCGTGGGCACCGGTCAGGGCGTCGAGCTTGGCCAACAGCGATTTTTGCGGCGCGGTTCCGATCCCGGCCTTGACCAGCAGCGCGCTGGCATAGGCGTCGGCCTCGTTCTCGTCGCGCCGCGACAGCCGGGCGGCAAGGGCGGTGGTCAGCGCGTTGGCGATCCACACCCCGATGCCGGGCAAAAAGCGGTTCAAGAGCGCCGACAGCAGCATGACAACCGCGTTCTGCCCGGTGAAATCAATCATCCGCCGCCGACTATGGCCTAGCGCCACGTGCCCCAGCTCATGCGCGATGACCGAAGCGATTTCTTCCGCTGTCACCTGACCGGCGCGGTATTTTTGCACAAAGCCACGGGTCAGAAAGATGCGGCCATCGGGGGCGGCAAGGCCGTTCACCGGGTCAACCTCGTAAACCTGCACCTCGATGCGCGCCAGATCGAGCGCCACCGCCATCCGGTCGGCAAGGCGGGTGATGGCGGGCTCGGTCAGGGGATGCGACTGACGGTCCAGCGCCTTGAGGGTGCGCCAGACCGAAAAGCGATACATCGCCAGCGCGTAAAGAATGGCCAGCACAAGGGGGGCGAATTTCAGCATGTCAGGGATATGGCATCAAGCCCCGGCCGCGTGAAGGTTCGGGCCGATAACTTTTTCGCCTGCGTCACCCGCACGCAAGGCGCCATCGCGCCACCGACATCGGGAAACGGCAGCACCCTGACCGCATTGCGCCGCTCGCGACGGGTCTGCCCGTCAAGCCAGCCGTGACCCGCCGCTCAGCCCGGCTGACCGCCTGGCCGCAGCGCGGTGATTTCCGACATCCGCGCCCGCACCGCTGCATCCGGCCCGAAACCATAGCGCGCCCAGCCCAGACTGTCGAGCCGCGCTTGCGCCGCCTCGGAGTCGCGCCCCAGGGCGGTCAGGGCCTCAGCCTTGACCATCAGCAAAGTTGCCAGCAGGGCGGCGTTCTGCGCCGTCCTCACCACCGGGATCGCCTGATCGACCAGTGCCAGCGCTCGCGTCGCATCGCCGCTGGAAAGGGCAAGGGCGGCCAGTTGCATATCGACATGGGCGGCATGGATCTGGCCTTCGGGCAGGCTGCGGTAAAGCCGCGCGGCCTCGGTGAAGGCGGCCACGGCGGCGGCCGGATCGGTGGCAATGCCTAACCGGCCAAGGGCGAACAGACTGAAGGCGAGGCGGCTGTCGTGCCAGCCCTGACTGCGCGCCAGCGCCAGCGCCTGGGTCGCAGCGGCGCGCCGCACCATCACCGGAGCCTTGGCCCCCAGTGCGGTTTCGATCGCGCTGATCCAGCCGCGCGGGGTGGTATCGGCGGGCTTGTAGCCGGGGTGCTGGCCCGCCGGGTTGATCCGCGCCAACAGCGCTGGCAGCAGGGCTGCCACTTCTGCGCGGGTCATGCCGCTGTGCAGTTCGGGCGCGTAGTGCAGGCGCAGGATCAGCATGTCGAAGCCGGTCAGGACGGTGTGGAAGTTGTCATCGTTGAACACCGAATCCGACAGGCTGTAGAGATCGTTGAGCGGCCCCATCGCCTGCGCCAGCTCTTCGTGCAGGCAGTCGCGCACCTCTTGCGGGCTGGTATCCGAGGGCAGAAAGATCGCCACCGTGTCACGCGCCGTGACGGTGGCCCAATCCAGCCTGGCCAAGCCCTGCGCGGCGCGATAGCTGGCCCAGCTTGACACTCCTGGCACCACGAAACAGGCGACATTGGCAAAGGTTGCGCGGATCGCGTCGCGGGGCAGGAACTCGAAGGTGATGGCGGCAGCCCCGGGGGTCGCGCGCAGATCAATCCCGGCTTCGGCCCGCAAACGCCCGATCAGCGCGGCAAGGTCGGCCGGGGCGGTGGCGGGCACCGCGCCGCGCAGGGCGACGGTGATGGGGCGATCGAAGCGCGAGAACACCGGCAGCGCGCGCCCGCTTTCCATGCGGAATTCAAGATCAAGGAAGTCCTGCGCGATCTCGGCATTGGCCCGGCCCGCGTGCGGCGCGCGCGCGGGGCCAAAGGTTTTCATCGCCGGCAAATCCGGCACGGTCGCGGGCGAGACTGCGCGCATCGTCACCTCGGGGCCGACCGTCGGGGCGCAGGCGGTCAGGGTGCACAGCACCAGCAGTTTCAAGGTGCGCATGTCAGACCGGCCGGGTGTATTTGATGAAGGGGCTGCGGCTGCCGACCCGATCATAGAGCATCCGCCCAGGGTAATTGTTTTCCGCCGTCAGCCAATAGACGGTCGGTGCGCCGGCGGCATCGGCGGCGGCATAAACGGCCTCGATCAGCGCCCGCGCAACCCCTTGGCCGCGCGCCTGCGGCACGGTGAACAGGTCTTGCAGATAGCACAGCGGCTCCACCTTCCAGCAGGTCGGATGAAAGATGTAATGCACCAGTCCGACCGCCTGATCGCCGCGCTCTGCCATCAGCCCGTGAATTCCCGCATCCCCCGCCAGCAGGCGGTCGAAGGTGGATCGGTAAACCGCCTCGGGCAAGGTGGTGTGGTAGAATTCGAGGTAGTCATGCCAGAGAGCGTGCCACTGATCAAAGTCGGATGCCCTGACCGGGCGGATATTGCATTGCGTCTTGAGGGTCATCGTCACGTCCAATCCAGCATTGGCAATCATGCACTGGCCAATCGCACCATACCACCCGGTGCGCGTGTCGGATTCAAGGCGGCGCTGTGGCGGACGCGCGATTTCTGCTTGCTGCTGGCGACAGTGCCACTACCCTTCAGCGATTCCGTGACACTGCGGCGATCTTCGCCGTGCTTGACGTGGAGTTCTTCGAACAATGCAACCCAAACAATCGACCCGGACGCGTATCGTGCCCCACCCCACCATCCACCCTATCATCCTGTGCGGCGGCTCGGGCACCCGGCTCTGGCCGTTGTCGCGCAAAAGCTATCCCAAGCAGTTCGTGCGGCTGATCGGCGAGGAAAGCCTGTTTCAGGCCGCGGCGCGCCGGTTGTCAGGTGCGGGGTTCACCCCCCCGGTGGTGATCACCACGGATCCGTTCCGCTTTATCGTGACCGAGCAGCTTGCCGCGATCGAGACGATGGCGCAGGCAATCCTGATCGAGCCCGAGGGTCGCAACACGGCGCCGGCGGTGCTGGCCGCCGCGCTGTGGCTGAACGCGAAAGACCCCGCGGCGTTGATGCTGGTGGTGCCATCGGATCACGTCATCCCCGACGCCGCCGCATTTCGCGCTGCGGTTGCTGCCGCGACGGCGCGCGCATTGGCGGGTGATCTGGTGACATTCGGCATAGCGCCGGTGCGCCCTGAGACCGGCTATGGCTGGCTTGAACTGGCGCCGGGCGTGGATCCGGGGGCGGCGGAGCCCCAGGCGTTGGTGCGGTTTGTGGAAAAACCCGATGCCGAGCATGCCACGCAAATGCTGGCGGCAAAAAATTTTCTGTGGAATGCGGGCATCTTCCTGTTTTCGGTGCGCGCCATTGTCGCCGCCTTTGAAACCCACGCGCCCGACCTGATTGCCGCGGTAAGTGCTGCGGTTTCGGGGGCGCAGAACGATCTGGGTTTCACCCGCCTTGCGGCTGAACCATGGGCTGCGGTTGATGATATCTCGATCGACTACGCCATTATGGAACGCGCCGACAATCTGGCCGTGATGCCGTTTGGCGCGGGCTGGTCCGACCTTGGTGGCTGGGACGCGGTCTGGCTGGAAAGCGGGCCGGATCGCGCCGGAAATGTCACATCTGCCCATGCCACCGCGATTGATTGCCGCGATACGCTGCTAAGGTCCGAGACGCCGGGGCTGGAACTGGTCGGCATCGGGCTGGAGGATATCATCGCCGTGGCAATGCACGACGCGGTGCTGGTGGCGCATAAATCCGACGCCCAGCGTGTCAAACAGGCGGTCGCCATGCTCAAGGCCTGCGCCGCAAGACAGGCCGAGTCGTTTCCGGTCGATCACCGCCCCTGGGGCTGGTTTGAAAGCCTGGCGATCGGCGAGCGGTTTCAGGTCAAGCGCATCGTGGTCAAGCCTGGTGCCGCGCTGAGCCTGCAAAGCCATCATTACCGCGCCGAGCACTGGATCGTGGTTGTCGGCACGGCACGGGTCACGATCGACGATTCTGTGCGCCTGATCAGCGAAAACCAGTCGGTCTATATCCCGCCTGGCGCGCGGCACCGGATGGAAAACCCCGGCAAGCTGGACATGGTGCTGATCGAAGTGCAAACCGGCGGCTATCTGGGCGAAGATGACATCATCCGCTACGAAGACCTTTATGCGCGGCGCTGAAACCTTGCGCGAGGTTGACCGTGTGCCCGCAGCCCCCCGCAGGCCATTGAACCCGACGGCGCGCCGTGCTTTGACTGCAACCCGCACCAAAGGGCACGGCAATGCGTATTTTCATCAATGGTTTCGGGCGGATCGGGCGGTCGGTGCTGCGCGCGGCAGCGCAGGGCGGCTGGCCGGAGATCGAGATCGTCGGGATCAACGACATCGCCGCACCCGAGATCTGCGCCTATCTGTTCGAATACGATTCGGTGTTCGGCCCGTGGCGCGGCACCGTTGCGCTGCAGGCGGGCGCGCTGGTGGTCGATGGGCGGGCGATGGCGCTGCACCGGGTGGCGGACATCTCGGCGCTTGATCTGGCGGGCGTTGACGTGGTGATGGAATGCACCGGGCGGGCCGATACGCACGCGGTGGCGGCGCGCGGCCTTGCCGCCGGGGCGGCGCGGGTGCTGGTGTCGGGGCCATCGCAGGCGGCGGATTTCACCGTCGTGCTGGGCGCGAACGAGGCCGGGCTGGCGGCGTCGCAGCGGATCGTTTCCAACGCCTCGTGCACCACCAACGCGCTGGCGCCGCTGGTGGCGCTGATCGAGCGCAACTGGGGGGTGGTGACCGGCTCGATGACCACGGTGCATTGTTATACCGGCAGCCAGCCCACGGTGGATGCGGCGGGGGGTGATTTCGCCCGCAGCCGGGCGGCGGCACTGTCGATGGTGCCGACCACCACCAGCGCGCAGCGCCTGCTTGATCTGGTGCTGCCAAAGATCGCCGGGCGGATCGAGGCCTCGGCGGTGCGGGTGCCGGTGGCCAGTGTTTCGGCGATTGATCTGGCGGTGATGACGGGCCGGGCGGCTAGCGCAGCCGAGGTCAACGCGGTGCTGCGGGCCGCCGGCGGGGTGATCGGGGCCACCGACATCGCGCTGGTGTCAACCGACCTGCGCGCGCGGCGCGAAAGCATCGTGATGGCCTGCCCCGAGACCCGCGTCACCCGTGGCGGGATGCTGCGGGTGTTTGGCTGGTATGATAACGAATGGGGCTTTTCCAACCGCATGCTGGACGTGGCAGGGCTGATGGGCGGCCTCTGAGCGGCGCCTCAGGCAGCCTTCCGCTGGCCCGGGTTCGCCGCCATGGTGGCCTTACGGTCCATCCCCGTCGGCTCGAACCCGTTGCCGCCGGGATCGTGAAAAGTGCGGTGCCCTAAAGATTCTCGTGCTGCGGCATGCCCAGCACGTGATAGCCGCCATCGACCCGCACGATCTCGCCGGTGGTGCAGGCGCCGTAGTCGGACGCGAGATAGACCGCCGTGCCCCCCACCGCTTCCAACGTGGCGTTGATGCGCAAGGGCGCGTTGGCCTCGGCATGGCGAAAGGTCTGGCGCGCCCCGCCGATCGCGGCACCAGCCAGGGTTTTCATCGGGCCGGGGCTGATCGCGTTGACCCGGATCTGCTGTGGCCCCAGATCGTTGGCAAGATAGCGCACCGAGGATTCCAGTGCCGCCTTGGCCACCCCCATCACGTTGTAGTTCGGCGTCACCCGGTTTGATCCCTGAAAGGTCAGGGTCAGCAGGCAACCGCCGTCCGGCATCAGATCGGCCGCCCGCCGTGCCACGTCGATGAAGCTGAAACAGGAAATCGCCAGCGAATTCTTGAAATTCTCGCGGCTGGTATTGATGAACCTTCCCGCCAGCTCGTTCTTGTCGGAATAGGCGATGGCATGCACCAGAAAATCCATCGTGCCCCATTCGGCTCGCAGGCGCGCGAAACAGGCGTCAAGGCTTTGGTCGTTCATCACATCGACATCGACCAGCAAGGAGGACCCGACACTGGCCGCCAGCGGCGCTACCCGTTTGCCGAACGCCTCGCCCTGATAGGAAAAGGCAAGCTCGGCGCCTTCGGCAGCCATGGCCTTGGCGATGCCCCAGGCGATTGAGCGGTCGTTCGCCACCCCCATCACCAGCCCGCGTTTGCCCTTCATCAGATCAGCCATGATAACCTCAGGTCCTGAATGCGCTGATGACCAGGCTGGCATTGGTGCCGCCGAAGCCAAAGCTGTTCGACAGCACCGAATCCATCTCGACGCCGGTGCGATAGGTCGTCGCGATCTCGTCGGGATGCAGCTCGGGGTCAAGCTGGGTGATATTGGCCGAAGCGGTGATGAAGCCGCCTTGCAACATCATCAGCGAATAGATCACCTCATGCACCCCGGTCGCCCCGAGGCTGTGCCCGGTCAGCGATTTGGTCGAGGAAATCGGCGGCACGTGGCCTTCCCCGAACACCCGGCGCACCGCCTTGACCTCGGTCACGTCGCCCGCCTGGGTCGAGGTGCCGTGGGCGTTGATATAGCTGATGCTGCGGCCCTTGGGCAGGGTGGCAAGGGCCAGTTTCATCGAACGCTCGCCGCCTTCGCCCGAGGGCGAAACCATGTCGCTGCCGTCCGAGGTGGCCCCATAGCCGGTGATCTCGCCGTAAATCTTCGCGCCGCGCGCCAGGGCGTGCGACAGCTCTTCCAGCACCACCACCCCGCCGCCCCCGGCGATCACGAAGCCGTCGCGCGTCGCGTCGAACGCGCGCGAGGCGGTGGCGGGGGTGTCGTTATACTTGCTGCTCAGCGCGCCCATGGCGTCGAACAGACAGCTCAGGGTCCAGTCCAGTTCCTCGCCGCCGCCGGCAAACACGATATCCTGCTTGCCCATCTGGATCTGCTCGACCCCATTGCCGATGCAATGGGCCGAGGTCGAGCACGCCGAGGTGATCGAATAGTTCACCCCCTTGATGTGGAACGGGGTGGCAAGGCAGGCCGAGTTGGTGGACGACATGCAGCGCGTTACCATGAACGGCCCCATCCGCTTGGGCGCGCCCTTTTCGATCACGATCTTGTGGGCGTTGAAGAAGTTCGAGGTCGAGGGTCCGCCCGAGCCCACGATCAGCCCCGAGCGCGGGTTCGACACGTCGCTTTCTTCCAGCCCGCTATCGGCAATCGCCTGTTGCATGGCAAGAAAGTTGTAGGCCGCCCCCGGCCCCATGAAGCGCAGATCGCGTTTGTCGATGTGGTCTTCCAGCACGATCTGCGGCATGCCGTGAACCTGGCTGCGAAAGCCATGCTCGGCATATTGCGGCGCAAAGATGATGCCGGATCTGCCGGCCCGCAGGCTGGCCTCGACCTCGGCCGCAGAGTTGCCGATCGACGAGATGATGCCGATCCCGGTGATGACGACGCGACGCATGGGCCTGCTCCTTGGGTGGCGTCAGGTGGCAACCGCCAGCCCGACTTTCATATCCTTGACCTGATAGATGATTTCGCCGTCGGCCTCAACGCGACCATCGGCAACCCCCATTTTCAGGCGGCGGTCGATCACCCGGGTGAAATCCACGAAATAGGTGATCATGGTGCGCGCCGGCGTTACCATGCCGGTCAGCTTGACCTCGCCCACGCCAAGCGCGAAACCCTGCCCCTGCCAGCCGCGCCAGCCCAGATTGAAGCCGGTCAACTGCCACAAGCCATCCAGCCCAAGGCAGCCCGGCATCACCGGGTTGCCGGGAAAGTGGCAGGCAAAGAACCACAGATCGGGGGTGATGTCGAACTCGGCCACGACATGGCCCTTGCCGTGCGCGCCACGGTCGGCGGAAATATCGGTGATGCGGTCCATCATCAGCATCGGCGGCAAGGGCAGTTGCGCGTTGCCGGGGCCGAACAATTCGCCCCGCGCGCAAGCCAGAAGTGCGTCCTTGTCAAAGCGTGTCGGAAATCCCGTCATCGTGCCGCCCCTTGCCCGCGCGTCCTGGTTCCCTCTAACATCCCCATCCGAACCCTGGCAAGGCCACCCCGCCGCCTGGCGGGTGAGGCAAATTGCAGCCCACCCCCGCCCGCTCATCGCTCCCGATCGGGCGCTCTTCGCTGTCGGGCCTTCGGCGAGGGTATTTGGGCCAGCGAGAATGGGCATCTTGCGCGCCCAGGCAGCGCCCGAAGGCACCGTCAACCTCAGGCCTGCAACGCCCGGGCCTGGGCAAACGACAGCAGCCGCCGCCCCTGCTCGTCCCACAGGTGCAGCTTCACGTTGACCAGACTTTGCCGGATGGTCATGCGTTGCGCCGCGGCCAGCGCCGGGAAATCGCGCAACACCTCGGGCAGGCGATAGAACGGGATGCGGCTGTAAAGGTGGTGCACATGATGCACCCCGATATTGGCGGTCAGCCATTGCAGCGGTTGCGGCAGGATATAGTGCGAAGAACCCAGCAGCGCCGCATCATGGATTTGCCACTCGGCCTGGCTGTCCCACTGGGTGGTGGCGAACTGGTGCTGGACATAGAACAGCCAGACCCCGATGGTCGCGCCCACCAGCGAGGTCGGCAGCCAGATCAGCACGATCGGGGCCAGTCCGCCAAGGAGGTAAAGCCCCGCCAGCCCCGCGACAATGGCCAGATTGGTGGCCATCGCCGACAGCCAGTAGCGCCAGCCCGCCCGCATCAGCCCGATCGGCAGGCGGTTGTTGACGAAGAAGATGTAGCACGGCCCCAGCCCGAACAGCACCGCCGGGTTGCGGTAAAGCCGATACAGCAGCCGCCCGCGCGGGGTAAGGGCGAAGTATTCCGCGACCGTCAGGGTCTGCACGTCGCCGATGCCGCGCCGGTCTAGATTGCCCGCCGCCGAGTGGTGGATCGAATGCGAGCGCCGCCACACGTCATAAGGGGTCAGGGTCAGCACCCCAAGCGCGCGCCCGATCCAGTCGTTGGCGGGGCGGTGGCGAAAATAGGCGGCATGGCCGCAATCGTGCTGAATGGCAAACAGCCGCACCAGAAACGGGCCGTTCAGCAGCGCCAGCGCCAGCGCCGCCAGCCAACTGAACGACAAGGCCCAGACCGCCAGCGCCCAGATCACGACGAACGCCGCCAGCGTCACACCCAGCTCGACCAGGCTGCGCAGCGGTGACGGATCGCGGTATTTCGCCAGCATCTGCACCCAGTCACGGGTGGCGTGGGGGGTAAAGTCAGGTCTGGCCTCGGGGTGTTCGGGGGTCATGCTGCTCGCGGCTGGTTGGGGATACAGGACCCGCATACCCGATGTCGGTGGTTTCGCAAATCACAATCTTGCGGGTGGCGGTGCCGCCCGCCTGCGCAAAGTTAGAACCATTGCCCCGGTTCCATCAGCCCGAGGTCCAGCAACTGCTGCGACTGCCACTGGAACGGGATCGAGTTGCGCCAGTGGAAACTGGCGATGTCGTAGCGCGAACCGGGGTTGGTTTTCAGCGCCTTGGCGGTGCGAAACGAACAGATGGCGGCGGTCAGGTTGTGGTGCCAGGGGCAGGCGTAGGTGTTCATTTCCTCATCCGAGCAGGTGAAATCGGGGCGCAGCTTCAGCCCCGCCTTGGCCTTGAGCAGCGAAATCCGGTCGATCTTGCGCTTGGCCAGGGGGATGTGCTCTTCGAACCGCCAGCGCAGGCCGCCGAAGAAATCGAGTTGACGCTCGCGCGGGTGGTGGTGATTGCCGGGGTCGGGGCGGGCCAGCGCGTAGTAGCCCGAGCGGTCGAGATGGGCGTCTTCCAGCGACACCGCGTCGGGGAAGCGATCAAGATCACCGGCATAAAGGTCGATGACGTAGGTCAGCATCGCGTCGCGCCGTTCCTCGGCATGAAACGCCAGCATTTCGCCGATGCTGCGGCTTTCGCCAAACGGGAAGAACAGGTATTCGGCATTGTAGCAGTAATAGAGCCAGCGCCCGGCGGCGGCGGCGATGATGCGGTTCACCGCCTCGGGCAGCGCATTGTCGGCGTGCACATCAAGCGCCACCCGGTTGATCCGCACCTCGATCTCGGCGGGCACGGCGATCTCGTCATCGGCCAGCAGCACCACAGCCTTGAACCCGAGATCAAGGTGGTGGCGCAGGGTGGACGCCACTTCGACCCCGTCTTCGGCCATGATGATCGCCAGTGGTCCCTTGCCACGAGTGGCCCCGCCGTCCGTCAGAAACTGCGCAAGCCCGTCATACCGCATCCCGCACCCCTTGCCCGCAACCGTGCCAACCGGCGGGTGCAGATTCGGTTAACGATGGTGAGAATGCAAGGCTTGGCAAACGATAATGCGTGCAATCATGCAACCTGCGCGAGGCCCCTGCCAGAGACGGCGGGAGCTTTCTTGCGCCAGAGCCCCCCTCCCCCATCCCCTCCCACAAGGGGAGGGGCGCGCCAGCACTGCCACCAGGTGCTGCGCGGCACCCTCCCCCTTGTGGGCTAGGCGATTCACACATTTCTGAGTCTCCATCCGTGGGCGAGGGATTTGAAGTATTGGAGACCGTGGCGAAAGGTGATCGGGCCGGGCGGTTTGGATTTTGGGTAGCCGTCCCATCCGCCGAGCTT
>Ga0210016_1004636_pt1 | contig 11682 bp, 19 predicted proteins | sample CryGeyCG2014_300_FD_185454 | JGI IMG/M metagenome (GOLD analysis project Ga0210016, IMG submission 185454) | Groundwater microbial communities from aquifer - Crystal Geyser CG02_land_8/20/14_3.00 (SPAdes) (version 2) | ecosystem: Environmental > Aquatic > Deep subsurface > Groundwater | place... | reverse complement strand
TGAAGGTCTGAAAGTCCTGGCTGTCTGTCCCTGAGTGTTCGGTCTGGGCCTGTTCCTGGGCTTCAATGTCTGATAATGTATATAATGTTAACTTCGGGCTGGTGGGTCTTTCTTAAATGATTTCGTGGGCTTGCGGGTTGCGGGTGGGCGTCAATAAATTATTATGGAAAGCGGGTGGGCGGGTGACCTACCCATACACCCATGTCGTGAACGACCCCTTCGGCGGGCCGATTCCTCTATGACTGGTTCCCTCCCCCCTCTTCGACGTGCCATGTATTTGGAATATTCAGGATGTTCCACATGAAACATTCTCAAAATTCAGGGTGTCAGCCAATATTTTTTCAGGTGGATGTCGATTTTTCTTGACTTTATCTTTTTCGTCATGTAAACCTTGAGGAAAAAGATTAGCAGAGAGAATGCGATGGTCAAATTAACATTGAGCTAATGGGCTTAAAAGCTTGCAAGAAGAGAAAGGAGAGAGATGAGAAAGAAGATGGATATGCGGGGTGAAGTTGCGAGAAAGTATGGTCCATATACGTACGACGAGGAGAGGTTGGAGAAGGCCTTTACTTATCACCCGCCGAAGAAAGACCAGCCAGAGAGATATGAGCTGGTCCGGGCCACGGCAAAATCGTTCGCGGATTTAATCCTTGCCATGTGTCCATATTCGAGAGAGCAATCCATGGCCTTAACGAAGCTGGATGAGGTTGTCTTCTGGGCGAATAGTAGCATTGCAAGGAACGAGTAAATGGGGAAAATCCGGAAGAATGAGGAGAATATCGAAATTCTCTTCTCAATCGGGCGTCTAAATTATGCGGAATTAAAATTCGCCAAACAAGCGAAGAAGACTGGTGAGCCTTTCCCGATTAAGAAGCTTCAACTTAAGTGGTTGAAGAAATAAGGAGAGAATCATGTCTATCCATCCCGGGCAGAGATTTGATCGTGTGCAAATGTGGGACATGGTCAGGGAAGGCAAGAAAGATGCAGAGATTGCGAAAGCTCTCGGTGTATCAGGAAGGACGATCAGGGATACCAGGAAGAAGCTGAATCTCTCCATCGTGAAGCAGACTACCCTGGAGACAGCCCATGAGATTGTGAGGCGGGAGCTTGATGTGGTGGACCAACTCTCGCAAATCAATAAGCGGTCGAATGAGATCCTTGACGACCTTGTGCTGTGGATCCAGGGCAAGGGGGCGAAGACGGTCAAGCCCGAAGGGGGAAAGGATGCCCGGAGCATGGCGCTCGAGACAATCAAAGAGATCCGGATGCAGCTCTCATTCCAGGTTGAGATTATGAAGGTTCTTTCGGATTATCGAGTGTCGCAGGATTTTCAGAAGGAAGTGCTTGAAGCGATCTCGGGCGCCAGCAAGTGTCCTGATTGCGGTGAGCCCATTATCTGTAACAAATGCCAAAAGAAGATTGATCTTGGAGTTACGATCTTCCAGAGACTGAAGGCCCTTAAGGCTTTGCGAGCCTCGGTTGAGCTGGCAAAATGACCATCTTAAGCCTTTTGACTAACATGAAACGCAATTTTGAGGAACATGGATTGAAGGCCAAATATCTCTATCTCTCCAGGATTGCCCACGATCAACTCATTTGTGAACTCAATAGAAGAGACGGAAAGAAACACACAAATGTATTTGAGATCTTTGGAATGAGAGTTTTCATCGATCCCCATTGTCCTCCCCAGGGTGCATACATATCAGCGGAGAAGATGGAATGAGAAACCCAAAACAAGCCGTCGGTGATACCTGGAAGATCTATTGGTCAACACAAGACGAGATAGAATTCCTTGATGGTGTTGGGAAGGAATGGAGGAAACAGGATGGCCCACAGGATCCAAACTTGAGGTTCAAATGTTTGATGGGTTACAGGGATTCAATTTTAAAGAGATCAAATTGGGGAGATATTAACCGGAATGAGATCGTTAAGTATCTCAACAAAATTTTGGCTGACTATGGCATCGAAGAGTTGGTTATAAAACGAAAGGAGGAGAAGACGGATATTGAAGTGAAGGCTGTCCAGGATCACCCACAATGTGAAGGTTGATAGCGAGTCCACAAATGGGTGAAGCGAAAAGAAGGAAAGAAATTCAAAACAAAAAAAAGGAGGAAGCAAAAATGAGCGAGAGCAAGAGGCCCGTGTGCGCAACCTGTCCCTATTGGAACCCGGTAGATCCTGGCCCTGACGGAGAATGCAGGGCAGATCATCCCCATCCCATTCTTATGCCGCTTCAAACCCTTCTCGACAAAAAGCCACAGATCGGAGTCAATTCGTTCTTCCCTAAAACAAGGCCTGACATCTGGTGCGGACGGCATCCAGGATTTATGATCGGTGAATTTATCCCGACGATTCCAGATGAGTCGATACCCACAAAGGAGGGATGATGAACTGGTATGGAGTAGAATCGTCAAACGTGGAGGCCATTGCTTACCGCCACGGCGATATTAAGAAAGGGTCTATGGTGGGCATTCTCTCCGTCAAGTTTATAAAAGGAGGTATTTATCATTACATGGATGTTCCCGAAGAGCTTTATCAGGAACTCCTTAAAGCCCATTCGCCAGGAAAGTTTTTGGCCGAGCGGATCAAAAATGTTTATGACTATGTCAAAGACCAGAACTCTGAGCCATTATAAATGAAGGACCTCTGTGAAAGATGTGGCCGGTGTTGCCTCCTGAAACGCCCATTTGGGAATTTATGGATTGCCCTCGATGAGCACTGCCCCCAATTTTATCTTGACAATGGAAAAGGAACGTGTAAGATATATGGGAAACATACTGGCACGGTCACGGGCAGAGTTCTCTGTTTAAGCGTAGAGCAGACATTGGAAGCAGGTTTATTCCCAAATGATTGTCCGTATGCGAAGCGGAAGCCAGGATACAAAACCCTTGTTATCAATTATTGAGGAGAAATTTTATGAAGATCGGCAAGAAAGCATTAAAGATGAGTTCTGGAGAGGTTAGACATTTTGCCTCTGAAAAAAAGCGGGATAACTTTGAAAACGTTGCCCGGGCCTACGCTCATGGATGGAAGGGACCGAAGAGAGGGAAAAACAAATCCCACCATAGCCCGGCTAAACCATTATAAAGGAGGTTCCTATGTCAAAGATCCCCAAAAAAGTCCTGAAGTGGAGAGAGAAGCAGCCGGCCGGAGCGATCATGTCTCCTAAAAAGTTTGAATCGGTCAAAAAGGGCGTTGCGAGGTCTGGGTCCGGATATGATCCAGAAGCTGTTGCAGGATCAAAGTATTGGGAAAAGGTAAGACAGAAATATGCAGAGAGACATTGTCCTGCAAAACCGCTATGAAAGGAGGTCTTAATTCGATGGCAAACGGACAAGGAGGAATTAAAAGATACGGGAGTTATATTGATAAGTCCTGGGAAGCGACTGGAGTAGAACCACCTCCGACGAAAATGCCTTATGGAAAGGGTGAAGTTCTTCCCCAGGGTGGTGTCGCTCGATCATGGACAGGCCCCAGGCCATGGGCAGACAAGACAAAGTCAAGCGAGCCGGCAAACGGGAGTTACGAGCACAATAGCCCTGCCAAACCACTTTGATTTTTCCAGGCGAATCTTTTATCAGGAGGATCCAATGGCAAAGAAAAGCAAGAAAAGCAAGAAAAGCAAGAAAGGTAAGAAAGGTAGCAAGGTAAGTCCAGCGAAAGCTGAGTGAATGTGGATACAAGGATTGACCTATTAGACTCACTTCTTCAACCGCTATCCCGCCAGTACGAACGTGAGGACACTCGTTCTATAATCAAATTTTCAGATTGGGTCCTGAAGCCAATCATAGTCGATGGATTCCCCTTCGGTTTTGACAAACATGAATACCTAAAAGAACCCTACGAAGATAATCATCCGTTCCAGGTCGACATGAAATCTGCCCAAATGGGCCTCACCACCAGAGCCATGCTGAGGGCGATTTACAATGGAAGGTATCGTGGCTTCCGTGGGATCCTCTACCTTTTTCCATCCAGGACAGATGTCAGCGACTTCACAAAATCAAGGATCGATCCTCTGATTAGCGAAAATCCCGACACGATCGGTGAGTGGGTGAGAGACACCGATGCAACAAATATCAAGCGGATCTGGAACTGCTTTCTCTATCTCCGAGGGATGAAAAGCAGGGTAGGATTGAAGAGCGTTCCTGGCGACTTCATCGTTTATGACGAATCGGACGAGGCAGCTCAGAACGCCGTGGACATGGCCGATGAAAGGATGTCTCATTCTATTTACAGAGAAAAGATGATGCTCTCAAATCCTACTCTCCCCGACTACGGGATCCACAAAGAGTTTCTTCTTTCCAATCAGAAATACTGGCTCCTAAAGTGCAGATGTGGTCAATGGAACGACCTGGTAAAGGACTTTCCGGAATGCCTCGTGGAGACCAAAAACAGGGTGATCCGTGCTTGCCGAAAGTGCGGTAAGGCCCTGAATCCAGCCAGGGGAGAATGGGTTGCAATGAAGCCCCGTGTGAAGGAAAGGAGCGGAAGGCAGTATTCTCAGCTCTATTCTCAGTTTGTTTCACCAGCCGAGATTCTTCATAAATTCAGGGCAACTAATAATATGAAAGATTTTTACAATCTGAAGATCGGAGTACCTTACATCGAGGCCGAAAACAGGTTGTCAGTCGAGGAAGTGATGGCACTTTGCGGAGACGAAGGGATGTCCTCTGGCGAGAAAGTGCCCTGCTTCATGGGGGTTGACCAGGGGAAGGGCCTTCATGCAGTAATCGGGAAGGACCATCCAGGGTATTCCGGGCAACTTGTTCACATGAATGTTTACAAGGATTGGGAAGAGATCTACTCTCTCATGGATAATTTTAATATCACGAGAGCTGTCATTGATGCTCAACCAGAATTGAGAAATGCAAGAGAGCTCGCGAAGAAATTCAAGGGAAGAGTATTTCTAAATTATTACAGCGAACATCAAAGGGGAAGTTATAAATGGGACGAAGAAAAGCTGATAGTTACCTGCAATAGAACAGAGTCCCTGGATGCTTCTCATCAGGAAATAAAACTCGCACAGATCATTCTCCCTAAAGAGTGTGATGAAGTAAGGATGTTTGCGAAACATCTCCACAATGTCGGAAAGAAGCTGGAAGAGGAAGAAGAGACGGGATCCAAAAGATATATCTATGTGAAGCTCGGCGACGACCACTACCGGCACGCCTACAATTACGAATGTATGGCCAGACAACACGCTTCCGGCTTGCTTTACCCGGAATTACTATGAAAAAGAAGAAGGTTATTGACATGGGAAAGAATACACAATTTATCCCGGAGATTTGGAGCGAATACATTCTGGATAAGTTTAGGGAGTTAAGCACGCCCTTCAAGGATTTAAATGGCCGTTCTCAGTACATGAGGAATTTATCTGAGCAGGTAAAGGAAATGGCAGACAAGGGAATGACTCCAGATGAAATTGCAGAGAAGATTGATCCCGAATCCGACACGGTGAAAACAGATAACATCGTTCATAAAACCCGAAGGTCATGGGATACTGGCACAATACTGGCGAGAACGTCATGATAAATTTCAAAGGCAGAATAGAGGGTGGGCTTATTCTTGAAGTCCAAATGGATGAGAAAAAAGAACCGGAAGAAAGAGTTTACCTCGGAGTACGGTGTGGCCTCTCCTGGCCCCTCGCAATCAATCCTGGCGGGTACTATGTCCTCGTGGCACAGGAAGGCAAAAAGCTGATGACAGGAGAGCATCCCCTCCTTATTATCAGGGAATTTAAGGCGTTGAGCCTGAGCTCATTGTTTAAAAAGATGTTCAACGACATGGGGATCTTTGGTTGTTTTGAAATATTCACAGACCTGTCGGCACGGTACGATAATTATAAATTGGCCCTCAGTCTCTTTATGAAAACGGACAGAAATTTACAGGAGGTGAGAGTCAAACCTGCACCTTACGCAGAGGGGTATGATGGCTTCATTCACGGCCACAATAACATCACAAAGTGGATTCGTGAAATTAAGGGGTTGACAATTCCAAAAGATTTCGCTATACATTCTCAATTAAGGGAGATTAGAGAATTGGATCTCAAGAAAGAACCACAGGAAAGATTTTTTGCGATGAATGCCCTGAGATATGTTTTGGGGGCATTTGAAACCTCTGCCATCCCGCAAAGCACGAAGAATCGGGTGGTGGAGAAAGGCATCCCGCCTGGAGCTTGGACATAAGCGGTCTTATTGACCGCTTTTCCTTTATGGAGGCAAATGAAATGATTCAACCTCCGGTAACCACCAACGAGCAAATTGAAGCGGAAGAGAAGAGAGCTGCACAGGCGAAGGCCGAGATCGAAGAGGCCAGTGCAGCAGTGTCCCTTGGTGCATTAACCAATGATTTGCGAGGACATATTTGGTCGGCTTTTGAGAAGGCCAGGGAGGATAAGCGAGTCGTTCAGGAGAAGATGATCCAGAACCTCCTCCAGAAAAGAGGAGAGTACGATATTGTAAAATTGGCTCAAATCAAGGAACTCGGCTCCGAGCTCTTCATGATGATAACCGATGTAAAATGTAGAATCACCCTTGCTATGCTCCACGAGATCTACAACCATCCTGGGGAAAAATCCTGGACAATCGACCCGACACCAATTCCAAAGCTAACTCCAGAGATGGAATCAGTCGCAGAATTAACCTTCATGGCAGAGCTCGAAAACTTCTTGGTGAAGGTTAAGGATGCTCCCCCCGAAATGCTTCAGTCGATCATGACTCAAGCTCTCCCAAAGTTCAAAAAAGAATTCAAGGCGGTCCAGATGGAAGTGGCGATGGAAAAAGCTGCCAACATGGAAAACAAGATTCAAGACCAGCTCATTGAGGGTGGGTTTTATAAAGCCGTCAATGAATGCCTGGCTGATCTTGTGGACCTCAAGGCCGGATTTTTGAAGGGCCCCATTTACAGAAAGGAAAAAGTGTTTGAGTTGAAGGAAGATCCTGACAGGCCAGGGAGAGCCAAAAGGGTTGTAAGGGAAGAAATAAGACCAGAGTGGGATTCTCCATCTGCCTTTGATATTTTCCCCCTTGCTGGAGTAACAGACATAAATAAAGGTGGCCTTATCGAGATCCTTCGCTACCAGAGAAAAGACCTTCAGGAGATGATCGGCCTCGATGGGTTTGATGAAGTGGCCATAAGAGAAATTCTGGAAAACTTTCAGTCCAGGGGACTCCATCAATGGACGTGGGATGCAGATGAGATCCGAAGAGCCGAGGCAGAAGGAAGAGAAACAGCCCAATATTACGATTGGCAGACAATCGATGCGATTGAATATCATGACACAATTCCTGGAAAATTCATTATGGAGTGGTCAGGAGCGCCGCTCGAAGATGACAAAACATTTAAGTATATGGGCAAATCCCTTGACCCGGATTTCGATTATCCCGTTGTCGTGTGGTTGATAGACCGGTGGGTTCTCAAAATCCAGCTTAACGAAAACCCGCTCGGCCTCAAGCCTTATTATAAGGCATCCTATATTGAGCAAAAGGGAGCGTTTTGGGGTAGGGGCCTCCCTGAGACAATGAAGGATGGACAAACGCTTGCCAATTCCGTGATAAGAGCCCTCCAGAATAACGTGGGAATCGCCTCTGGTCCTCAGGTTGGTATCGATAAGGAATCACTTTCCCCCGGCCAAGACGATAGTATGATGTGGCCATGGAAGATTTGGAAGTTCATTAGACAAGCCTTTTCATCCCAAACTCAGCCCTTCATGCAGTTTTTCCAGCCTCAAATGCACACCCAAGAGCTCATCATGGCCTATGACAAAGCCTCAAAGATATGTGACGAACATTCAGGGATAGCAGGGTTCACCCACGGAGATCGAAATATTGGGGGGGCAGGGAATACGGCCTCCGGGTTTTCCATGTTCGCCGGAATGCAGGACAGGGGAATTAAGGACGTTGCGAGCATATTTGACGACAAGGTTATCGCTCCAGCAATCGAAGCCCTTTATTATGAGAATTACGATCTTGACGATGCCCTGGAGTACATCGGTGATGTAAAGATCAAGGCAAGAGGCAGTTCCTGGTTGTTTTCAAAACAGACCCAGGCGTTAAGGCTTAATGACTTCTTGAGACTCGTTGGGACTTCTCCGATCTTCCAGCAACTCATGGGAGAACAAGGAGCGGTTTATGCTCTTCAGGAGGCTGCCAAAAGTCTAAATCTTGAAGGAAGGAAATTGGTTCCCGACAAAGAATTTCTGAAACCCGTCCCAGGAATGGGAGCAACGGCTCCGGCACCAGGGTCCACTCCGATTGACCAAGCTGGGAATAGGACTCAGGGTGTCGACACTAACGCCGCTTCGCCGGCAGGAGGATAAAATGGCTCGAACAGTTCCGATAGGTCCATCAGGCGCTGACCCATATGCGGGTAAATTGGGTTACATTCAGATCACTTGTCCGACGGGTGGCGGATCAACTCCCGTGGATTCTCCGAAGATCTCAAACAATACAGGCGTCCATCAAGGGCAGATGGTTGGGTTTAAGGTAAATGCGAATGACTGCACCAATGTCATCACATTCACCCTTATCATTGTCGATAGGGATGGAGATGTCATTTATACTTCTGGAAGCCTGAACAAGAATGCCATAACGATAGTGATGTCCTTGAGTATACCACTTATCGAGCAAGAGAAAATCAGAATAACTCCATCCGGTGAGCCAGGAGCTACTCCTTTAATTGTAAAGGCGACCCTGTATTACAACCCGGATGCGGACATCATTGCCTGGGGATATAGATGAGAGATTTCGTTCCAATGAAACTTGTTCCAGGCACTGCGCCAATCCCCTTGGAATTGGGGCAAACTATCATGGTTTATATTGAGGAAATGGTTGTACCCATGACTGTCACCAAAATTTATTCTGATGGGAGCTTTGACGGTTCCGTAGATTGGGGAGAGGCGTAAATGCAGCGACCAGACGAAGAAATTCTTAGAGCTATCGCCACCCTTGAAAATGACCCGAGAGGGATGAAGGTATTTGAGTGGTTTAGGGCAAGCCTTGACATAGCAGAGAAAGCGCTGTATGAAAATACAGTATTTAATGCGGGCAGAGTAGCAGAACTCGCAGATCTCGTCAGGCAATTTGTGGAGGCAAGAAAGAATTTAGACCAGCTTCTTAAAAAATAGGGAAAACAAAACCTCGTTGGCCACGGGGTCCCCAATATACCAGGAAAGCCTGTACTGTGCACAGCGGTACAGGCTTTCTTTTTGGGGTTTAACAAAGATTCACCAGACCGCAAAGTCGGCGGTGAAAATATAAGCAGACCGCGTGGGAAAAACCATGAGCGGCGCTAAGGAGGAAACCATGGGAGATAAATACACAGTATATCCAGAGGCGGTGAAGAAGAGAATCGAGAACACAGACAAGTTTCTTGAGGCACATGTGAAGGAAAAAGAGAGGGTATCTTCTCTGACTCCTGAACAGCTTGAAGCGGAACAAAAGGAAGCTGACAGGTTAGCCGCTCTTTCTGAAGAAGAAAGGGAAGCTGAGGCTAAAAAGAGAGCCGAAGATTCTCTCCCACCGGGTGCATATCAGTATCAGGCTGAAGAGACTGTTGATTCTCTCAAGGAAAAGATTCAAAAGCTTGAGCAATCTCTTCAAACGCTTCGGGGAAAATACGACAAAGAACCGGCAGAATTGCAACGACAAAATAACTTCTTACAGGAGCAAATTGGACTTCTTCAACAAGAGATCCTTGCCTTGAAAGAGAAACCAAAGGCTGTGGAGCCAAAAAAGGTTGTCCTATCAGAAGCCATCAAGGAAGATATTGAGGCACTAAAGGAGGATTTGGCTCCAGACATCGTTGACAAGATAGTGAAAATCAACGAAAGGACTTTTGAACTTGGGCGTGAAGAAGCCAAACAAGCCATTACGGAGGTAGCAACAAAGTTTGATGGCAAGTTGGCACTTAACGTCAAAGAAAGATTTGACAAGGAGCTCCTCGACGCATACTCCGATTGGGAAGTTATGTGGAAAACTCCAGAATTCCAGACTTATTTAACGGAAGTGGACGAATTCACTGGAATCGAGAGGTATGCGTTTATTCAGGATGCGTTTAAAAGGCTTGATTCAAGGGCTGTATTAAGGGCCTTTGACCTTTTTACGGGCAAGAAGAGACGTGTAGCCACGGAAGATAAAGACAAAATCAACATGGACAGGGACAAGTTAAAGAATAGAGTAGGGGCGCCGAGGTCTTCAAGCCCAGGAGCACCAAACCAACCAACAAAACAAGGTCAAATATCTCCCCAGGAAGCAAGGCAGGCGCTCGTTGCCCTTGCCAGTGCTTATTCGAGGGGCCAGTATAGAGGCTCCAGAGAACAGTACGACAAAGAATACGCAAGGCTTCATGCGCTTTCCAGGCAGGGGATAGGATAAAAGGAGGCAATCATGGCATTCGGGACAGCACCGGGCTATCCGGATTATTCAGCAGCGGGATCAAGTGCGTTTATTCCAGAAATATGGAGCGCAAAGCTCGTTGAAAAGTTCTACGATGCGACCGTCCTCACGCATATCAGCAATACCAATTATGAGGGCGAAATCAAGGGTCTTGGAGACAAGGTCTGGATCAGAACACGTGGTACTGCTCCGGTTTATTTGAACGTGTACCAGAAGGGTGGCGTTCTCAAGCCCCCGGACAGAATCGAATCCCCAAGAGCCCAGTTGCTCATCGATCAGAATACTTATTTCTATTTTGGGATCGATGACATCGACAAGTATCAGAGCGACATTGCCCTTATGAGCCAATGGGCAGAGGATGCCACAGAGAACGAAAAAGTGGCAATCGACACCGATGCCCTGGCCTATGTGCTGGGATATGGTGGGTACAATCCGCTCATCCAGTATTCAACCAGTAAGGTCTATTCGCTCAACCAGGGATTGACCGCTGGTAGGGTAAGTGGTCTTTATAACCTCGGTGCGGTGGACGCTCCTGCCCAGGTGACCACAGCCAACATCATCAAATACCTGGCCATGGCCGAAGCGGTCCTCGGAGAGGCCAACATTCCCGATGACGCTTCAAAATTCTTTATCATGCCCAGGGTTATGGCGATGCTTCTCAAGACATCCGACATCAAGGATGCGTCCATGATGGGAGATGCAACATCTGCCCTGAGAAGCGGTAGGCTTGGAAGGTTGCTGAATTTCACGTTGTACGCATCGAACTTGCTTCCATCGAGGATCGATCCCACAACGAGTCAGCTTTCCTTCTATTGCCTGTTTGGGCATCCTCTCGGATTGACCTTCGCCGATCAGTTCACAGAGACGGACTATATCGATAAGCCGGAAACGACTTTCGGGAAGTTCATCAAGTCTCTGCACGTTTTCGGTCGTGAGGTCATCAAGGATTCGGCCCTCGGCTGCCTCTATGCAGCTCCGACGATCACATAAACCAGTGTTCACTAAATAGTGAACGCTGCAATAGGAGTGAACACACTCTTTGATAAGGAGGTAAATCATGGCTGCGACACTAAATGCAACAGCATTAGCTCAGTTTGCGGGAGCTCGTCCAAAGTATCCAGAAGGACAGGGTACTATTGGAATTATGAATTTCATCGTGGATATGGCCGCGATGAAAGTAGCTCTCGGGACGATTGACGGGAGTGCTTCGGATCTCATCCAGATGTGGAATATCCCGGCGCTCACCCATATCCTCTCGGTAGCGGTTAAACTCTACAAGGCAGAAGGA
>Ga0210016_1004629_pt1 | contig 11700 bp, 8 predicted proteins | sample CryGeyCG2014_300_FD_185454 | JGI IMG/M metagenome (GOLD analysis project Ga0210016, IMG submission 185454) | Groundwater microbial communities from aquifer - Crystal Geyser CG02_land_8/20/14_3.00 (SPAdes) (version 2) | ecosystem: Environmental > Aquatic > Deep subsurface > Groundwater | place... | reverse complement strand
ATTTTACCAAAGGCGAAATTCAAATTAACTCTGATATTTTCAAGTTTGCTCCTCTCCCACATCAACTTATGGCTGTGTTTGAAGCAAAGGGATTAGTTAATTATTTTAAAACTTTGGCAAAGTTATAAATTAAAAGAGAAGGAAAAATGAATAAATATTACCCTATATTAGAACCTGAAAAATACTACCACATTTACAATCATGCAGTGGGCAAGTCTAATATTTTTAAATCGGAGGGTAATTACTATTTCTTTCTCGAAAAATACAAACAATATATTTCACCGTTTGTTGATACTTTTGCCTATTGCTTGTTGCCAAATCATTTTCATATTGCAATTAGGGTACAAAACCTGACAGGTTTTAAAAACCTGTCAGGTTTTATTAGCCAGCAATTCTCCAACTTTTTTAATTCATATACAAAATCTTTCAATAAACAACAGGATAGAAGAGGTGCTTTATTCGAAAGACCGTTTAAACGCAAACTAATAGAAACCGACGAATACTTTATAAATCTTATACATTATATTCATTATAATCCTGTTCATCATGGATTTGTAGAAGATTTAAGGGATTGGAAATTTACTTCTTATGAAAGTTTTTTCTCAACTAAGGCAACTCTTTTAAAAAGAAATGAAGTTATTGCTTGGTTCCATGATATAAAAGCGTTTGAAGAATTTCATAAACGAGAATTAGATGATAAAATAACAATTGATTTTGAATAAATTTTTTTACAACTTTGCCAAAGTTGAAAAGTTGAAAGAAAAAAATGAACGAATATTTTAGTTTGCTCCACTCCCACAACAACTTATGGCTGTGTTTGAAGCAAAGGGCTTGGTTAATTATTTGAAGAATGTATAATAAAAAAGCCACGTACATGGCTTTTTTATTGGAGTTAAGCATAATCAATGCTTGTCTGATTTATTTCTTTAATTATGGCATCTACAACGTCCTTTAATTCCTCACCCATTTTGTTCATTTCATCAGGGTAAGAATCTTTCATAAAACTCATTAATGCATAATAAATAGGCTTATATTTGTCTTTTAGGTTAAACTTATTTTCTTCAAAAAGCTTATGTGTAAAATTGTATTGTTTTTTTGCAATTAACATTGTTAAAAGCAATTTTACATCTTCAATATTTTCATTAACAAATTCTTCGTTTTCAAAAATTAATTGCGACACTTCATTTGCTTCTTGCACATTGTTGTTCCATAATAAAGCAATAGCATAAGTTTGCTTGCGAAAAACATTCACTTCGTTTTTATATGCAGACAATGAATACTTTAAGGCTTTTTCTTTTTTAATTTTTAACCTAAAATACATAAATGCTAAATTATTCATAGCACGTATATTTCCATTCTCAATAGCTTTCAGGTAATATTTCTCAGCTTTTTCATAGTCTTTGAATTCTGTATCATATAAAAATGCTAAATTATTCATTGCCTTGATATGACCTTTTCCAATTGCCATTAGGTAATATTTCTCAGACTTTTTAAAGTCTTTATATTCTTCATCATACAACAATGCTAGGTTATACATAGCACTTGAATAACCTTTTTTAATTGCTAACAGGTAATATTTCTTAGCTTTTTCATAGTCTTTAAATTCTTTTTTATACAACAATGCTAAATTAAAATTCAAGTCCGTTTGATTTTTCTCTAGTGCCATTAAATAATATTTTTCAGCTTTATAATAATCTTTAATAAGTACATCATAAATCTCAGCTATAGTTTTCTCAATAACACCCGTATTTGAATTAATTGTTAAAAGTTTTTTAATTGCTTTCTGATAATCTTTATTTTTAATGAATTCATCAATTTTATTTAAATAATCAACATCAGATTCAGATATATCACAAATTAGCTCACTTCCAATAGACGTTAGATATTTTCTGGATTCATCTAATAATTCTTTCTGCAAATTTGCTGAGGGTACTAACTGTGCATATGCTTCTGAAACATGGTAAGCATATTTATCATACATTTTATTACTCTTAAGTTTTTGAATATGTGATTTTATCATATTTTCCAGATCTCCGGAATTACACCATATTTCAAGAAACTTAACTAACCATTTTACTTTCGATTTATCGGAGTTTCTCCCGTTACGCATTAAATACCAGATATTAAAAAAACGTTCTTTTAACTGGTAAAAATTATTTTTAGTGGAAGTAGCTTTTTTAATTATAATGTTATTTTTCTCCAAAAGATTAAGTTGAGATGAAACTGCTTTGCTTTCCATTCTTGTTTTTCTAACAATATCTTTCACAGGAATAGCGTCCCAGTTTAAAGCAATAACATCCACAATTTCCTGCTGCTGGGTCGATAAATCGTCCATTCTGTGTTTATACAGAGGTGTTACACTATCAAGTAACTCTTCAAGATTATGGAACGAATTGCCATTGCTATCTTTTATAAATATTTCGTAGAGCAAAACCATAGTTCGAGGAACTCCACCTGTAAGAATTCTTAATGCTTCTATCCTGCCTGGTTGTTTATTAATTATTTCTTCAATAGCTTTTTCTTTATTCTCTTTGTCGAGTTGCAATAAAAAAGCTTTTGTTTCTTCTTTTTTTAGCTCGTTAAGATTGATTATTTTAAAGAAATCATAAAATGCTTCTTTATAGTTATATGTGCTTTCAAGAACGACTGACGAAGAACCTATAAGTCTAATGTTATTATTGGTAATTAATACTTCTCTTAGTCGTTGCAACTCTTTTTTTGTAAATTTATCAAGCCTGTCGCCAATATTATCTATAAAAACAATTAGTTTTTTTCCATTTTCTTTCAACTTTAAAAACAATAAATTATAACAATATTCTTCATAGTTTTCGTTATCAATAGACTTTTGCATTTCATCTAAAAGTCCAAGATAAGTATCATCGGTATTTTCTAATTCTTTAGAAATATTCTCCCATAATTTATACAATTTACTTATTCCATATTGTTCTTCATTAAATCTAATAGGAATAAGCCATTTACAAAGATTATTGTTTTCTGTGATTTCATAAAATATACGTAACAATAAAGTTGTTTTGCCACTTCCACGTACACCCTGAATAATGAAATGCTGTGGAGCATTTTTCATGACATCAGTTTTAATAACATTATAAATCTTCTCAAATTCATTGATTCTTATAATGAAATTTTCAACGAGTTCTTTTTTAGTCTGTTGACTTGGATTATAGATATTTAAATGTTTCATAGTTTAATTTGCTACATTAATATACCACCACATTCTTAACAATGGAGAATTAAAACGATATGTTTTAGGGTCATCATTGTTATTAATATAACCATCATATACCAGCGAATTAAGAATATCTTTATAACTGTTTTCTATTCCTAACTTTATAGCTAAGTCATGAATTTCATTTAATGATAGTATATTGTTTTCAGAAACTTTGTTTAAAAGTTCTTTTGAGAAATTATAGTTGCTCTGTTTATATGCCTTTCTTAAACGTATGTGCCAATGTTCAAAGTAGCTTCTTTTCTTTAATGCATTAACGAAAGCATCATCTATTATTTTTTCTATTATTTCAGTTTTGTCAAGTTCAGTACAAACTTCTTCAATTTCCTCTAATAGAATATTTATAAAATATGGAATAAGCCATTCTATTTTATTAATCAAATACTCTATTTTTTCCTCTTTAAAAATTAAAGATGTTCCCTCAATAGCATAATTTAAAATATAGTCTTTTACTTCTAATTCAGTAAATGGTTTTACAATAAATGTATATAGATCATTAATGGTGCTAGTAGAATTCAAATGACTAACAATATTTTCTAATCCTATAGAACCTGCATAAACAAACTGAATTTTGTTATTTATTTCTGGTTTTATACGAATTTCCCTGTTTGCCTCAAGAAAATTGATTGTCTTTTTATCATCCTCATCCTGCATAATATTTTCAACAGTTTGCGCAAATTCATCCACCATTATTATTAGTTTTTCACCTTCTAATTCTAATTGTTTCACAATATCCTGAAATTCATTAAAATATTCAATGTCTTTATGCTTTAGTTCAAGACCTTTTGGCCCAATTGATTTTATAGATGTAGATTTCTTTATTTGACCTAATGTGTTTGAAAACTTTTTTCCTGTACTTAATTGGTTATAAATTTCGTGTACTAATTTTCTGAAAAATTCATTTTTATTGTTTACAGATTCAGTAATTACATAAATAACTTTATAGCCTTTCTTTGAGTTCTCTATTAAATCAAGCATTAATGAAGTTTTTCCAATTCTTCGGGGAGCAGAAATTAATATATTGTTCCCTTTGATAATATTTTCCCATAATTTAGCTGTTAACTTATCTCTTTTATAAAAAAAATCACCTGTTGCTGCTTGTCCAATTATTGTTTTCATGATTAATTTATTTTTTTGCAAATGTAATGACAAAATTATTATTGTCAAAACTTTTAACAAAATATTTTTTGTCAAATATCAAATAAATATATAAAACAATAATAATCTGATAATTAAAATAATTTTTGTTTAAAACTTAAATCATTGTAATTTAGCTACTTTAAAAAATTAAAAAATCTTTATAGTAATCTGACTTTTATATTTCGTTAAAAGAATATATTTAAAAAACTATTAATTATGGAACCTGCTCCAATAACCGACTCAAAAGTATTATTCGAAATTGTAAGCACAAAAATGCCTTTTGGCAGATACGAAGGAACATTAATTTGCGATTTACCAGAAAATTATATTGTTTGGTTTAAGCAAAAAGGTTTTCCAAAAGGAAGATTAGGCATATTGTTAGAAACAATGTACGAAATTGAACTTAATGGGCTAAACGAATTGTTAAGACCACTTAAAAAGGATTTTGGAAATCGAAAATACGGCATTGTTAAATAAGTATAGCTAAATCATTCTAAATATAATATCAACGCATCCATTTTAACTTTATTGGACTTTCCTATTTGTTCTACTGTAAGGCGATATTTACAGTCTTTACATAAATACCTTTGCTTATATTTAACTATACCATCTTTACGAAAATTTGTACTCTTACATTTTGGGCAACTATCCATATTGATTTAATTTAAGGTGGGTTCTAAAAATTAATAATTTCGTCATGGCAGGCTGTCATCTTGAGCTTGTCGAAAGACTGCCATCTCTTCACTCCAATTTTAAAGGAGATTACTCGCTATCGCATAGTAGCAAAAGCATTGCTTCTTTAAGAAGCAATGTTTTATTTGAATAGATTCCTGCTGGAGTTTACCCCATACTTTGATACGGGGCAGGAATGACGTAAATGTATAGCGTATTTTTAGAAGTCCCCTTAAGCTAATAATTGCACAAATATATAAAAACTATACTAAATTAACAATGCCAAAATATTTAAAAAAATTATTAAAATTGTTTTTTATTTTTATGATTGATTAATAACTTTTAAATTATATTTGTTTCGTTGTAAAAATTAAAATGAGAATATTATTCTTCATATTGTTTTCGAGTGCAATATATGCACAAACTTCAAATATTGATAGCTTATTCAATATTTTAAAAAGTGCAAAAAACGACACGAATAAAGTTATTTTATATCAAAAAATATCAGAAACATTTCAAGAGGTTGATATAAATAAAGCCTTAGAGTACGCTAAAAATGGCTTAAAACTTAGTCAGGATAATAATTACGAAACTGGTATAGCTGATTTATCAAAAACTATTGGTGATATTTTAGATTTAAAAGGAGAATTTTTAAAATCAATTGAATATTATCAAATATCGCTAAGTGAATATACAAGAAGTAATAATTTTCATGGTATCGGGAAGGTTAAAAATAGTTTAGGCAGAATTTATGAAAAACAAGGTAACTACGATAAAGCATTAAAAAATTATTTAGATGCTTCAAAGATTTTCGAAAACACATCAGATAAAAAAAGTATTGCCTCTTGCATAAATAATGTTGGCTTAATTTATTATTATCAGGCACATTACGATAAAGCTATGGAATATTATATAAAGACTTTAAAATTAGTTGAAGAATTAGATAATAAAATGGGAATTGCAAGCACTCTTAATAATATAGGTTTGATTTATGATAAAAAACAAATGTTTGATACTGCAACAGTTTACTTTAAACAATCATTAAAAATTCACGAACAAACAGGGAATAAATATGGTATAGCTCAATGTTATACTAATTTAGGAAACATGGCATATAATAAAAAAGATTATGAAAATTGCGAAGAATATTATAAAAAATCCATTGCTTTAAACGAAGAATTAGGCGACAAATGGAGTTTAGTTAATACTTACATTAGTTTGGGTGTTCTTTATCAACAACAAAAAATTTACAATAAAGCAATTTCTATAATACAAAAAGCTATAGATTTATCTGAAGAAATAGGTTATCGCGATGGTGCTAAAAGCGCTTACGATGTATTATCAGAATTGTATGCAGCAATTGGTAACTATAAAGATGCATATGAAACTCATACATTCTATGTTGCATACAAAGATAGCATTATGAATGAAGAAAACAGTAAAGTACTTTCGCAGCTTCAGGAACAATATAATGCCGATAAAAGAGAAAAAGAAATACAATTATTAAGTACTCAGAAACAAAAAGATGCTCTTAAAATAAAACAACAATCAACACAATTGCTGGCAATTATTATTGGATTATTATTATTATCTGTTTTTGCTATAGTTGTTTATAGAGGATACAGGCATAAGAAAGCTGCAAACAATATGTTATCGCTGCAAAATATAGAAATTTTAAAACAAAAAGCCGAAATTGAAGATAAAAACAGAAATATTTTAGCAAGTATTAATTACGCTAAACGTATCCAAGAAGCTATTTTACCTCCACATAAAGTAGTAAAAGATAGTATAGAAAATTCGTTCGTTTTATTTAAACCAAAAGACATTGTTTCGGGCGATTTTTATTGGCTCGCTGTAAAACAAAATATTGTACTTTTTGCAGTTGTTGATTGTACCGGTCATGGTGTACCGGGTGCTTTTATGAGTATTGTTGGTTATAATAATTTAAACCAGGCAGTTAATGAAAATAAACTTATTCAACCTAGTGAAATTTTAGATAATCTTAACGAATTAGTTGAACAAACCTTACACAACAGCGAAAGTAAAGCAGTTAAAGATGGCATGGATATAGCTTTATGTGCTTTGAATTATAAAAATAACAGTTTAGAATTTGCTGGTGCCAATAATCCTATATATATTGTTAGAAGTAAAGATAACTTAAGTTCTGATGTTAAAGTAATTGATGGTAATATTTTAGAAAATGAAAGCTCTGTATTATACGAAATAAAAGCTAACCGCCAACCGATTGGTGCATATATTAATAGAGAAAATTTCACAAACCATTCTATCCAATTAATGCAAGGTGATTCTATATATATATTCTCTGACGGCTTCCCCGACCAATTTGGTGGCACAAAAGGCAAAAAATATAAATACAAACCATTTAAAGAGTTTTTATTATCAATTCAACAATACGATATGTTTACTCAAAAAAACATGTTAGATAAAGCTATCGAAGACTGGAAAGGTTCTCGTGAACAAGTTGATGATATTTGCATTATTGGAGTGAGAATTTGATTGGGAAAACAAGATTGAGAAGACAAGATTGATAAGATTGAGAAAACAAGATTGAATAGATTGAGAAGACAAGATTGGGAAGACAAGATTGAGAAGATTGAGAAAAAAGATTGATAAGATTGAAAAGGCAAGATTGGGAAGGCAAGATTGATAAGATTGAGAAAACAAGATTGAATAGATTGAGAAGACAAGATTGGGAAGACAAGATTGAGAAGATTGAGAAAACAAGATTGAATAGATTGAGAAAACAAGATTGAATAGATTGAGAAGACAAGATTGGGAAGACAAGATTGATAAGATTGAGAAAAAAGATTGATAAGATTGAAAAGGCAAGATTGGGAAGGCAAGATTGATAAGATTGAGAAAAAAGATTGAGAAGATTGAAAAGGCAAGATTGATTAGAACACCTCTCTTTAGAATATAGGAATATTTCTGTTTCCTTTTATTGTGTCTCTGTCAATTGAAAGGTTTTTTAATTCACCGTTTTGATAAATGCCTTTTAACTTTATATCTCCGCTTGAATCCCATAATGTTATCTGCCCGTTGTAAATTCCATTTTGGTAACTAATTTCAGATTTCTTATGACCATTGTTAAACCACGAAGTTGAAAGTCCATTTTCAGTTCCATCAATAAAAGTTTCTTCATTCATTTTATTACCGTTAGGATACCAAGTAACCCATAAGCCCTGTTCGCTACCATTTTTAATTATTCCTTGTTTCTTCTTTTCTCCGTTTGCATACCAAACAACCCACACACCATCTTCGTATCCGTTAATAAAATTTCCTTCATGTTCAACTTGCCCATTTTCGTACCATGTTTGGAATTTACCATTTAGTTTACCTTCATTATAACTTTCTTTTTTTTCTAATTTTCCAGTTGCGAACCAAGTAGTCCATTTACCATGTTCATTACCATTTTTATATTTTCCCTCAGTCATTTTTTTACCATTTTCGTACCAAGTAATCCAATCGCCGTGTGCTAAACCATCTTTAAAAAACTTTTGTTCTTTCTTTTTTCCATTATCAAAAAAAGATGTTTCTTCGCCATTTAAAACATTATTTGAGTATGACTCAGCATGTTTTATTTTTCCATCATTAAACCATTCTTTTAAAACACCGTTTTTAATTCCATTTTTATATGATTCTTCAAAAATCATATTACCATTATTATCATATATTTTTACAACTCCATCTTTTTTGCCTTCATTATATTTTGTTTCTAATAATTTAGTGCCATTTTCATTTACTACTGTATAATTGCCATGAAGTTTTCCATTTTTATAAAAAATATTTTTTGTTACTCCTTCAATAATTTCCTGACATGGACCGGTAAAAGGTGTTGATTCATCATTTAAATACATAACACCTTTAATCTCTGATAATTGCGAACAATCACAAGAAGTAGTGCATGAATAAAAAGAATTAATAACAAATAAACTTGCTATTGTATAAATTATTGATATATTGTTAATTTTAATTCTCATTGGTAATAATAAAATATTCCGAAATATTTTAATTTACTTTTTATACGTATTATATTTCAGAAAGTTTTACTAAAAGTTCTTCTATTTTACCTTTAATTACTGAAGGGCTTGATATATAATTGTTTAAAATTATTGCAAACGCAATTTCTTTTGAAGATTTCGATTTAATATAACCTGCATAACTTCTAACTCCTGTCATATAACCACTTTTTGCGTGCAAATTGTTTTCGGCAAAAGTTCCTTTAAACATAGTTGTTAAACTTCCACTTCTTGAGGCAATTGGTAACGAATTATAAAAATAGCTAAAGTTTTTGCTTTCGTTTTTCATATACTTTAATACTTCTACAAGTTGTTTTGATGAAACAGCATTAAATCGTGAAAGTCCACTCCCATCAAACATTAAGAATTTGCCACATTTATTTTGCCAGTATTTTGTAACTGCATTAATGCCATACTCGTTGCTGCCATTATTAAAAAATTTAATTCCAAGTTGACGTAATAAGTGTTCGGCATACAAATTAACACTTTTAATATTTGTATAATAAATTATGTCTTTTAATAGTGGAGACTTTATAGTATAAAAGAAATTTGGCGTTTGTAAACTATCAGTGTTAATCGAGTATTCATAAATTGATTGAACTGAGTCGGTAACTATAATTCCATTTTTATTAAGTTCTTGTTTTAATAATAATGCTGCATAAATTGGTGGATTTGGAATAGAACCTTTTACCTCAAAATCTGATTTGTGCAATGGTAATTTTCCGGTTGCAACTCTATAATTATCAAACAAGCCACCATAAATTATTGACTGATCGCCTGAAACATTATCAGATTTAACGATGTTATTGAGATTTATTAATGATATTTCAGGTTCTTTTTTTGTAATAAATGTACTATCCCCTGCTTTTTCGCCTGTATTAAAAAATAATTTATATTCGTTATCGAATATTGACAATGCCCATGGCGATGCCCCGTAATAATTTGCGACATCGGCTAATATCCATGTTGAAGGAGCAAAATTATCAGTATAAAAAGATGCATCACCTATAATTTTACCCTGTACTTTGTTAATTCCAATTTTTTTACATTCTTCCACAATGTTCTTAAAAACATTCAAATAATTTGATTTAAAATTATTACTCATTAAACAAGGGTCGCCCTCCCCTTTTATTATTATATTACCATAAAGAACACTATCTTTAATAAAACCGTTAAATCCTATTTTTGTTGAGAAAGTATATTCGGGTCCAAAAGTTTCTAATGCAGTAGTGGTAGTAAATAATTTCATTGTTGAAGCCGGTGATAACAATAAATCAGGATTAATTTCGCCAATTATTTGGTTAGTTTTTAAGTCAATTGCATAAAAACTTATTGAGGAGTTTTGTAACTCGGAATCAGAAATAAATTTTACTATTTCTTTATTAAAATTGTTTAAAGTATCTGAAAATTTATTTTGAGAATAGCCATAACAAGCTACAATCATATAAAATAAATTAAAAATTAAAATTTTAATTATCATAATAAACCTAAATTTAACTAATTAACTGATATTACGCAATTAATAATTTAACACATGTTTATCTCATGCAAAGACCGCAATGTTCGCAAAGTTTTAAGTTCGCAGAGTAAAAAAAATCATTAATGATTTTTTTCATTGCGTTCTTATTCTTTGGTTTATGGTTTAGTAAAAACTCCAAACTAAAAACCTGAAAAATAGCGAACAGATATTTATTACAAATGTTCATTGCGTTCATTGCGTTCATTGCGGCTTTGCGTGACAATTTAAATTTTGCGTAAGGTGAGTAATTAAAATTAATTATTTGGTGAAGTAAAAATTAAATGAAAGTTTTGCATAAGTGGGATTTAAAGAAAAATTATACTTATACTTGGTTTTGGATTCAATAGTTTCGTGTGTATTTGGGTTATAAATGCTATGATTTTGCTCTTCTTTATAATTTACATGAAAAAGTCTGATTCCAAATTCTCCACTGATACTAAAGTATTGGTCAAAAAAATATTCAGTGCCAAAACCAAGCTGCCCGCCTAAAATATTTATGTTTTTTATTTGATCTTTCAATTCAGTATTTGCATTTGGGTTTGTGCTATCTTCAATTTTAGCTGAAATAAACACTTTCGTGAAATTTATTGCTGCATAAGCTTTCAATTTTTCAGTTTCTTTTATATAATATTGTAATCCAATTACAGGCATAATGGCTAATCCTGAATATTTGTATTTATCTTCATAATTTACAATATCTCCGGCATTATAATCGAAACGTTGTCCACTTTCGGTAAGCATGGTACTTCCAGTCAGTATTTGTAAACCGATGTTTGGTTTAATTTTATTTTTTTTAATCCCGAAACTTGCATTGTTCATTTGTATGCCAGGGCTAACTGAAAACGTAAACTGGGCATAACCAAAATACGTACATAAAAATAATGTTAATGTAATTATTAAATGTAAAAATGTCTTTTTCATCTGTTTATAATTTAGTTATTGCGTCATTCTTAATTAACTGATGTTACGCATGCTTTCAATATTTATTATATGAACATCATTAGACACGACATTTATGTCGTGTTCAAAATATAAACAAAAGAAAACGGGCTTTAGCCCAAACCAAAAATTAATGTTTAATA
>Ga0210016_1004626_pt1 | contig 11703 bp, 11 predicted proteins | sample CryGeyCG2014_300_FD_185454 | JGI IMG/M metagenome (GOLD analysis project Ga0210016, IMG submission 185454) | Groundwater microbial communities from aquifer - Crystal Geyser CG02_land_8/20/14_3.00 (SPAdes) (version 2) | ecosystem: Environmental > Aquatic > Deep subsurface > Groundwater | place... | reverse complement strand
AATCGCGGCAAAGATATCTTTAAAATTTTAACTAAATCGGTATTGTATTAGAAGAATCTTCTAGACAAGACCCTTATTTAATTATCTTGGTAACCACACCCGCGCCAACGGTATGACCGCCTTCGCGGATAGCAAACTTCTGTTTCTCTTCCAGCGCCACCGGCGTAATCAAAACAATTTTCAAATTATTGACCGTGTCGCCCGGCATCACCATCTCTGTGCCTTCGGGCATTATTACTTCACCGGTTATGTCGGTTGTCTTAATGTAGAACTGGGGTTTGTAACCCTTAAAAAATGGCGTATGGCGACCGCCTTCCTCTTTGGTCAAGATATAAACTTCCCCTTCAAACTCGGTGTGCGGCGTGACGGAACCCGGCTTAGATAAAATCTGACCGCGCTCCACATCTTCCTTTTTAAGTCCCCGCAGCAAAATACCAGCGTTGTCGCCCGCGAAGCCCTCATCCAAGGACTTATTGAACATTTCAATGCCGGTCACCACCGTCTTTTGGGTCGGCCGGATTCCAACGATTTCCACTTCATCGTTAAGCTTAATCATGCCTCGCTCAATTCGACCGGTCACCACCGTGCCGCGGCCCTCAATTGAGAAAACGTCTTCTACCGGCAGCAAGAATGGCTTTTCTTTATCGCGAACCGGTTCAGGAATAAATTCATCCAACGCCTTAACCAATTCCATAATGGGCTTAGCTGCCTCATCATCTTGGGACTTGGCCTCTAAGGCCTTGAGAGCCGAGCCGCGAATAATCGGGGTCTTGTCACCGGGATAATTATACTTAGTTAAAAGTTCCCTAATTTCCTGTTCCACTAAATCAACCAATTCCGGATCATCCACCTGGTCAACTTTGTTTAAAAAGACCACGATATTGGGCACGCCTACCTGATAGGCCAGCAAAATATGTTCTCGCGTTTGGGGCATCGGGCCGTCAGTGGCCGCCACAACCAAAATCGCGCCGTCCATTTGAGCCGCACCGGTAATCATGTTCTTAATGTAGTCCGCGTGTCCCGGACAATCAATGTGCGCGTAGTGGCGCTTTTCGGTTTCGTATTCAACGTGGCACGTGGCAATTGTAATACCGCGGGCCTTCTCTTCCGGGGCCGCGTCAATCTGGTCAACACCCTTTTGCGAAACCTTAAAACCGGCCATCCCTAAAATCTTAAGAATTGCGGCCGTCAAGGTCGTCTTGCCGTGGTCAACGTGACCAATGGTGCCCACATTAACATGGGGCTTGGTGCGTTCAAATTTCTCTGCCATAAATCAGTAAACAGAAAACAATTAGCAGTTAACAACCTAATTCATGTTGTTTACTGCCTGCTGTCAGCTGTTAACTTTAATTGTTTATAAAAATCTAGTAAAAATCTGCTTAGATATCTTATCTTATTTCCTCATAAAAGTCAACCCCGTTAGAAGTTTACCCAAAGGCGGTCTTTAACCTGTTTCTAAGCCGAAGGCGAATTCGCCCTTTTTGCTAAAATTACCCGTATGGTTGGCTGAACTTCTGACGGGGTCAACCCCGTTAGAAGTTTACCCAAAGGCGGTCTTTAACCTGTTTCTAAGCCGAAGGCGAATTCGCCCTTTTTGCTAAAATTACCCGTATGGTTGGCTGAACTTCTGACGGGGTCAACCCCGTCTTCCCGGATGGTAAATTCCTAGCCCAAGACACCCCCCTTTTGCCCGCTTTTGGCTTTAAGCCAATGGCAAATCCTCAATTTTTACTTCATCGTCTTCGGGCAAATCAACGGCCAGTTCCGGCGCCTCTTCCACCTGTTTTGTTTTCCAGTTACCAATTTCCTGATTGATTTTTTCCAACAGCTCGTGCTCATTCAACACTTCTTTAATGCTGGCGGGGCGATAACTTTGCTCGTCCAGCAGCCGCTCATAATCCGCAAAGGACGTAATCACATAAGCTGGCTTGCCTTCTTCTACAATGATACAAGTTCCCGGCTGTTTTTTTAATATTTGTTTAATGGTATTCCACATATTCGCTTCGCTCAAATTCAAAATGCAAAAATCAAAGTTCAAAATTCAGGTATCGCGTTCGCCAAAGCGAACGTTATCTATGATATGTTTGCCTGAAGGGCAAACACCATAATTTTACATTTTGATATTTAAATTTTTAATTATTTTTTACGCCCCTCCACAATTTGTAAAGCAATATTTCCCGGCACTTCCTCGTAATGGTTAAACTCCATCGTGAAATTGGCGCGCCCCTGAGTCGTTGACCTCAATGTCGTGGCATAACCAAACATTTCCGATAACGGAACCTTGGCATCAATCACTTTCACCCGAGCCACACCTTCGCCGCGCTCAGCCATGCTTTCAACCTGGCCGCGCTTGGAATTGATATCGCCAATTACATCACCCATAAACTGCTCAGGCGTAATCACCTGTAGCCGCATAACCGGCTCCAGCAACACCAGTTTAGCACGCTTGGTCGCCGCCTGCAAGGCCATGGCCGCCGCGATTTTAAAGGCAATTTCCGAAGAGTCAACATCGTGATAGGAGCCGTCGTAAAGAGTTACTTTCAAATCCACCAAATGATAACCGGCCAACACGCCTTTATCCACTGCTTCTTTAACGCCTTTTTCTATCGCCGGAATAAACTCTTGCGGAATAACTCCACCTTTAATTTCATTGGCAAATTCAAAACCCGCACCGCGCTCTTTGGGCTCCACCCGCAACCAAACATGGCCATACTGACCCCGACCGCCCGACTGCTTAATGTATTTTCCTTCGGCCTGAGCTTCATTCTTAATGGTCTCCTTAAATGCCACCTGCGGCCGGCCAATATTGGCGTCAACATTAAACTCGCGCATCATCCGATCCACAATAATTTCCAGGTGCAGCTCGCCCATACCTTCAATAATGGTCTGGCCGGTTTCCGGGTCCCCTTTTATTCTAAAGGTTGGGTCTTCGTCCGCCAAACGATGCAGCGCGATACCCATTTTTTCCTGGTCGGCCTTGGTTTTGGGCTCGATGGCCACCGAGATAACGGGTTCGGGAAAATCCATTTTTTCCAGCACCACCGGATTATCAGGGTCACAAAGCGTATCACCGGTACCGGTATTTTTTAAACCGACGGTGGCAGCAATCTCGCCCGAGAACATTTCTTTTACTTCCTCGCGGTGGTTGGAATGCATGCGCAAAATCCGGCCAATTCTTTCCTGCTGGTTAGAGCTAGTATTCAAAACATAAGAGCCGGCCTTCAACATGCCCGAATATATTCTAAAGAAAGTTAGCTGGCCGACAAAGGGATCCGTGGCCACCTTAAAAGCCAGCGCGGCAAAGGGAACATCGTCTTTGGTCTCACAAATAATCTTTTTGGTTTCGTCTCTGGCATCAAAGCCCTCGGTTGGCGGCAAGTCCAGTGGCGAGGGCAAAAATTCACAAACTGCATCCAGCATTAACTGCACTCCTTTATTCTTTAAGGCCGAGCCGCACAATACCGGAATGATTTTGATATTAATGGTGGCTTGGCGCAGCACTCGTTTTAAATCATCAACCGAAATTTCTTTACCATCAAGATATTGCTGCATTAATACATCGTCTTGTTCCACAATTTTTTCCACCAAGGTCTGGCGCCATTTCTTAGCCCAGTCCAGTTTGTCGGTCGGAATATCTTCTTCCACCAGCTTCTCTCCCTTCTCGCCTTCAAACTTAATCGCTTTCATTTTAAATAAATCGATCACGCCCGCAAAATTTTCTTCCGCGCCAATCGGCAAGTTTATCGGCAAAGCATGAGGTGTCAGCCGTTCATGAATTGACGCCAAGTCCTTTTCCCAGTTGGCGCCAGTGCGGTCCATTTTATTAATAAAACAAAACCGCGGCACGTGATATTTATCGGCCTGATGCCACACGGTTTCCGATTGCGGCTCCACTCCCGCCACGCCGTCAAAAACAACGACCGCTCCATCCAGCACCCGCAACGAGCGCTGCACCTCAACGGTAAAGTCAATGTGGCCGGGCGTATCAATAATGTTAACTTGGCAGTTGCGCCAAAAACAGGTGGTAGCGGCGGCGGTGATTGTAATGCCTCGCTCCTGCTCCTGTTCCATCCAGTCCATCTCCGCCTCGCCTTCGTGCACCTCGCCAATTTTGTGTTTTTTGCCGGTATAAAAAAGCACCCGTTCCGAAACGGTGGTTTTACCCGCGTCAATATGGGCGATGATGCCGATATTTCTGATTTTGTCTATCGGATAAATTCTGGGCATAAATTAACGACTGATTATCGCGAAAAATGGGCAAAGGCCTTGTTGGCTTCAGCCATGCGATGCATATCTACTTTTTTCTTAATAGCCGCGCCTTCGTTTTTGGCCGACGCCAAAAATTCTTCAGCCAGCTTCTCGGCCATCGGCTTGCCTTTTTTAGCTTGAGCTGCGCCAATAAGCCAGCGAATCGCCAAAGTTAACCTTCTGTCTCCGCGAACTTCCCGCGGCACCTGATAATTGGCGCCGCCGATTCGCTTTGATTTAACTTCCACCATCGGCGAAACATTTTTAATGGCTTCATCAAAAACCTGCAAAGGATCTTGTTGCTGTTTGACCAAAATATCGCAGGCATCATAAAAAACCTTCTGCGCCACAGATTTTTTCCCCTGGCTCATCAACCGGTTAATAAATTTAGCCACCACCACGTTTTGAAAACGCGGGTCGGGCAATATTTCTCGTTGATATTTTCGTTTACGTCTCATAATTCCTTACTGAGTTACAGATTGGTACGGATTTTACGGATTTGAATTCTATCCGTAGTATCTGTATCTATCTGTAATTCCGTACGGTTATTTCGGTCTTTTTGCCCCATACTTGCTGCGCTGTTGCTTGCGGTTAGCCACTCCGCCCGTATCCAGCACGCCTCTAACCACGTGATAACGCACGCCTGGCAAGTCCTTCACTCGCCCACCCCGAATAACCACCACCGAGTGTTCCTGCAAATTGTGGCCCTCGCCGGGAATATAAGCGGTCACTTCCATGCCGTTGGTCAAGCGCACACGAGCGATTTTACGCAAAGCCGAGTTTGGCTTTTTAGGAGTGGTAGTCGTCACTTTCAGACAAACGCCGCGTTTAAAGGGCGAAGGGTACTGGGTCGGCCGGTTTTTAGGAATATCAAAACCACGCCACAGGGCCGGTGATTTGGGCTTGGCCTGTGATTTTTTGCGAGGTCGCTTAACTAATTGACTGATAGTTGGCATAATTCCTTACTGAATTACAGATTGGTACGGATTTTACGGATTTGAACTCTATCCGTAGTATTTGTATTTATCTGTAATTCCGTACGGTTCAAAGTTAATAAAAAAACACAAGCTAAACAGCCATGTGTTTCCCATCCCGCTAAGCAGGACAACCCTCGGGAAAGTTTTAAATCAAGTGTAGTTAAAACCTATCAAATCTGAAATAATCTGTCAATACCAAAAGAGAAAAATAATAAAATTAATTATTAATTTGCCTTAAACACTTTTAAGCTATAGCTTAAAAGTGTTTACAATACTTCTCACCCCACAATCAGCCGGAAGATAAAATTACTCACATAAGGCAAAAAGGTCATCGCCACAAAAATCGCCACCAGAATTCCCACCGGCGAGCTTAAAACTTCAATCACCCGGGCGTAGCGGCTCTCTTTAACATTAGCTAAAGCCATTAGGAGTTTTGAACCATCCAGCGGCGGGAAAGGCAGAAGATTGAAAAGTCCGAGCCAAATATTAATCATAACAATCAGCGACAAAAACGGGTTTAAGAAAAAATTGGGCAGGAAACGAATAACCAGGCCCAGTAAAACAGCAATAGCAAAATTAGCGCCCACACCCGCCGCGCTCACCCAAATAATGCCTCGGCGCTGGTCTTTGAAATTATAAGGATTGATCGGCACGGGTTTGGCGTAGCCAAAAAACGCACCAAAAAAATAAAGCAGCATTAGCGGCATTAGCACCGTGCCCCACCAATCAATGTGGGCCATGGGATTGAGAGTTAGCCGGCCGGCGTATTTAGCCGTTAAATCCCCCTGCCGCCAAGCAGCCCAGGCGTGGGCGTACTCGTGCACAATGGCCGAAAAGATTATTATGATATAGAGGAATAGCGCGTTTCGTAAATCCATAAATTTGCCAGATTAACTATTTTAGTGTATCATGCCAAAGACAAAATAAAAAGTGCTCAGAAAAATCTATGCCAAAACAATGTGCTATCTGCGGCAAGGGCTCCGTTATGGCGGTGACACTAGTTAAGCTTCGCGGCAAATATAATCCCACTGCCAAAGTTAGAAAACACCCTAATTTGCAATGGGTGCGCTTGCCCTCGGGCGTAAAGCCACGTGGGGGCCACGCCCCTTTACGGGGCCGACGAGTTAAGGCCTGCACCCAATGCATCAAAACACTTCATAAGAAATAAGCGAGTTTTAAATTTTGCCAGGTCGCTCCCAACGGCCGACAAATTTTGTCCGTTGCCCAGCGACGGACTTTTTAGTTTAACTAAAGCTAATCAAAATTTCCTAACGGGCCATGGGATAACGGTAGTCCGCACCCTTGGGGTGGGTGTAGCGGGGGTTCAATTCCCCCTGGCCCGACTAAAAAATTAAAATCCCCACCAATAAAGTGGGGATTTTTAGTGAGGATTACTGAATAAATTATAATTAGTCCGGTTCTAGTCGGTCTGACCAGTATCGCCCTGAATGACAATCTGCTCATTGTCTGCTTTCAAGGATAGGGCTTTTTGAGCCCTTTCTAAAAGCTCGTTGTTCCCGCCTTCTTTGCAGCCAATAATAATCGCCATCAGTTGCAGATCATTATATTCATCGTATCCTCCCTTTTTTTGACCTCCCATCTCTTTCACCTCCTCTCAAAATTTTAAAGAACAAAAAAACTGGCCTCGGGAGGCCAGTCAACTATCAATTCCTAAATTAAATGCCGGCGGACTGAACTCCCTTAGTCAGTAAAAAAATAAAAGCCAAACCAAAAACTATTTTGGCCAAACTTTATTTTTAAATTGGAATCAGTCGCTTTCATGAGCATCTTCAGTATAACTCAAATAAAACGAGTGTCAACGCTGGGAGCGCTTTGACCGCCAAGGGTTTCCTAAAAAATCCGCGAATTGATTTCTTTGAGCGACGGCAAGTCCTTTTTGATAATCCGGTAGAAAATCACAAAGGGCAGGCCGATAAAAATCAGCACGGAAAACCACTTGTGGTCTTGACCCCCAAAGGGCATGGGCTCTGACATAAATTATAAGCGAAGCTTGTCATCCCTTCGGGAGATCACCCGCAGGGTGAAAATTGGTTCGTTCGTTCGGAAAGAAAATAAATTTTCTTTCCTCCCTCACTGCCAATTATAAAATCGCTGCTAACTGCTTAATTAAGGCCAGGGCAACTGGCGCGGCTAATAAACTATAGGACTCTACCCCATCATCATCTTTAATGGTCCAGGGCCGTTCTAAAGTTTTGACCGAGCCGTCCGGCTGCATCTCATAATGGTATTCCGGCGTTAATTCATAATCATCCACCCTGTCTTTGGCCTTGTCTATCGGCACGGAATTTCGCAATAGGATCTTGGGTATGCCATGCAAAGAAAAAGCTTTTTCTATCAGCTTATCATCCAATTCCAGCCGCTCCCTGATAGTTTCAATTCCCAAGTTATCGCCTTCCTTGACCACCATTTGGGACTCACCACAAGCCGGGTCGTCACAAACCAGATAAAACTCTTTTTTTTCTTTATCATAACCGACCTTCTTGGTGGCGAACAATTTCAGATTGCGCGGCGTGTGGCACTTGGGGCAGATAACACGAAACTTCATCCGCTCATCAATCACCGATTCGGGAATGCTGATGGCTACAAAAATATCCGGGTCCTCCCGAAAATTGATAAGGTCGCGGAAATACAAAGAATAAGAAAATTGATCCAGCTCTCTGGGAAAGCCGTCAATGAATAGCGTTTTTTTGGGCAACTTAGCAATTTCCATTTTAACCAAAGCCAGAATGAATTCGGTTGGCAGAAGGGTTTTGGTGCTGCGACCGAGCAACGCGTCTATAGCATCTTCGATGGAAATATAGCCGCGATAATTCTTTTGCAAATAAACCATCAATTCCTGCTTCTTGACCGGGTCTTCCAAGCTGGCATGAACATCACGCACCAGATCGCCAATGGAAACGTGGCCGATTTTTTCCTCGCCAAAAACTTCTTTCATCAGCTTAGAATAAGTGCCCTTACCAGAATTCTTTTTGCCCAAAAAATAGGCAATAAAAGTTTTATCCTTCAAGTATTCTTTAATTTTCTTTATTTCCGGGCCGGCTTTTTGTTCAAAATACTCTTTCCGCTCCTGCGGGTCGGACAAATTAAACTTTTGAGTAACGCCATCAACCTTGGTCTTAAACAACGGGTAATCTTTTTCGTAGCTTTTCATAAAATAATTTTCCTTAAAATAAAATCCCAGGCGGGATATTTTCATTATAAGCAAAGCTTGTCGTCCCTTCGATTGTAGCAATGATATTAAAATAAATCAACTACCTCTGAATACAGGCCCTAAGATCGCATTGAAAATTAATGTCGCCTACTTGGTCATTGCGCAAAATACTTGCTACGTTTTTTAATCTTGCCAGTGTCTCGCTCGCCGGATGACCATAGCGGTTTTTGGCGCCAACTTGGATAACGGCAATTTGCGGCGCGACCGCCGACAAAAACTCCGCGCTTGTTGAATTTTTACTGCCGTGGTGCCCCACCGCCAAAATATCGGCCCGCAAATCCGCGCCCAGCATCAGCAACGGCTGTTCGGTCTGCTCCTCCGCGTCGCCGGTAAATAAAATAGAGTTTCCCCCATAAATTATTTTGCCGACAATAGAAGTAGCGTTAGTATTTTTACTGAAGTCCCGGCCGTTTATTTTTCCCAAAGGATATAAAATTTTAATGGCCAAATTATCGGCCATTTTTATTGTCTGTCCGGCGGACGCAAAAACCACCGGAATATTTTTCTGTTTAATCAGCTCGTTCCACGCTTGGTATTCAGCGGTATTATCCGCAATCCCGGTTTCCATAATTTGTCCAACCTCATAACGGCGCAAAACCTCAACTAAACCGCTCAAGTGGTCCGCGTCGGGATGCGTCAAAATCACCAGCTCAATTTTTTTATCAGTCAACGGCAAGGCCTGGCCGAGCTTCGCCAAAACAACATCCGACGGCCCGCCGTCAATTAGCACCTGATTGCCATTGGGCGCCGCCAAAAAAATCGCGCTCCCCTGCCCCACGTCAAAAAAATCTATTCTTATCTTATCGCTGCTGCCGGTCTCTTGCGCTAAAACCTGCGACCAAATAAAAACCGCTCCCACCCCCAACGCGACCAATAAAATCCATCCAAAGTCATTTTTTATTTTTTGAAACATTTCTACTATAATGGACTTCTAATGTTTTTCAAACTCGGATTGGTCACCTTAGTATAAAGTTGCGTCGTCCGGATATTAGCGTGACCCAATACTTCCTGCACATATCTCACATCCACGCCATTCTCTAAAAGATGGGTTGCGAAACTATGCCGCAAAGAATGAAAAGTAGCGTCTTTTTTGATGTCTGAATTTCGTAAGGCGTTCTCAAAAACTTTCTGAGCGCTACGCTCATCTAATTTGCCGCCGCGATTACTTGCAAACAAATAATCATTGGCGTTTCTCAAAGCAATTAATTCTTTTAACCCGTTGCTTATTTTCTCTGAAAGTATGCTAATTCTGTCTTTGTTTCCTTTTGCTCCCTTAATATGTATGGTCAATTCTCCCAAATCAATATCCTTGATCTTTAAATTAATAGCCTCGCTCACACGTAAACCGGCTCCATACGAAAGGGAAATTAGTAATTTGTGTTTTGGATTTTTTATTGAATCGATCATCCGTTCAATTTCATTCCTAGACAACACGACAGGCAGCTTACTGGCAGTTTTGGCAAATTTAATGTCTATCTTCGTGCTGCTTTTACAAATTTCCAGATAAAAATACTTGATAGCATGGAGGTGCAAATTGATTGTTTGCGATGACTGTCCCAGAGTTTGTTTTTCCAATAGATATTCTTTGATCTTGGCAATTTCCGGCTCGCGCCCAACATTTTTTATATATTTAAAATATTCCCTCAGACAAAACAGATAGCTCTTTATAGTCTTGCGACTATAATTTCTGAGCTTAAGTTCGTTCTCTATTTTCTTAAGTAATTCTTGAAGATTCATAAAAATTATGCTATATTTTACTCATAAATCAGTAATGATTGTATTATACTAAAATTGCGTATAACCTACAAATTTTAGTATGTTATACAACAATAAGTTCGCATATAAACGAGTTATGTGAAATAGCCAGAAATTTCTTTTTATTTTTTAAGATTTTTTTGGCAATTTATTTCAGGTCGAACATAGCTTGTGAGATATATGTGATATAATTTAATCATTATTAACTAACAACAAAACTATGGAAAAAGAACCAAAATATGTTCCTTCCTCGGAGGAAGTAAAAAAAGCCGATGAAAAAATTCTAATACAAAAATTTTATGAACTTGGAGGTGAAAAGTTAAGGCAATTGCGCAAACAAAAACCTGAAAAAGAAGAATTAATAGATAATTTTTTGTATTGCGAAACAGACTTAAAAAGTATTGCACAAGAACTGTTTCTTCTTGAAAGGATTAGGAATAGGTTTCATGATAATAAAGAAGTGTGCGCCTTTTTAGAGATAGAAGAAAATCAATTACTCAGCACTAAAGAGAATTTAGAAAAATCACAAAACGAGCTTGTGCATAAGATTGATGAAGATATTATAGAATATAAGGGTTATAAAATAATACCTGAGTATCGCTATACGGAATCGTATAGTGTAGAAGATGTTGAAGATGCAAAGTCTATGGGCAAAAGTATAATTCCAAAAGAAGAAGGAAAATTATGGTATGGGACTGGTTATCGTGAAGAAATTGTCCCGGGTCATTATATGTTTGATATAGTATCTCCTTCGGGGGAAAAATTGGGATTACCATATGTTGGTGAACTCCCTGACGACTTAGATGGTGTTTATGAAATAGCAAAAAAACAAATTGATAAAATAATAGAAAAAAATAAATAATAAATTGCCAAAAAATATATTAAGGAAGAATAAATTTCTGGCTACATCACATAACAGCGTGTATCTGGCTACGGAAAATTGGCGTTAATTAAATTCTTAAGGAGTGCCAATTTTCCTCCGCCCAAATTTTCATCCCTTAATTTGATGAGGATTTGGGTGGAGTTTAAAATATCAAGCGTCATCTGATAATCAAAGTTTATCTCATTAAATCGGGATGAAAACTTCAGATACACGCGCACGTTATATGAAATTTTTGTAAAAATCCTCTAATATTATGATTTCAGAAAAAAAATTTTCTCTTAGTTCTGAAAAGGAACAAGAGCCAACAATTATCATCAAAAAATCTATTGATGCCCCGCCAAAAGTTAAAGAAAATCCATTCTATGATGCTGAATTTTGGGGGCGGGCTAATTCTCCAGATGATATTTATTTACCAGACTCTGATGAAGCGATATCGTTTGCTATGGCCGCGCACGAAATAGGCCATCTTATAGAGGAAGGAAAAAGAGATGATGCTCGCTTAGATAATTTTGAAGCTAATCGCGCCGAAGAACAAAGAGCTTGGGATAGAGGCTGGGAGTATCTACAAAAATATGTTTCCGAGTATTATCAAGATAGACCAGAAATCG
>Ga0210016_1004602_pt1 | contig 11731 bp, 9 predicted proteins | sample CryGeyCG2014_300_FD_185454 | JGI IMG/M metagenome (GOLD analysis project Ga0210016, IMG submission 185454) | Groundwater microbial communities from aquifer - Crystal Geyser CG02_land_8/20/14_3.00 (SPAdes) (version 2) | ecosystem: Environmental > Aquatic > Deep subsurface > Groundwater | place... | reverse complement strand
AAACCCAATTATTAAATTTACGACCCTGTTTGGTTTATTGGCTATGGAAATAGCAATTTCTCCAAGCTTCCGCGAGATAGCTCCTATTGTTGGTGGAGTATTTTTTGTGGTAGCTTTATATTTCGTTTACCGCTCATTCTATAAAATGAGAATTAAAAGCAATTAGAAAAAACCATTATTAAATAAAAAGAGAGCCTATTAAAAATAGGCTCTCTTTTTTTATAATTAAATTTCTAATCAATCTTTCTTACTTATACTAAATAAAAAAGCTTTTTCTTCAGCTGATAAACTGGTATATCCCGATTTTGATATTTTATCGAGAATGATATCAATTCTTTTTTGTTTTTCGGCTTTTGCTTTATTAAATTCTTCATCAGAAAGAGGGCGTTTGGGCGTTTCGGAATAGTTAACTCGCATCTTGCTTTTCTTCCTATTGAAAATGGCTGTTATCTTGCTAAAGTCAATATTAAAAAGTGCTTTGGATTTGTTTCTGTATTGCATTGCAAATAAAAAACCCCATAAAGCTCCTCCCAAATGGGCAATACTGCCACCAGGATTTTTGCCATCAATACTAATAATATCAATAGCTACAAATATTAAGGCAACATATTTCAGTTTAACTTTGCCTATTAAAAATAACATCACACTATAATTAGGCGAATAAGTGGCAATAGCAATAAACACAGCCAACACCGATGCCGAAGCTCCAATGGCAATAGAACAGTTTTTTGTTAATGCAAACATTGGAAACAGATTAATGGCAATTACATAAAAAGCGGCACCCATCAAACCACCAAGTAGGTAAACAGATAGCAACTTTTTTTCGCCAATAAAATAGATAAACATCTGTCCACCTACATATAACATAAAAAGATTAAAGAATATATGAAAAAGCTGTTCGTGTAAAAACATATAAGTGAATACTGTCCAAGGATGCAACGAAAGCAAATGCAAATCGGCAGGCAATGCCAGAAAATAAGTAAGTTCGTTAAGATTAGTGCCACATATAACGGCATTTGCTTGCATATTTCCTAATTTGTAAACGATAGTTAAAATATTTACCAATAAGAAAACGACAATATTGATTACTATCAATCGGTTGAGGATTGATGGATTGGTGATGAAACTCTTTATTTGATTAACAATACGATTTGCTTGCATTTTTTATAAAATTCTTCGTTTTTTCCAGTATAGTATTAGAAAAATGCCAAATAACATGCCGCCAAGATGAGCAAAATGAGCAACATTGTCGCCAGCACTATTAGAAATGCCTGAGTATAATTCTATAACACCATAAATCATTACAAAATATTTGGCTTTTATAGGAATAGCAAAATAAACATAAATGAGGGAATTTGGAAACATCATTCCAAAAGCAAGTAGCAAACCAAACACCGAACCTGATGCACCAACTACATTAGGTGCATTGAGATAATCAATTTTAACCTGTTGAATAAATTCTACCGAAGCTGCCAAAGATTGGGTATCGTTCATGCTGGCAATAGTGGTTTTAAATTGGGTGTAATGGTTCATTATTTCGCTTGAAGCAGCAAATAGACCTGAACTCCCTATTTCATTAAATTTATATACATCGGGATTGGCAATATAATTATTCAAAGTATCTATAATTGGTGATATTTGGTAATACATTACCACATAATGCGTGAGTGCAGCACCAATACCAGTAATTAGATAATAAGTGAGAAATCTTTTGGGTCCCCAAAAGTTTTCGAGCACATTACCAAACATCCACAGGGCAAACATATTGAAAAAAATATGCATAAAACTTCCATGCATGAACATATAAGTGATAAACTGGTAGGGTCTAAACTTTTCGGCTTCAAAATAATGCAATCCTAAAGTATCTGCAAGGTCAATTTTAAAAACATTGGCGCAAGCGATGGTTGCCAGAAAAAGTAAACCATTGATGATGAGAAGATTTTTTACTACATCGGGTAGCATTTTAAATCCAGTTGGCTTGTATTGATCCATTGAAAGTGATGAATTATTTACTATTTAAAAAAGAAATGCAAAATTAGTTATTATTTAGCAATTTTAAAGAACAAAGTGAAGTTACCCTTTTGTTGGCAAATGGCAAAAAATAAATAAAGGTATAATAGCTGTATGCAATAATTCACCAAGAAAATAAATTTGCGAAGGTGAAAATGCAAAAGCATTGATAATAGTGTTATTGGTTGATACCCAAAACTTTTGGGTATGAGAAAATAAAGTTATTTAAAGGTACCAATGACTTTTGGGTATAAAGAAATAAAAATTTTCATATATATCACTTCTTAACTTTAAATATTTTAGATATTATAAACTTAATAACCTAATTGTTGAAAGTTAAATAGCTTTTCCATTGCATATTTAGAAAAAAACTTGTACGTTTGTCGTTTAAGATTTTAAAAGATTTAATATTTAGAATGGATAATTTTATTGTATCGGCACGAAAATATCGCCCTTCCACATTTGATACTGTTGTTGGACAAAAGACAATAACCAACACGCTGAAAAATGCCATAAAGAACAATCACCTTGCACAGGCATTTCTTTTTTGCGGTCCAAGAGGTGTTGGCAAAACTACCTGTGCCAGAATATTAGCCCAAACAATAAATTGTGAAAACCTTACAGAAAACATCGAAGCATGCAACGAATGCAAATCTTGCAAGTCTTTTAATGATTCTAATTCTTTCAACGTCCACGAATTGGATGCTGCTTCCAACAATTCGGTTGAAGACATTCGTAGTTTAGTTGATCAAGTGCGAATACCACCCCAAATTGGCAAATACAAGATATATATCATCGATGAAGTTCACATGTTATCAACGGCAGCCTTCAATGCATTTTTAAAAACGTTGGAAGAACCGCCAGCTTACGCAAAATTTATACTTGCCACTACCGAAAAGCATAAAATTATTCCCACTATCCTTTCACGTTGCCAAATTTTTGACTTTAGCCGCATAACTGTTGATGATATTGCCGAACATTTGGCTTATGTTGCACGAAATGAAAATATAACGGCTGAACCAGAAGCCTTACACGTTATAGCACAAAAAGCAGATGGTGCTTTGCGCGATGCCCTTTCTATTTTTGACCAGATTGTCAGCTTTTCTGGCAACAATATTACGTATAAAGCCGTAATAGACAACTTGAATGTGTTGGACTATGACTACTATTTTGATATAACCAACCATATAATTGCAGGTAACATTCCAAATATCCTTTTATTACTTAATGAAATAATAGAAAAAGGATTTGAAGGACAACATTTTATTGCTGGCTTAGCTAATCACATGCGTAATTTACTAGTTTGTAAGGATGTTTCAACATTAAAACTTTTAGAAGTAAGCCAGAGTGTCAAAGAAAAATATAATCAACAATCAAAAGCTTGTCCACAAGATTTTTTATTAAAATCACTCGAAATAGTTACCAAGTGTGATGTACAATATAAAACCACTACAAACAAAAGACTCCAATTAGAATTGGCTTTAATGATGCTATGTTCTATAACTTCTAACAAAACTGAACCACTACAAGAAATTAAACCATCAATTGCAGCTCCGGTTAACTCTAAAACAAATATTGATGAAACAAAACCATTGCCTATAGAACCAAAACCACAACCTAAACCTATAAATACGCCCGAAAATAAAGCAGAAAATACTGTCAATATTGAAAAACCTAAATCAGACACGGTAAAAAAGATAATTACAGGAACCAAATCATTAAGCGAATTAATGGGTGGCGATTTAAACGCTGATGAAAAAAAAAAATCTGAAGTAAACGAAACTCAATCTGAATATACCAAAACCAACCACACATTTACCGAAGAGCAATTAAATAGAGCATGGAATATTTATGCGGAGTCAATTCAGCAAGAAAATCCTAACTTCTACAGCAGTATAACTAAAAACATGCCTGTAATAAATGATAATTTTCAATTAGAACTCATCATTGACAATGTGGTGCAAGAAGATGAAATTAATAACAAAAAAACCGATTTGTTAAGTTTTTTACGAAAAGAACTAAACAATTTCCAAATATCGCTTATATTGACTGTAAAGCAAATAATTAGTGAAGCCCGCCCTTATACCACCAAAGAGAAATTCAATAGTATGATAGAGAAAAACGCATACCTATTAAAGCTTAAAGAACAATTGGATTTAGATATTGATTATTAGTAAGTATTACATTTCGATGATTAGTATGATCAAGCGATTTTTAATATCCTATCAAAACATTATATACTAATTTTCCACCCAAAAAACCAGTATAACCAACAGCAACCATTCCGCCAAAGTATAATGCTAAGGTTATCCATTGCCAGAATGTTTCTGTTTTCTTTAATACGACTATCCATATTCTAAGTGTAGAAGCAATAATCATCGTAAACATAGTAATTTTGGCAAAAAGTTCATGGGTTTCTTTCATATCGCCAGCAATACCTGTCATTTCTTTGGTAAAAAATTCTCCAGTTAAATAAGCAGCCACAGAACCAATGGTACCAAGAATCATAAGAAAAAAACCAGTTTTAGACAAACATTTTTCTTTTCTAAAGAAAACACTTACAACATCGAATAAAAACCCTACAATTAGGAGTGCTATCGGAAAATGCACTAGCATTGGATGAAAATGAGTAGTCTCCATTTGAATAAATTTTTGATTTAGAACTATTTTAATTAATTACAATGTTAAAAAAAAAAATAAATTAAAATGTTTTTTAACAAACTTTTTTTGTAATATTGTTTGTCAAAAAAAAACACAATTAAAAAAAAAACATGAAAAAACATTTACTATTGTTATTAAGCATTTTTATGATTGTTGCCTTTTTAAAACCATACCATATAAAGGCTCAAAACAAAACAAAAGACATCTACGATGAAGCCGTTGACCCAGAGAAATTTGACCTTAATTTATTTTCTCAGGTACTTACATTTGAACTGAACAAGAATCGTATTCTATTTGGTTTAGATGAGTTTCAGTCAGATAAAGACAATGCTCTTACATCTGCTGCAATGTTTCAGGCAGATTATATGGCAGAAAACGAACAATTAACACTCGATAATTCAAAAAAGAAAAAAACTACCGTATTAAGAGTAAAAAAATACGGTGGTTCTAAAAATGTAGTCGAATTAATTACAAAAGAAGCCATTGGCAAAGGAAAAACATTTTTTACTTATAGAGAATTGGCTTTTAAAATAGTTAGTAAATGGTTAAGAGATTCGAAACAAAAAGTTTTTCTTAATGACCCCAAGTATAATATTGCTGGCATAGGTGCTAACATTGGCAAAAGGCAAAAAGATATTTATGTATCAGTGATTTTTGGTAATTATACCTCATTAAATACTGGAGCAAAAGAAAGGAATGTGCTTGCAGTTCCATTCACCAAAAAGCAATACAAACTAAAATCTTATGATAACACCATTTGTAAAGATTGTGAAAAATTTAATGACTATGATAACCTACTAAAAGGGCTTAACATTGAAGATGGCAAAATATATTTGTCTTATAATTATATCAAAAACTTCAAAAAACTTATTAAGAACAAAAAGGATGGTTTGGCGATTGATATTATCCAAAAAGGACAATTCCCTTGTACTGGCAGCAATATTATTGACTACAATTTAGTGAACAAGGGAGTTATGACCAAGCGAATGTATTATAAAAAAATATACAAAAAAAACCTGCTAAAAAAAGAAGATGCAAATAAATTAAAAGTTTGCTTGGGAAAGTTGCCTTCTGGTATTGACAACAACATTGAGCTGAATTTAATTATCATTCAAAATAAAATTGTTTGCAAAACCTTAAATAAAAAATTTATTGAAGAAGGAAGCATCGATTTTGCAAAAAAATCAAATTTTTTAAATGATACCACCACATTTAAATATACACCTTATGTTATAAAGCCAGACTCAGGGATGTTAACTTTCAAAATTCCTTTTGAACAAGGTAAATACAATTATAAAGAAGAAGACATCAAACCATTCCTCGATTCATTGGATGAACCCGATTTTATTATCAAAGATTTAGTTATTTCTGCTTATTCATCTATAGAAGGCTCAGACGAAACCAATACTATGCTTCAGAAAAAGAGAGCAGAAAGCATAGTAACTGCAATTGGAGAACGTCAGACAGATGTTATCAAAACAAAGGTGATAACCAGCGGCAGTTGGGATATGTTGAAAAAAGATATTAAAAACACAAAATACGATACCATCGCTTTGTTCAAAACCGAAGCTGAAGCAAAAGATTATATTATGAATCATCAATTGCTTAAAGAGCTCGAGCCAATTCTGCAATTACATCGTTATGCACAAATAGTAATGCGCGTTTCTTATGATATATCTGGAGATAAAGAAAAAACTTTTGCTATTAGCAAATTTAATAAGGCTGTAAAACAAAAAGATATTAAAACCGCTTATAACATTCAGCAATTTATTTTCAAAAAAGTAAACGCCAACAAATACAGTTCCGATTTGATATCAAAAATGACTATTCCTTACGAAAAGCAAAATTCTATTCTTCTACTCAATAAAATAATGATGGAAAACAAACTGAAGAAAGATACCTCTTCTGGATTCTGCTCAGACTTAGCAAAATTATATAAACTCGAAACTGCTAAAGGCAACAAAACTCCTAATAATTACATTATTTTCGATTATTTGAATTGTCAATTACTATATACCCCGCTTGGCACTGATGCTCAAATTAATGAAATGCAAGCTCAAATTGATGGGTTATACAAATCAAAGATAAACAAAGACGATTTAGACGCATTAAACTTAGAATATCAGTTTAAAATTATTAAAACTTTTGATACCATTAAAACCTCAAGTGCAATAGTAAAGTCAAGTGTTGAAAAAATCAAAACTATATTGGGCGTTAGAGATTCTTCTTGGGAAAACTCATATAAATTGGCTGTTGTAATGTCAAAGCAAAAGAATTATACCTATGCAATGAGTCTTTTAGACCCTTATGTTTACAACAAAGATATTTCTGAAGACTTTGCATTCTTGTATGTTTCACTTTGCAGCCAATTACAAGATAGAATACTTACAAATCGTTTTGCTTACGCAATGGGTGTGGCAAGCAAGAAAAATCCAAAGCGATTCTGTGATTTATTTAATGGAGAGAGATTCTCAATGCTCGTATTTGAAAACCCAGACGTTAAAACCCTGCAATGCACATCTTGCGGAGGTAACTAATATTTATTTTTACTATAAAGCCCGCAAATATTTATTTGTGGGCTTTTTTTATTAATTGTTTATGATAATTATTGAAAAAACTCTTATTTCAGAAGATGTTTGTGACGCATATTTTTCTTGCGATTTAAAACATTGTAAGGGCAAGTGTTGTATCGAAGGCGATTATGGTGCTCCATTAGAAGAAGAAGAAATATCTATTATAGAAAACGAAATAGAGAATATTAAACCTTTTATGACCCCTGAAGGAATTGCAGTAATTGATAATAATGGCGTTTTTGAGTTTGATATCGAAGGAGTATATGTTACACCTCTAATTACAAATAAACAATGTGCATTTGTTTATCATAACAATGATATTGCATTGTGTGCTATTGAAAAAGCTTTTATTGAAAAGAAAATTAATTTTCAAAAACCAATTTCCTGCCATTTATACCCAATTCGAATACTCAAACAACCAGAATACGATGCCATCAATTACCATCAATGGAATGTTTGTAAAGAAGCTCGTGAAATTGGTAAAGAAAAAGGTATTCCACTCTATAAATATTTGAAAGAACCATTTATACGAAAGTATGGAGCAGATTGGTATGAAATCCTTGAAAAATATTTAGAATCTAAAAACAAAATCAGAAATTAAACCAAGAGGGCAACCCGCAATTTATTGATAAATCTATATATTTTCAAATTTTTCAATACCTTTTGCAGATGTTTTCTTTGCAATAACAATGCTTACTTCATATAAAACAAACAAAGGCAAGCTCACTAAAATCTGGCTAAACATATCGGTACTTGGAGTAATAACGGCAGCAACCGTAAGAATAATCACAATGGCATACCTACGATTCTTTTTCATAAACTTCCCAGTAACCAAACCTACTTTTGCTAAAACATAAACAATTACAGGCAATTCAAAGACAAGACCAACCGAAAATACCATAGAAGTTACAGAAGAAATATAAGAATTAAGGTCAATAAGATTTGCAACGCTGCTACTCACTTGATAAGTACCTAAAAAGTTAATCATTAAAGGCACAATTACAAAATAACTGAATAAAACCCCTAACCAGAAAAGCAAAGAGACAATTAGAACGGCTCCTTTGGTATGTTGTTTTTCTTTTTCGTATAAGGCAGGTTTAATAAATCGCCACAATTCCCAGATAACATAAGGTGAACCTACTATTAAACCAGCAATAAAAGAAACATACATGTGGGTCATAAACTGACCAGAAAGATTGGTATTGATAAGTTTGATATTTGCGTTTTCGAAACAAAGGTCTTTAATAGAAAGCCAATCAGCCAATCGACAAAAAAAGCGATTGGTAATAAAACTGGAGCTTTTAGGTGCAAAAATAATTTTATCAAAAATAATATCTTTGAATACAAATGCAGCAATAGCAAGAATTATAATAACAATAACAGAACGTAACAGCAGCCATCTTAAATCATTGAGGTGTTCCCAAAATGATTTTTGCAGTAGGTCGGCTTTTTCGTCATTCATAAAAAAAATTAATTTTCAAAATTCCAAACTACACCATCTTTAGTGTCTTTAATGGCAATCTTTATTTTAGAGAGTTCGTCCCTAATTTTATCAGAAACTGCATAGTCTTTGTTTGTTCTTGCATTTTGTCTTAGTTCTATAATCAGGTTCATCAGTTCATCAGCTACATTGTTATTAGCGACTATGTTTTCATCCTTAAGCCCCAGAATTTCAATTGCGAAGTCATTAAGAATTTTTTGAAGCAAAACAAGGTCTTCTGCTGTAACTGATTCTGTATTGTCTTTCACAGAGTTGATAATTCTAACCACTTCAAACAAATGAGCTATCAATATAGGGCTATTTAAATCATCATTCATCGCATCATAACAATTTTGATATAATTTCTTTATATCAGAAGTTGAAACATTTGATGGTTTAAGGTTCTTAATTGTTTCAAAGCTTAACATTAATTTTTTCAAACCTTTTTCTGCAGCCAATAATGCTTCGTTAGAAAAATCGAGGGTGCCACGATAATGAGCTTGCAAAATAAAGAAACGAATGGTCATCGGACTATATGCTTTTGCTAAAGCTTTGTGTTTGCCAGAGAAAAACTCTGACAACAAAATAAAGTTGCCTAAAGATTTGCCCATTTTCTGCCCATTAATAGTAATCATATTGTTGTGCATCCAATATTTAACAGACTCTTTCCCATTTGCAGCCATAGATTGAGCAATTTCGCATTCGTGATGAGGGAAAAGTAAATCCATTCCACCTCCGTGAATATCGAAAGTTTCGCCAAGATATTTGGTGCTCATTGCAGAACATTCGAGATGCCATCCAGGAAATCCAATACTCCAAGGCGATTCCCAACGCATAATATGTTCTGGTTGTGCTTTTTTCCATAAAGCAAAATCGGCAGGATTATGTTTTTCGTCCTGAGCATCCAACTCGCGCGTATTTGACATTAAATCATCCAGTATTCTTCCTGACAATTTGCCATAGCTATGTGTTTTGCTATATTTGATGACATCAAAATAAACAGAACCATTCTCAATATAAGCAAAACCAGCATCAAATATTTTTTCAATCATTTTAATCTGCTCTATAATGTGACCAGAAGCACGAGGTTCGATGCTTGGACGCGAAATATTTAGCATATCCATAGCATCGTGATAGCTATCTATATAATGTTGGGCTATTTCCATTGGTTCTAGTTGTTCGAGTACAGCTTTCTTAGCTATTTTATCTTCTCCTTCATCAGCATCATTTACCAAATGACCAACATCAGTAATATTTCTAACATATCGAACTTTGAAACCAAGATGTTTTAAATATCGAAAAACTAAATCGAAAGTTATAGCAGGGCGTGCATGTCCCAAATGTGGATCGCCATATACAGTTGGTCCACATACATACATGCCCACCAAAGGCGGATTTATAGGGCTAAATGCTTCCTTCTTACGTGAAAGGGAATTATAAAGCATTATCTTTTGAGTAATCATATTATAATATCTTAAAATAAAGAATGCAAAATAACGCTTTTTCTTAAAAAGAATTTTAAAATTTATAATCATTACAAAAAAAAAGAAATAAAAGAATACTTCGGATAATTGAAAATAATGTAATTTTGGGCGTTTTTAAAATAACAATAAATTATTAAAATCTTTAAAATGAAGAAAATACTAATTATTGGAGCAATTGGTCAGATTGGCTCAGAACTAACGATGGCACTTAGAACCATTTACGGTGGAGAAAATGTAATAGCATCCGATATAAACAATGCTGCTTCAGAGAAGTTTCTCAAATCAGTTACTTTTGAAATTATTGATATTACTAATAAAAGTGCAATTGTTTCGTTGGTTAAGAAATATAACATTAACACCATCATTGATTTGGCAGCCATATTGTCGGCAACGGGCGAAAAAAATCCAATGCTTGCATGGAATGTAAATATAAATGGACTTATCAATGTGCTTGAAGTGGCTCGTGAACATAAATTAGAACAGGTTTTGATACCCAGCTCTATTGCTGTTTTTGGTCCTGGTACTCCAATTGAATGTGCACCACAAGAAACAGTGTTACATCCAACAACCATGTATGGCATTACAAAAGTAGCTGGCGAATTAGTAGCTGATTATTATGTAAAGAAATACAATCTCGATGTTCGTGGTTTGCGTTATCCTGGTATCATCAGCAATGAAACATTACCTGGAGGTGGAACTACAGATTATGCTGTTGCCATATATTACGATGCAATTAAATACGGTAAATACACTTGTTTCGTTAAAGAAGATACCCGTCTTCCGATGATGTATATGCCCGATTGTTTGAAAGCCACCATTGATTTATTACAAGCAGATTTAGCAACTTTAAAACACCATTCTGATTTTAATGTAGGTGCAATGAGCTTTTCTGTTAAAGAGCTCGCTGAAAGCATCAAAAAATATATGCCTAATTTCCAAATTGAATACAAACCTGATTATCGTCAGGCAATTGCCGATAGTTGGCCTAATGCTGTTGATGATTCTGCTGCACGCAAAGAATGGGGCTGGAAACCAAGCTATGACTTAAATACCATGACCCAAGACATGCTCAAAGTAATTGGCGAAAAACATAAAAAAGGATTAATTTAATAAATAGATATTATGCAAACAAAAATGAAAGCATTTCTTACTGAAGAATTGCAAAAATTAGAAACTCAAAAACTCTTTAAACACGAAAGAATTATTGAAAGCCCACAAGGTGCAGAAATTATTGTGAAAGGCAAGAAATGCCTCAACTTTTGTGCAAACAATTACTTGGGACTCTCTTCTCACCCCGATTTAATCAAAGCTTCGCACGATGCTATTGATAGTCGTGGTTATGGTTTATCGTCAGTACGTTTCATCTGTGGTACACAAGATATTCATAAAGAACTTGAAAAGAAACTATCTGCATTTTTAGGAATGGAAGATACTATTTTATTTTCTTCTTGTTTTGATGCTAATGGAGCCGTATTTGAACCTTTATTGGGCGAAAATGATGCCATTATCAGCGATGCACTCAA
>Ga0210016_1004599_pt1 | contig 11738 bp, 12 predicted proteins | sample CryGeyCG2014_300_FD_185454 | JGI IMG/M metagenome (GOLD analysis project Ga0210016, IMG submission 185454) | Groundwater microbial communities from aquifer - Crystal Geyser CG02_land_8/20/14_3.00 (SPAdes) (version 2) | ecosystem: Environmental > Aquatic > Deep subsurface > Groundwater | place... | reverse complement strand
CCTTACGCCCATTCACGCGGGAAGGCCACGACCTTCACTCCTCTTTTCTCACATTCCTTATTATACATCTTCACCACATCCTTAGCCGGGAGCCCTTTCCCTTCTAAATCGGCTACCCACTTTCTCGTTACTTCTCTAAAACTTTCATACCAGCGCTCCGCCTCTTCGGAAGGAGGGGTATAAAGGGTCACTCCTTTGCCAGTGATCTCCTTCATCATGACCTTGTAAACCTCTCGGGTCAATCCTCCTGTTGTCTTGAAAGGATTACGCCCCACTGCATCAATGATCTTCTTCTGATCTTCCGGCACTTTTTTCCAGCTCTCGAGGTTCATCACCACACCTTCGGTGACACATCCAAATGTCGTCACGACCCCATGTTTTGCCACCTCGTAAAGTTTGAAAGCAAGAACCAAAGGAGGACAGGTCACCAGCCCATCAATGGTCCCTGTTTCGATAGCCAGGTAGACATCACCAAGGGGCATGAAGACCGGTTCTGCTCCCAGGGCCTTGATATAATTGGTTTGATGACCACCCGGTGTCCTAATTTTCAATCCCTTAGTGTCAGCTAAAGAATGGACAGGCTTTTTTGTCCACAAAAAAGATTGGATGCATCCATTTAATTCGATCATCTTCACACCTTTGAACTCCCTGCTGAGAATTCGCTCGTACATCGCATTTCCGATATCCGCACCGATGTCCTTCCCATCCACCCAAACAGCCAGCGAAAGGACATCTGAAAGGGGAAAACGGCCCGGCGTCCATGTGGCAGTGAAATACCCCATGTCCGAAAGGCCTTTTGCCACAATATCAAAATGTTCAGGCCCTTTCCCTAATGCTCCACCGGAATACACAGCCGATGTGATCTTGCCCCCGCTTCTCTTTTTCATCTCCTCAAGCATGGGCTCCCAAACCGTCTTGACCTCACGGCTCATCGGGGGGTGCCAGGTGCTAAATTTGATGTTGCTCGCCTGCCCGTATGCTAATTCGTGGATTCCAATACCCGCTCCCAGAGCAACACCACCAACGACAGAATTCTTTAAAAAATTTCTTCTCGTAATTCCATTACACATTTTTCCCACCTCCTATCTGATTTAGTCTCTCTTATCCCAGCGAGAGAAATAGATTAAATTTTAAATAATCACCTCCTTTCACCGAATATAACTTTCTAATCCCCCCAACCCCCCTTTAATAAAGGGGGGAGAAGGGGGATTATTAAAAGGTGGGTGGACTGACCACCCATATTACGACCGTCTTCTTTTTCCCAGGGTTTGACCAACCATGAGGCTCCTGAGATGAGAAATAAAAACTTTCATTCTTTTCCACCCGATAGGATTTCCCATTCAGATTGACCTCCAACTCCCCTTGTAACACAATCCCAAATTCTTCTCCAATATGGGAGTAAGAGCCTTTTGATCCCCCCCCGGGCTCAATCGTCGTATAAAAAGGTTGCATACGTTTATTCTGGATATTCCGAACAAGCATCTGGATTTTAGCATCCCCTCTTTTAAAATTGATATTGACCCTTTCTTCCTCCTTCACGACGATCCCATTCTCATTGACCTCAGGTTCGAGGAAGAAATCAACGACCTTCATCTGAAGGGCAGAGGCAATCTTTTTGAGGATCATGATGGAAGGGTTCGCGCGGCCCCTCTCCAGTTGGGAAAGGTAGGCGTCTGTGCAACCAGCTTTTGCGGCCAGTTGTTTGAGGGTCATTCGGTTTGCTGACCGGAAGGCCTTGAGTTTTTCGGCAATCTCTTTCATGAGAAGAAATTAAATATAATTACACTTCATTAACAAATACTTAATTACTCAAAATTTGTCAAGCGGAAAAAATTGATTGAGGGTCAGGTCTTGCGATCACACATTCCCATTTTCGCAAGAATGACCTTTAGGGGTCAGCGTGTAATCCAATTTAATGTTGGAGAGAGCGCGAAAGATATTCCCCTTAACTCGACGGTCTTTTTTACTTAAAGCTTCTATCAAATCCTTCACCACTTTTCTTTTCGTCTTCCCCGCGCTCGGACAACCGCTCGGACCAAAGGGCAACCCCATCTCCCGGGCAAATCTCTCAATCTTCTTCTCCTCCAATAAAGCCAAGGGACGAATCAGAGTAATCTTTCCCTTAAAGAGGGCTTGAAGGGGAACCATGGTACTGATCTCAGCGCTGTAAAAAATATTAAGGAGCAGGGTTTCAATGATATCGTCTTTGTGATGACCGAGGGCGATTTTGTTACATTTGAAACGATGGGCGAGATGGAACAGGCGTTTTCTTCTTTCCCAGGAACAGAGGAAACAGGGGTTTTCTCGATTCTCAGAACTGTTCGCCCTTATCCCGATATCCGTGAACTCAATGTGATAAGGGAGTCCTTTCATTTCAAAAAAATTCTTCAGGATTTCGGCTCGATCCGAGTCAAAGCCAAGGTCAATGTAAATTGGAAAAAGTTCGTAATGGATGGGAACTCGTTGGCTCCGTTCATGGAGGAGGTGGAGAAGCGTCAGGCTATCTTTTCCTCCAGAGACCCCTACCAGAATGCGGTCTCCCTCCTGGACCAAACCATAGCGGTGGATCGCCTTTCCCATCAAACTCCGGATCTCTTTTTCCCAGTAAACCATGACTCAAATACCCGCAAAGCGCATAGAGCATAGAGTTTCGTATCTCAGGGCTTTAGCCCTGACACGTCAGCCCTAAAGGGCTGAGTTACGGACTATGCGCTATGCCCTATGCTCTATGCCTCTGATTGGACAGATCTCACATCTCGGGATCTTTTTACACACTGTCTTACCAAGATGAACCAAGAGGGCATGGTATTCATTGAATAATTTTTCATCAAGGGAAAGATGATCCATAAAGAGTTTCTGGACTTCTTCGTAGGAGGCATTCTCTGAAATCATCCGATGCCGAGAAAGGATCCGTTTGGTATAGGCATCGACAACAAAAATAGGTTTCTTCAGGCCATAAAGGAGGATGCTATCCGCTGTTTCAGGTCCAATTCCTTTGACCCCGAGAAGTTTTTCCCTCAACTTTCCCGGCCTCTCTTTTCCCATCTTCTTTACATCCCCGCAATAATCATCAAATAAAAAATCTACAAAATACTTTAACCGATCGGTTTTGATGCGATAGTAACCTGACGATTTGATCAATGGAGCCAGCTGTGATTTTTTGAGGTGATGGATCCCTTCTGGATTTAAAACCCCCTTCCCTTTCAGCTTCTGAATCGCTTTCTCCACATTTCTCCAGGATGTGTTCTGGGTGAGGATGGCTCCAACCATCACCTCAAAGGAAGTCTCTGCGGGCCACCAGTCTCGGGGACCATAAGCTTGGTAAAGCTTATTGTATATTTCCATCAGCAGATTCTTCATAATGGCATTGAGGTTCATTCTTGAGACTCACATAATAGGGTCCAAGGGGGCAAGGGTTCAAGGGGTCGAGTGAAATGCTTAAAATTAAAAAATGAGGGATTTGGAATGTAACCCTTGAACCCATGAACCCTCGAATCCTTGAATCCTATTTATTTCAGTCTTTTCTGGAATCTCATTGAGCTCAAGAAGATCGTAAGACCTCCCAAAATAACTAATGCCAACATCTGGGGCCAGAGGATATCCAATCCATTTCCTTTTAAAAAGACACCCCGGATAATGATTAAAAAGTATCGTAATGGGTTTGCATAAGTAATATATTGAAGCCAATCCGGCATATTCTCTAATGGAAAGGCAAAACCCGAGAGGATAAAGGCCGGCATCATGAAAAAGAAGGTGGAAATCTGGGCCTGCTGCTGTGTCGAGGAGATCGTGGAGATAAAAAGCCCTATGCCCACAGAACTCATCAAGAAAAACACGCTGCCTAAAAGAAGGATAAAAGGATTTCCTCTAAGGGGAACTTCAAACCAAAAGACTCCGATGAGAGCGATCATGATTGCATCCGCAAGGCCGATCATCGCAAACGGAAGGGTCTTTCCAAGCATCAGCTCCCAGGATCGGATTGGGGTCACCATGATCTGTTCGAGGGTCCCGATCTCCCTTTCCCTTACAATGGCCTGAGCGGTCAGGATTATAGGAAGGAGAAAGGCAATGGAGGCAATGACCCCTGGAACATAAAAAAGTCGGCTTTCGGCATTTGGATTAAACCAAATCCGATGCTCAAGCTCTACTCCGGCCTCCTCGAAATCTACCATCCCTTGTCGATTTAATCTCTTTATCATGATCATCGTTGAATATTCTGAAAGAATTCGACCGAGATAACCCAAGGAGATCATGGCTGTATTCGACTCAGTTCCATCGAGGATGATCTGGACGGTTGCTGTATCTCCCTTCTTCAATTTCCTTGAAAAATCGCTTGGGATTTCTATGCTGAGAATGACATCTCCTTTCTTGATGAGGGCTTCGATCTCCTTTGGGGTTTGCGGATAAGAGATGATATTGAAATATTTCGAACTTCCAAATCGATTGATAAGTTCTCTTGATTCCACCGTTTGGTCAAGATCCCGTACGGCGGTATTAATGTTTTTCACATCCAAATTTGCCGCGTATCCAAAGACGATCAATTGGAAAATGGGCGGGAAGATGAGGGTAATCCTCAACCGCTTATCTCTCAGAACCTGGATCAACTCTTTGACAAATAGGTATCGAACCCGTTTGAACATAAAAAAATATTAGGAAATGGGTTAAGGTTAGGGTTACGAGGCCCGTATCGTTTAGCGTCTACCCCACCTACCGCAGGTAGGCACTGACGAAACCGGCTTCTTAACCTTAACCTTGACCTCAACCTGACCTCTTATAATCACCTCAATTCCTTTTTAAAACTCTTGGTCGCTACCCAAAGTCCTGCCACAGCCATCCCGATCAGGATTAACGTCTCAGTCCAGAGAAAAGAGAAATCCGCTCCTTTTAGAAATATTTCCTTAAGTATGGTGACATAATATCTGGGTGCAATCCCATAGGTGATGAGCTGAAGCCAAAATGGCATGTTAGCGATGACAAAGGTAAACCCTGATAAGAGGAAAGTAGGGAGAAAACCGATCACCATGGCCATCTGATTAGCCAGAATTTGGGTCTTTGCTACAGTGGAGATGGTCATGCCCAATGCCAGGGCAACAAGGATATAGATGCAGGAGAGAAGGAAAAGAAGAGCAATGCTTCCCCTAAACGGCACCTCAAAGACCCATGCCCCCATCAACACGGCCAATGATAAATCAAGAAGACCCAAGAAAAAGTATGGAAACAATTTCCCAATAATCAATTCCTCTTTTCGAACGGGTGTGGAGATGAGAAGTTCCATCGTTCCCCGCTCCCATTCCCGAACAACTACCTGGCCTGTCAGGAGCACTCCGATGATCGACATGATCACTGCCACCAGCCCTGGGATGAAATAGTTTTTTGATTCCAATTCTTCGTTGAACCAGATCCTCGGCCTGCCTTCTATCGGTGGGCTTACCTTCTGCCCACCCAATCGTTCTATCTTCAAGAAGGTCTTCTCTTGATTGTATTCTCGGACAACACCCTGGACATAAGTCAGAATGATATTAGCTGTATTGGAATCCGACCCATCCAGTAATACCTGAACTGTCGCCTTTCTCCCAGACTTGATCATTTTTGAAAAATCCCACGGGAGTACCAATCCCATCTTCACCTCGCCCCGATCAATCAATCTTTTGACCTCTTTCTCATCCTCAATAAAAAAGCGAAGGTTGAAATAGGGAGAGGCGCTGAACCGATGAATAAAGGACAAACTCTCCTGGCTCTTGTCACGGTCCAAAACAGCCATCGGCGCCTTCTTCACATCGAGGCTAACCGCATAACCAAAAAGGAGCATCAACAGGACTGGCATCAGGATCACTAATCCCAGACTTCTCCAATCCCGAAAGATGTGAAATAATTCTTTTCTGGCAATGGCCCAGGTGCGAGAAAATTTCATTCTCTTCCTTCTTTGACGATCAATGAGACGAAGACATCCTCCAAGGAGGGTCTGATCCGCTCCATCCGTTTCAGACGAATTCCGTGCTTCTGAAAGAGAAGTGCGACCTTCTGTTCTGTATTTATTCCCTCCTTACCGATCACATGAAGGGAATCTCCAAATACCGCCGACTCAGAGGTCCAAGGCTCCATCTTCAATAAGTCGAGAGCGGAGATGAGCGGATCACACTCCACTTCCAGAATACCTTGGGCAATGGTCTTCAATTTCAGTTCAGAAGGAGTTCCCAAGGCGATGATCCTCCCCTGATAGATCAAGGCCAATCGATCGCAATACTCTGCCTCATCCATATAGTGGGTAGTGACGAAGGTAGTCACTCCTTTTTCTCCCATCTGCTGGATGAGGTTCCAAAAATTCCTTCTGGAGATTGGATCGACTCCAGAAGTCGGCTCATCCAGAAAAAGGATGGAAGGCTCATGAAGGATCGAACACCCCAATGCGAGTCTCTGCTTCCATCCGACAGCGAGTGTCCGGGTCATTCGATCTCGAAACTCCTTCAGTTCGGCCATCTCCAAAACGTGGTTCTCTCTTTCTTTCTGAAGAGAACCGGAGAGACCATAAATCCCGCCAAAAAAATGGAGGTTTTCCGTCACGGTCAGGTCTTCGTAGAGTGAAAATTTCTGGGACATATAGCCAATGACCTGTTTAATCTTCTCTGGTTCATTCATGAGATCGAATCCTGCCACCTTACCTTTTCCGGCCGTCGGCATTAAGAGGCCACAGAGCATTCGGATGGTCGTGGATTTCCCAGACCCATTGGGCCCCAGAAACCCAAAGATCTCTCCCCTCTTTACCTGGAAACGAATATGATCCACAGCGACAAAAGAACCGAATGTTTTGACAAGGTCTTGGACTTCAACGGCAAAGGAACCCATGAAACACCTCATTGGAAATTGCAAAATTAGCAATGCAAAGTTAGCATTTTCTGAGTTTAAATTTACATTTTGCAATTTGCACTGCTAAATTTGCACTAATTATTTTCTCTTCTCTCTCACCATCGAGACGAAGGCGTCTTCAAGAGAGGGTCTGACCACCATGAGGTCAAAAACCCCCATTCCCTTCGCCTTCAAAACCTCTCGAATCGCCTGTTCCCCTTCTTGAGGATCATCCACGAGCACATGGATCTTATCTCCGGACAAGACGAAGCCTCGAAGCGATTCAACACCTTCCAGCATTCTTATACTTCTCTGATTATTTTCTGTCCGAAGTTCTAAAATCCTTCCCTTCATTTGAACCTTTACTGCCGAAGGAGTATCCGCGATTAAAAGTTCCCCTTGGTAGATCATCCCGATGCGGCTGCAACGTTCAGCCTCATCCAGATAAGAGGTGGAAAAAAGGATAGTCACTCCCTCTTTCAACAGGTCATAGAGGATGACCCAGAAATCCCTTCGGGAGAGAGGATCGACTCCAGTGGTCGGCTCATCGAGGAAGAGGATTTGAGGAGTATGGATTAGCGCACAGATCAACCCGAGTTTCTGTTTCATCCCTCCGGAGAGATCCTGTGCCTTTCGTTTCCCAAAGGGTTTCAGATTGGCAAATTGAAGGAGCCTCTCTATTCGTTCACCTCTGCTTTTCTTTGAAACCTGATAGAGATCTGCATAAAAATTGATGTTTTCAAGAACCGTAAGATCCCCATAGAGTCCAAACCGCTGAGGAAGATAACCTACTTTTTCCTTTAATGACTCTGTTTCTTTCCGAATATCACATCCCGCCACAATGGCCCCTCCTCCATCTGGAGGGAGAATGCCGCATAGCATCCGGAGCGTGGTGGTTTTTCCAGAGGCATCCGGACCGACAAGACCGAAGATCTCCCCAGTCTTCACTTCCAAGTTCAGGTCTTTGACGGCGGTCAATGATTCGAAAGACTTGGTCAGGTTGGTGGTTTGAATGGATAACATCTACTGTTTTTGAGGGGTGGAGGACATCAGGAGGATCTTTCCATCGGCTGGCATCCCCGGCTTCAACTCCCTGTCTGGATTCGGGATGTCCACTTTGATGCGGTAAACCAATGTCACTCTCTCTTTTTCCGTTTGAATACTTTTGGGAGTGAATTCAGACTGAGAGGAGATGAAAGAGATCTTCCCTTTATACTCCTTTTTCGGCCGTAGGTCTGTCGTCACAATAACCTCCTGGCCCCACTTTACTTTGCTGAGGTCGGTCTCCGGGATGTACGCTTTCAGCCAAACATTTTCGAGATCGGCTAAGGTGATTATGGAAGTCCCTGGATTGACCACTTCACCCATTTCACTCGATTTGACTAAAACAACCCCTGAAAGGGGAGAATTAAGAACGGTATAACTGAGCTGGGTTTCCGCCAGTTTCAGAGAGGCTCGTGCTTGTTCCACCTGTGCTTTGGCATCTTCAATATCCTCTTTTCTTGGCCCCTCCTTGACTAATTTGTAATTTTCCGTAGCCCTTTGTACGGTGGCCTTCGCAATTTTATATCCCGCCTCTGCATTATCTAATGTCTCCTTTGGAATAACGTGGCCCTCAAAAAGAACTTTCATCCGTTCATAATGAGCCTGTTTATTCTCCAAATCGAATTGAGCTTGATGAAGGGCAGCCTCCGCTTCTCTCAATTCCTCCGGTCTTGACCCTGCCAGCAACTTATTCAATTTGGCTTGCGCTGAATTTAATGTGGCTTTGGCCAATCCGAAACGATGGCGGAGATCTTCATCATCTAATTTCGCCAGAATCTTTCCATTTTCAACCCAATCTCCTTCTTGAAGCGAGAGGCTGACAATTCTTCCAGAAATCTTAAATCCCACATCCACTTCTGTGGTTTCAATATTCCCAGAAACCTTGATAAAGGCATTCCCCTCCTTTTTATCTCGAGTGAAGAAATAATAGAGAAGGCCGAAAATGCTAACAGCAATCAAAATTCCAAAAATAAATCGCCTCATCGGTAAACCTTTATTAAGAATTTTGGCAAACAAATTATAGATTCTATTTCTCTCACTGTCAAAACATTTAAAATCCCCCCCTCACCCCCCTTTACCCTCCGGGCCAGAGGCCCTCTTGGGCCGGCGGCTAAAGCGGGGATGGGGGGATTATACCAAAGGCCCCCTTGAATTTTCCAATAGTTATGGGTAAGATGAGATTAAGATGTTAAGATTCAATGACATCCTTGAAAGGCTGACTTCTTATAACCCCCATGCCGACACGGACTTCCTCAGAAAGGCTTATGTCTTCTCTGCCAAAGTTCATTTAGGACAGGTCCGCCTTTCTGGAGAACCTTACCTGAATCATCCCTTAGAGGTTGCTGGAATTATAACTCAATTGAAGCTCGATGTTGCCAGTGTGGCGACCGCGTTGCTTCACGATACGGTGGAGGATACCTTAACCACCCTCAAGGAAATCCAGGGGAACTTTGGGGAAGAAACCGCCCAGTTGGTGGACGGCCTGACCAAGATCAGCCTGATCTCGCTACGATCCTCTGAAGAGCACCAGGCAGAGAATTTCCGTAAGATGATCCTGGCCATGGTGAAGGACATTCGGGTCATCCTGATTAAACTGGCTGACCGCCTCCACAATATGCGAACCCTCAAATACCACACTCCTGAGAAACAGGTGGAGATCGCTCAGGAAACCCTTGACATCTATGCTCCCTTGGCCCATCGGCTCGGGATTGACTGGATCAAATCAGAGTTGGAAGATCTCGCCTTTCAATACCTCCATCCCGAAATCTACGAAGAGATCAAACGCAAGATCGCGAAAAAGGAGAAAGAGAGAGCCCGTTACATAGACGAGGTAAAGCGTACCTTAATGAAGAAACTTTATGAAAATCACATCGAGAGCGAGGTGGCCGCCCGATTAAAACAGATTTACAGCATCTACTTAAAAATGAAAGAGCAGAACATCGATTTTGATCAGGTCTATGACATCACCGCTTTCCGGGTCATCGTCAATTCCATTAAAGAGTGCTATGACGTGTTGGGCATCACTCACTCCCTCTGGAAACCCATCCCTGGGAAATTCAAAGACTACATCGGCCTTCCAAAGGAAAATATGTATCAATCCCTTCATACGACAGTGATCGGACCTTATGGAGAGCGGATCGAGATCCAGATTCGAACCAATGAAATGCATAGGATTGCAGAGGAAGGGATTGCCGCCCATTGGAAATACAAAGAGGGAAAAGTTGTTGAAGAGGCGGAGGATAAACGTTTTACCTGGTTGAGGCAACTCTTAGAATGGCAGCGAGATCTAAAGGATGATCGAGAATTTATTGAAAGCGTCAAAGTGGACCTCTTCCCCAATGAGGTCTATATTTTCACCCCCAAAGGGGCGGTTAAGCAGTTTCCCATTGGTTCAACCCCTATCGATTTTGCTTATAGCATCCACTCCGACATCGGGAATCATTGTGTGGGGGCGAAGGTCAACGGCAAGATCGTTCCGTTGAGATATGAACTGCGAAGCGGGGATACCATCGAAATCCTCACCTCCCCCAATCAGAAACCGAGCAAGGATTGGCTCAAGTTTGTCAAAACGTCCCGGGCCAAAACAAAAATTCGTCAATGGTTTACAGCAGAAGAAAGGGAAAAATCGATCGCCTTGGGGAAGGAAATCTTGGAGAAAGAATTTCGAAAATATGACCTCCAGCAGGCCAAATTGATTAAGTCAGGCGAGCTATCCAAGGTGGCCAATGAATTCAGTTTCCAGGGAGTCGAGGACCTCATCGCGGCCATTGGTTACGGGAAGTTAACGGCCAACCAGATTATTGGTAAACTCCTTCCCCAAGAGAAATTGGAACAGCAAAAAGAAGAGCTGAAAGAAGGGCGTTTTCAGCACCTCATCCAAAAAATCACCCGCACCCCCAAGGACGCCCTCCTGATCAAGGGGATTGATAATGTAATGGTGCGCTATGCAGGGTGTTGCAATCCTGTCCCTGGGGATAAAGTGGTAGGGTTCATCACCCGTGGCAGAGGGGTAACAATCCATACTGCCGATTGTCAGAATGCGATGGACGATGACCCTCATCGCAAGGTCGAAGTGGAATGGGATTCGACGAAGGAATATAACTATCCTGTACGAATCCGAATCCACTCTGAAGACAAGAAAGGATTGCTGGCTGAGATCAGCAACTCCATCTCCTCCACCAAAGCCAACATCAAGAATGCCAGGGTGGATACGACAGAGGATAAAAAAGCCGTGAGCACTTTTGAGGTAGAAATTCGAGATTTAAGCCACCTCAACAAAGTGATCAAAGCTCTCGAAAAGATTAAGGGGGTCCGTCTGGTAGAAAGAATGAGGGTGGAAGCCCAAGTCGAATCCTAACGGATTGCATGGCGCATAGCACAGAGCGTAAGAAGTTTTTACACTATGCACTCTGCTCTCAGCTCTATGCTGATGAAATTAGGCTGCTTTAGTGATCAACCCTGAGCGAAGGCACCGGGAACAGACCTTCATTCGAATGGTCCTTCCCTTTTTGAGGGTCTTTACTTTATGAAGGTTGGGATACCAAACTTTTTGGGTCTTGTTATTGGCATGGCTTACATTATGTCCAAAAACCGGCCCTTTCCCACAGATGTCACAAACTTTTGCCATGATCAAACCTCAAAATTGAATTTTAATTAGATTAACCCAACTTAGTGAAAATTGCAAGAGGAGTCTGCAAGAATAAGTCGTTTTCTTTTACTAACACAAACGCATTAAATCAAAATACCCCCCACCCACCCCTCTCCCTCAGAGATTGTGTCATAATAAATAGTAGGCAGGAAATAAAGGCCTAGTCCTCAGCGGTCTGCAAATTGGACAGGGGACAGAGGGG
>Ga0210016_1004590_pt1 | contig 11745 bp, 11 predicted proteins | sample CryGeyCG2014_300_FD_185454 | JGI IMG/M metagenome (GOLD analysis project Ga0210016, IMG submission 185454) | Groundwater microbial communities from aquifer - Crystal Geyser CG02_land_8/20/14_3.00 (SPAdes) (version 2) | ecosystem: Environmental > Aquatic > Deep subsurface > Groundwater | place... | reverse complement strand
TAAAGTGGTCTATTCTATCGGGTTGGAAAAACATGTGTTCTGTTCTACAAAGCCCCACACCTTCAGCTCCAAAGTCTCTCGCTAGCTTCGCATCTTGGGGAGTATCAGCGTTTGCCATGACCTTTAGCCTTTTAGCCAAATCTGTCCAAACCAAGAGTTCTTCGAAATCGCGACCAGGCCTTGGGGCGATAACGGGAAGTTTTCCCGAGAGAACCTCCCCTTCGGTTCCGTCCAAGGTAATGTAGTCCCCTTTTCTGAATATTCTATTCCCCACGATAAATTCCTCTCTCACATCACTAATGCTTATGCCACTTGCGCCCACGATACAAGTTTTCCCCATACCGCGAGTCACCACTGCAGCGTGGGATGTTATTCCTCCGGTGGTGGTTAGCACCCCTGCGGCAGCCCTTATTCCCGGGAAATCATCAGCCGAAGTTTTATTTCTAACCAGAATAAAATCATCACCACCTTCGCGGGCGAGCTGAGCTAGCTCCTCTGGGTCAAATATTATCTTCCCCGAAGCAACCCCTGGGGAAGCGGGAAGACCCGTAGCAATGACTTCTTTTTCCGCTGTAGAATCCAGAGTAGGATGTAATAGTTGCTCTATATCCTCTGGAGCGATATAATGGAGAGCCTCCTTTCTGCTAATTAATTTTTCCCTCACCATATCAATAGCAATTTTAACACCTGCTTGAGCTGTTCTTTTCCCTGCCCTGGTTTGTAAGATCCACAATTTTCCATCTTGGATGGTAAATTCAATATCTTGTAAATCTTTAAAGTGTCGTTCCAGTCTCTGAGAAATGTCCGAGAGCTCTTGGTAGCATTGAGGCATAAGTTCTGCTAAAGCGCTTATAGGTTGAGGAGTTCTAATGCCTGCTACTATATCCTCGCCTTGAGCATTGCACATAAATTCTCCAAAAAGCTTCTTTTCCCCTGTTGACGGATCTCGGGAAAAAACAACTCCAGCACCACTTCTGTTTCCCATATTCCCAAAAACCATAGTTTGAATATTCGCTGCTGTCCCCCACTCTGGGGGAATATCGTTAGCCTCTCTATATGCTATGGCTCTTGGTGTATTCCAGGACTGGAAGACAGCCGAGATAGCTCCCCAAAGTTGCATATAGGGGTCAGAGGGACACTCCTTACCGCTAACTTCTTTTATTTCGTTTTTCATCCTTTCTATTAGATTCTTGAGGCCGTCAGCTGAGAGCTCAGTATCTAGTGTAAGGCCCTTCCTCTCCTTTTCATCCTCCAAGAGTTTCTCGAAGACTTCCCCTTGCATTCCCATCACTATTTTGCCATACATTTGGATAAATCTTCGGTAGCTGTCGTAGGCAAATCTTTCGTTACTCGTACCTTTTGCTAAGCCGCGAACGGTATTTTCATTTAAGCCTACGTTGAGTATGGTGTCCATCATACCTGGCATGGATATCCTAGCGCCAGAGCGGACAGAAAGAAGTAAGGGATTTCCTTCATCGCCAAATTTTGCCCCTATAATTTTTTCTATTTTGGCCAAATTCTCCTCTATTTGATGTTCTAGTTCCTTGAGATGGCTCTTATTATTATGAAAGTAAAGGTTACACACCTCAGATGTAATGGTAAATCCAGGAGGAACTGGGATTCGCATCCTTGACATCTCGGCAAGATTAGCTCCCTTACCCCCTAAAATATCCTTTAGCTCTGCTTTTCCATCCGCTATGCCACCACCAAAAAAGTAAACATATTTTGTTTCCATTTTTATCCCCTCTATTCAGTCTTTGATTTTAGACACTTGGTATATTGTAACACTTGCTGCTGTCAGAGAAGAACAAAGCCCGATTAATGGCAAGTCCTACAGAAACCATCATCCAGGGACGACGAATCTTTGCTTGCAGCCTTAGCAATATATCTTATGAGCCAAGCCACGAGCAGCACCACCGCTTGAAGCTAAGCCAATTTTTGGTCTCTCAGACATTGGAACCCCCCTTAGTCGCTGAGTCGCTATTCCGCCGATTGCTTAATCTGGTCTTGCTATGTCCCCAAAGTGGGAACCACATTAGCAATACTCGTTTTCCCACCTTGGCAGAGAGGGTGGGATTCGAACCCACGGTCGCTAAAGGCGATACGCGCTCTCCAGGCGCGCCTGATAGGCTACTCCAGCACCTCTCCAAATGTCCCTTTTGTCTCACCTCCTTTTAATTCGTATCTTGCGTGGTTCTATAATAATTAGGTTTCCTTTGAAGTCATCTTCTGCAAGATCCTCAAATCTTTGTAGAAGATGGCGGTTTACCTCTATGGATGGCATTTCGTTAGGAAAGTGCACAACGACAATCCCGAAATGCCTGCCCAATGGAAACCGCAAGATATTACCAAAACCTTTATCCCCTGTAAGAATTACTGCCTCTTCACTTTGTGCAAACTCATAAATCTTCTCATCCTCTGCTCCTCGAAGCCCGTAATCCCGGATGTCTCTTACATCGTATCCGTGCCTCTCAAGAGTTGCTCCTGTGGAGCGGGGCATATCCTCATCGATCACAAATTTTGGCATTTTATCCTGCTGCCTTGATCTCTTCGCTGGACAGGGTCTTAGCAGCATAGTCAAGGACAGCTAATATATCCTCGTGAGCGATTTCGTACTCAGCCATAACCTCTTCGTAGGTCATCCCTCCAGCAAGTTTGCCAATAACAAGGTCTACTGGGACGCGTGTCCCGCTAATCACAGGCTTACCAAAACGAATTTTCTCATCTACGCTAATCCTCGGGGCTATTTCCATGGTATTCCTCCTTTGACCATAATTCTTTATATCACTTTCTTCTCTAATTCAACTTTGGCGGAGAGGGTGGGATTCGAACCCACGGTCGCCAGAGGCGACACGCGCTCTCCAGGCGCGCCTGATAGGCCACTCCAGCACCTCTCCAGCTATATGTTGTTTAGGTGTTATTTGGCTCTAGCTCCTTTATGATTCCACTTACCTTTACTTTTAAGGCAGGTATGTCTTGCTTCACTGTATTCCAAACGGCGTCTATGTCCACGCCAAAATAATCATGGATAAGCTTGTCTCTCGTTCCTGCCATCTTCTTCCAAGGTATATCTGGATATTTTCCCTTGAATTCTTGAGTTAACCTCTTAGTAGCCTCTCCTATTATTTCAATCTCTCTCATCACACCAGCTTGAACCAAATTACTATCCATAAAATCTTTATATTTTACTTCCTTGGTGTATTCTTCGATTCGATTTATAGCATCTAAAATATGCCTTAGATATACATAATTGTCCTTCCTCATTCGTGAATGACCACCATTTCTTTCTTTATCCTGTCAACTAAATAGGGGCTTATGGATTTTTGGGTTAGCAAATCCACCTTTATACTTAACGCTTCAGATAGTTCCTGTTCTATTCCTACAATATCAAGAAGAGTTTTCCCTTCCGAAAATTCAACAATAATATCTATATCACTTTCTGGATTTGCTTCACCTCTGGCATAAGATCCAAAAATACTTATTTTCTTTGCTCCATAGCTTGCGAGGATTGAAGTCACTTTTTTAAATATTATATTTGCTGTAATTTCGCCTTTGTTCATCTTTTCCTCTGTCCCAAGGTTTCTCCTTCTGTGTAGATAGAGTATCCTAGAGCCCTTGCCTCGTATCCTCCCTCCGCTGATTCTTCAACAAGAAAGATTGTTTCTTTATCCACCTTCACCTACCTCCTTAATTCCCTAAGTTGGCGGAGAGGGTGGGATTCGAACCCACGAGACATTAGCTGCCCACCGCTTTTCGAGAGCGGCACCATCAACCACTCGGTCACCTCTCCTTGCTTATAGTGGTAATTATACCATATAGTTCATATCAGCCATGTGCTTTATAGCTCGCCCTTTATATAGTATGATTGTCTCATGTTATTAAGCTCCAGGAGCCATAACCTTTGATTTGGTTCAAGTTTCTTCTATGTCTGGCTATTATCCTATTTGCGGGAACAAAGTTGGCTCGGTATGGGGATGCTATTGCTGAGAAAACAGGCTTGGGGCGGATATGGATAGGACTGGTACTCATTGCCGCCATTACTACTATGCCTGAGCTGGTCACCAGTGTAAGCTCAGTTGCTTTAGTTAGGCCCCCTTCCCCCGATTTAGCTTTGGGCACTCTTTTTGGAAGTTGCATGTTCAATCTCTCTATCCTGGCTTTGCTAGATATTCTCCACCGCTCTACCCCGGTCTTGACCGAGGCAAGTCCAAGACATACAGCATCGGCCGGCTGGGGGATATTGCTTATTACTATTGCCGCTGGGGGTATCCTTGCTGGAGCGAGGTTTTCCAGATTGGCTCTGGGATGGGTGGGCATACCAAGCATTATTATTCTTGTGGTGTATTTGGTAGGTATGAGACAAATGTTCCTCTCTGAACGTGGCCACCAATCGGCCACAGCGAAAGCTGATTCTCTCCAATATAAGGAGATCCCGGCAAAGACAGCATATCTCAGATTTGCATTGGCCGCGGCAGCAGTTATTGCCGCTGGAATATGGCTGTCATTCATTGGTAATAAGATTGCCGAGACTACTGGTTTTGGGGCCAGTTTTGTTGGCAGTTTATTCCTAGCTATCGCTACTTCGGCACCCGAGCTGGTAGTTGCTACAACTGCCCTGCGTATTGGAGCTATAGATATGGCCATCGCCGATGTGTTAGGCGCGAATATGCTCGACATCACCATGGTTTTTCCGGTTGACCTTTTTTATGCTAAAGGAGCTGTTCTCTCCTCGGTATCAGGTAGTCATCTTATCACTGCTGCGGTGGTAGTGGTGATGAACCTTCTGGTCATTGCTGCGCTTAAGTTACGACAGAGGCGCAAGACTTTTATCGTCATTAGTTGGTATGCTCTGGTTTTGCTCGGGCTTTATATCTTTGGCGCCTATATGCTTTATTCCTTTCAAGCATAGATTTACGGTAAGCCCCTGCGGTTGTGTCTCCTGGAGCGATGTTGTGTGAAGTCTTAGCAATGCTCGGGTCATCCAAAAGTGTTGATTAAATCACCTTGGAGTGCTAAACTGCGTTCGTGGCCCCTGTAGCTCAGAGGATAGAGCGCTGGCCTCCGGAGCCAGATGCAAGGGTTCGAGTCCCTTCAGGGGTACATTCTTAACTAAAGGAGGTGTTTATGATATGGCGCAACTAAAAAGAGATCCAATTGGGATAAGGTGGCATGGGCGAGGTGGTCAAGGAGCAGTGACCGCAAGCAAGATCTTAGCAGAGACAGGGAGATTTGAAGATAAGTATTTTTTGGGCTTGCCTGATTACGGAGCAGAGCGTGCCGGAGCCGCTATGCGCTCCTTTACCACAGTAAGCACTAAGCCGATAAGAGCCCTTTGTGAGATCGCTGAACCTGATGCGGTAGTAGTGCTTGATTCTACACTTCTTGACGAAGTCAATGTGGTAGCTGGGCTTAAGGAGGACGGGGTGCTTGTGATCAATACCACTGAATCTCCGGCTAATATTCGTTCTAAGCTAGGCTATAAGGGGAAAATATATGCTGTTGACGCTACTTCCATTTCTATAGAAAACTTAGGCAAAAGTATCCCCAACATTCCTATGCTTGGCGCTCTAGCTCGGGCTGTCGAAGTAGTAAGCAAAGAAAATTTGGTTAAAATGATTAGAGAATCACTCAGCAGTAAATTTAAGGAAGCAGTTGTTGTGGGAAATGTGAAAGCTTTTGAGAAAGCTTATGAGACTGTTCAAGCGGGCTAAAAATCTTTTGGAAGGAAAGTGCAAATGCGGCTAAAAAGTTGGAAAGAATTAGAGACAGGTGTGGTAATTCTCGAACCAGGTAACTCGGTACTGTATCGGACGGGCACATGGCGTACTTTTCGACCAATAATTGACATGGAGAAGTGCACTCACTGTATGTTTTGCTGGCTTTATTGCCCAGATGGCAGCATTTTAGTTAAAGATAGTAAAGTGATAGGGATTGATTATGAACACTGCAAAGGTTGTGGTATTTGTGCCCGTGAGTGCCCCAAGAAAGCGGTCACCATGGTAGAAGAAGTTAAAGCAAGAATGGAGGAGGCAAAATAATGGCTGAAGTTATGGTAAGAAAGGCTGAAGTTAAAGCTCTCGAAGGTGATAAGGCGGTGGCTGAAGCTATGCGTCAGATAAATCCTGATGTTGTGGCTGCCTATCCTGTTACCCCTCAAACTGAGATTGTTATGGAGTTCAGCCAATTCGTCGCCGAGGGCTTAGTAGATACTGAGTTCATCCCTGTTGAAAGCGAGTTTGCTGCTATGAGCTCTTGCGTAGGGGCTTCTTGTGCTGGTGCTCGAGCTATGTCAGCTACTTGTGGGCCTGGATTAGAACTCATGTGGGAGAACCTCTGGGTTGCCTCAGGGCTTCGCTGTCCTATTGTAATGGCAGTGGTTAATAGGTCTCATGCCGCTCCCCTTAATATACTTACAGACCAGACCGACATGATGGGGTCTCGTGATACAGGCTGGATTGAAATCTATGCCGAAAACCATCAAGAAGTTTATGATAACTTCATTCAGGCAGTACGGATAGCAGAGCACCCCGATGTCCTTCTACCGATAATGTGTGGTCATGCTGGTTTTGTTTTAGGGCATACTTTGGGTCGAGTTGAAGTCTTACCTGATGAGGTGGTAAGGAATTTTGTTGGAGAGTATAAACCTCTTTATTCCCTCTTAGATATAGATCAACCTAAAACTTTTGGAGCTTATGACCACTGGGATTATTTCTTTGAACACAGACGTCAGGTATTCGAAGCAATAAATAACGCCTTAAGAGTTATACCGGAGATCGGGCAGGAATATGGCAAAATTAGCGGGAGGTATTACGGACTAGTTGAGCCCTACAGACTCGATGATGCTGATGTGGTGATTATGATCATAGGTTCAGGGGCGGGTGCCTGCCGGGAAGCCGTGGATGAGATGCGAGAAAAGGGCACAAAAGCTGGGATGCTTAAAGTTCGTTGCTTCCGTCCCTTCCCAGCTGAGGAAGTGGTAAAGGCCCTCAAGGATAAAAAGGCAGTGGCAGTTATGGATAGATGCGCCTGCTTTGGTGCTGAAGGAAGTCCTTTATTCATTGAGACCTGCGCCGCCTTCTTCAATCGCGGTCTACGCATGAAGCTCATCAATTACTTCTATGGCTTAGGTGGTCGGGACACCATTCCTTCTGAATTTTGTGATATCTTCTATGAACTATCTCAAATTGCCGAGACCGGTGAGATTAAGCCGCCGTTCGTTAGATATCTTGCCGTTAGAGAGTAAGGAGGTAATATGGCAATAAAGTTAAAGGAGATATGTAATCAGGAAGATAAAATAGCGCCGGGGCATAGGGCCTGTCATGGATGTCCAGAAACCATTATCGTTCGACAGGTATTGCACACAATAACTGCCATGGGTAAGCCAGTAATAGCGGCTTCCCCTACCGGCTGTCTGGAGGTTTGTACTTCCCCTTATCCTCAGACTGCTTGGCGAGTCCCTTGGATTCACAATGCTTTTGAGAACGTTTCCAGCACATTGGCTGCTGCCTGGTCGACTTACAAGCATTTTGTCAAACTAGGCAAGATAGAAGACCGTGATGTCAAATTTGTGGTCTTTGGGGGAGATGGTGCCACCTATGATATCGGGCTCCAGTTTATAAGTGGGGTTATAGAGCGAGGCCAGCATATACTTTATGTTTGTCTTAATAACGAGGCCTATATGAATACTGGGACTCAGCGCAGCGGGGCAACCCCCCTCGGTGCTTGGACTACCACCACCCCGGTGGGAAAAGTCGTGCCGGGCAAGACAGAACATCGTAAAGACATCGTTGGTATGTTTGTCGCTAATGGTATTCCTTACGCTGCTCAGGCAGCACCACATGCCTGGCGAGACCTTATGACTAAGGTTCAGAAAGCAGTTTCAATTGAGGGTCCCTCCTACATTGATGTAATAGCACCTTGCCCTCGTGGCTGGCGTTTCCCTATTGATCAGACCATCTATATGTCTCGACTTGCCGTTGATACTTGTATGTGGCCGCTTTATGAAGTCGAGAATGGTAAATATAGGATAACCACAAGGCCTCTTGAGAAAAAGCCGGTAATAGAATATTTGAAGGCGCAAGGGAGATTTGGGCATTTACTTCTCCCTGAAAACAAGCACATAGCTGATGAACTGCAGAGGAAAGTAGACCAGGATTGGGAGGAATTGCAGAAGCGAGCAAGGTGAGTTAAGCTTGAAAGTTGCGGGGTGTGGCGCAGCGGTTAGCGCGCATGGTTTGGGACCATGAGGTCGGAGGTTCAAATCCTCTCACCCCGACCATAAATAGGAAACAAGAGGCTTAGCCCTCATGGCCCACTAGGAGGGCTAAATTTAAATAGATAGGAAGTAGACGTCCTCAGTCCTATACTCTCTTTACTTCACTGGAAGCACACCTATATAATCGGGGAATAAAAGTCAATGTCCAACAAAAGGAGGAAGGATATCAGACACTCTGTTTTTAGTGCTGTATTGGACAGGGCCTATTGGCATTGGCATTTTCCTTCTGTGTCTAGGTGGCATGCTCTATCTGCTCACTAAAGCTGATGTAATGCGCAAGCGTTCTTCTTAAATACAGTGGGGCACCATGATGTCGAAGCAACTTGAATGAATATGCTGCGCTACAGATATTGCGATGTGCCTCTTGATGAGATAATTATGTTGAGCAAGAGCTAATATAAAATCTCAGCGTTTTGCTGAGGGAAGATAATAGAGAGGCTGCAGATGGGGCTAGCGAAGGAAATATTGCAAGGTGATGTGAGGGCAACAGCGAAATTAATGAGAGATGTTGAAGATGGGTTGCCCGGTATCACAGAAGAATTAAAAATTCTTTATCCTCATACCGGGGGGGCTCATATTATTGGCATTACAGGCTCCCCAGGTTCAGGGAAAAGCACCCTGGTAGATGTGCTGGTAGATACTTTCAGGAGTAAAGGCAGGACTGTTGGTGTTGTTGCTATTGATCCTTCAAGTCCCTTTAGTGGTGGAGCGGTGCTAGGGGACAGAGTGAGGATGCAGAGACATGCTATGGATGAAGGTGTCTTTATCAGGAGTCTGGCTACAAGAGGTTGGCACGGTGGGTTATCCAGGGCTGCAGCTACTGTTATTAATATTATGGATGCCATGGGGAAAAATGTTATATTAGTGGAAACTGTGGGTGTGGGACAAGCTGAAGTTGACATAATGAGTTTTGCTCATACTTCTATCGTAGTGTTAGTACCCGGATTGGGGGATTGGATTCAGACCATTAAAGCTGGCATTTTGGAAATAGCAGATATCTTCGTTATAAACAAAGCGGATAAAGAGGGTGCTAATGAGCTAGCGGTTGAGCTGCAAGCAATGCTCCGGCTGAACGCTTATCCTGCTGAGGCGTGGAGGCCGAAGATACTTTTGACTGAGGCGATCAATGAGAAAGGGGTTGATAAGCTGGTAGAGGAAATTTACCGGCACAGAGAATTTATTGCTGCCAGTGGAAGATATGATGCACACCTTAAGGACAAGGTAAAACTGGAGCTAATGGAAGTGCTCAAGGGTTCCCTGATGGATCGTGTCTCTCAAATGATTAACAAGGATGACTATCTACAAAGGTTAGTAGATGATTTAGCGAACCGAAGGACTGACCCCTACTCGGCTGCCTCAGAAATCATAGAAAAGCTGCTGCGGACGTTGGATTAAATCTTGCTGGAGGATTCAATATGCCTGAGGAAAAGAGGACTACCAAGGAAATTTTGCAGGCTAAGTTAGCCGACCAAGAACGTATTCCCTTGTATAATTCTGAAGCTCTTGAGAAATTGCGTGAGGAGTTTGACCAATGGAAGAATACGGTAGTTGGTAAGCAGGACCGGGAGAATTGGTATGCAACTCCTCATACAATCATAGGCTCTGAAATTCCCAGGGAAATGCTGTATACACCACTCAATAATCCTGGTTTTGATTGTATGCAGGATTTAGGTAATTCGGGACAGGAGCCCTTCACCAGGGGTATACATGCCAATATGTATCGTGGTAGGGAATTTACCATGCGCCAGCTCACCGGTTTTGGTGGGCCTGAAGATACCAACAAGAGAATGAAATTCATGTTGGAGCATGGTGCTACAGGGCTGAATCCCCTTTTTGACCTTCCTACAATTCAGATGTATGACTCGGATGATCCTATATCTGAGGGTCAAGTTGGCATGTCAGGGGTTGCCATCGACTCGGTGGAAGATATGGACTTGCTATTTAAGGAAATACCTCTTGACGAGGTAACAGTTTCGTTGGTTACTCATTACCCATCAAATACTGCCATATTATTTCCCATGTACCTAGCATTGGCTGAGCGAAGGGGAATCCCTTGGGATAAATTACGTGGCAGTGTGCAGAATGATATAACTTTAGAGGAAGTGGTTCGTAGTGGCCCAGAATATATACCCCCTCAAGACTGTTTCAGGATACAATGCGACAATATAGAATTCATCAGGCAAAATGTGCCTCAATGGAATTTTGTCACCTATAATGGATATAACCTACGGGAGTTCGGTACGTCTGGCATTACAGAGATGGCGGCGGCTGTAGCCAACGCTATTGGAAGCATTGAAGATATGATAAAAAGAGGACATGATGTCGATTGGGTGGCTGAGAGAGTAGCATTTTTCTGGTCTCTTGCCAGTGATTTCTTCGAGGAAGTTGCCAGAATAAGAGCGGTGAGGAGGCTGTGGTACCGGATAATGAAATATAGGTTTAATGCTAAGAGCACCAGGTCTATGTGGATGAGGTGTCACGTTCAGACATCTGGTGTTTCGCTAATGAGACAAGAACCTTTGAATAATATTATCAGGGCTGCTTACCATGCTTTGGCTAGCGTATTTGGAGGGGTTCAGTCCTTGCATGTGGATTCCTATGACGAGGCTTACTCTGTGCCTACAGAGGAGGCAGCGTTGCTATCACTGCGAACCCAGCAGATTATTCAGGCGGAGACCGGGGTTACTGAGGTGGTTGACCCGCTGGGAGGCTCTTTTTATGTGGAGGCCTTGACCAATGATATAGAGGGAAGGATTCTTGATGAGGTGGATGAGATTGAGAGGATGGGTGGTTATGTCGCCGCTATAGAAAAAGGCTGGCTGCATAGGAAGATTGCTGACCATTTCTATCGAGAACAAAACATGGTTGAAAGGGGCGATATAAAACTGGTGGGTTATAACATATATAAGGCTCCCGGTGAGGTGCCTCCTATTGAAGTCTTTCAGTATCCAGAAGGCGTAGAGGAGAGGCAAAAGGCAAGATTGGCAGGATTAAGGAAGCGAAGGGATAATGAGAAAGTAGGCAGTGCTCTTGCTGCACTTGGAGAAGCTTGTAAGAGAAAAAGGAATATATTGCCCTACACCGTTGAGTGTGCCAGGGTTGGTTGCTCGGAGGGCGAGATATTCAGGGTATTTAAGAAAGCTTATGGTTTATGGAAACCGCCTATGCTCTGGTAGTAAAGATGCTAAGATTCATTTATTCCCTGGCTAATACTGGATAAAATAGGGAGGTTTTAGTATAAGATGGCAGGTAGAGTCAAGATATTGTTGTCGAAACTTGGACTGGATGTTCACAATAGAGGAATTATTACCGTGGCGAAAGCGTTGAGGGATGCGGGTATGGAGGTGATTTACTTAGGTAATTCTCTTCCAGAAGAAATAATTAAGTCGGCTATCCAAGAAGATGTTGATGTCATTGGAGTAAGTTCGTTAGGAGGAGCTCATCTTACACTTGGTAGTAAGCTTATTGAG
>Ga0210016_1004580_pt1 | contig 11759 bp, 10 predicted proteins | sample CryGeyCG2014_300_FD_185454 | JGI IMG/M metagenome (GOLD analysis project Ga0210016, IMG submission 185454) | Groundwater microbial communities from aquifer - Crystal Geyser CG02_land_8/20/14_3.00 (SPAdes) (version 2) | ecosystem: Environmental > Aquatic > Deep subsurface > Groundwater | place... | reverse complement strand
CTATGCCAGCCCGACAGCCTGACGGTAGTCATGGCGGCGGGCGAAGCATTGCGGGCAGGGATTTAGAAGTAAATAATATATTTTTTTAAGGTGCTTCGCCCCCTTCTTTTTTAAAAAGGAGGGGACGACCAAAGGAGTCAGCTCTTTTGGAAACCTGATTTTCTTCGTCGAAGACGAAGAAAACTTTGACGAAGTCAAACTTTTTTGTTCCCCGCCGCGGAGCAACGGGGTTTACAAAATAATTAAGATTTTTATGCCTTTTTACGATTTGCCAGAACTGTCTATTAGCATCATCAAAATATTTACTTTGGGTACTCTTGGTTTTATCTTTGCTTTTTTATTAACTCCAACTTTAACTCATTTTTTATATAAATATAAACTTTGGAGAAAAGAGGTAAGAACAAAATCAATTGATGGCAAAGAAGTCCCCTTTTTTAAAAGATTCCATTCTGAAGGAGAAATTAATATTCCGCGATTCGGCGGACTTTTAATATGGGCGAGTGCCATAATTATAGCTCTTTTTTTCCTTTTGCTTTCTAAAACTAATATCTGGTTGTTTCAAAAATTAAACTTTTTAAGCAGATCTCAGACTTGGTTGCCTTTTTTCACTTTAATTACTGCTTCTTTAATTGGCCTTATTGATGATATTTTGCAGATTCTTGGGTCAAACGCTCAGTTTTTCCTTCAGAAAATCGGATTGGCAAAAGAAAAGTATTCTGGCGGTGGGTTAAGCTTGAAAAAACGATTAATTTTAGTGGCTTTTATCGGTCTTATTGGTGCTCTATGGTTTTATTTTAAATTGGATTGGAAGTCAATTCATATTCCCGGTTGGGGAGATTTAGAAATTAATGGCTGGTATATCCCTCTTTTTGTTCTAGTAATGATGGCGACTTACAGCGGCGGTGTAATAGACGGTTTGGATGGCCTATCCGGCGGCGCTTTCGCCTCAATTTTCGCCGCTTTTGCAGCTATTTCTTTAGCTAGAGGACAGATAGATTTGGCCGCATTCTGTACGGTAATAGTTGGAACAATATTGGCTTTTTTGTGGTTTAATATTCCTCCAGCCCGATTTTATATGGGCGAAACTGGTATTCTAGGATTATGCGCCACCTTAACAGTAGTCGCATTTTTAACTGATTCAGTCTTGGTTTTACCGATTATCGGTTTTTTATTGGTAATTGAATCGGCTTCGGTAATAATTCAACTAACTTCGAGAAAATTTTTTCACAAGAAATTTTTTTTGGCAGCTCCGATACATCATCATTTTGAAGCAAAAGGCTGGCCAAGCTATAAAGTTACAATGCGATTTTGGATAATTGGAGTGGTAATGGCAATAGTCGGACTAGTAATACGGCTAATGGGCTAATTGACCAAACGATTAAAATATGCTAAAAATACTATCTTTCTAAAAAATAAGAGCTCCACCCTGGGCGGAAACCTTGATTCTCGCTTCGCTCGAAATAAGAACCTTGCCTTCGGCAAGAACCTTGATTCTCGCTTCGCTCGAAATAAGATAGCATTTCATTTAACGATTCAATTGCGTAGTTCTTTTAAAAAAGGAGGATATAATGGCCGCAGATGGATTGATATTCGCCAAAGAGAGACAGAAAAGAAAGAACTTAATCTTGATTAGTCCGGCAAGCAGCGATGAAAATCGGATCGGGGCGTATTTTTTGCGCTTAGCTTCCATTGAAATTATTGATTTTTTGTTCGGATTAGGAAATCCTACGAGAACTATCAAGGCGGTGGCGAAATTTTTTGAAAGGAAATCTAACGAATTCAGCTTTGAATTTGTTGATTTCGCAAGAATTAACGGCAGACCGGTCGGGGCACTACTCTCATATCCGGCTAAAATAGGCAAGGATTTTGTACTGCCAATGATCTTTCAGTCTTTTGGGGTTTATAGCCCCTTGGAACTGCCACGTTTCTTCTGGAGAGTTCTTCCGGTTTCCAATATTAACGAACAGATGGCGGAAGATCACCAATACTATATAAGTTATCTTGCTGTTTTGCCGGATTTTCAAAATCAAGGAATCGGAACTTGTTTGATGGAATACGCTGAAAGAAAAGCGATCGCTTCGGGGTTTAGTGAATGTGCTATTTGCGTTTTGTTTGAAAATGAAAGGGCGCGTAGACTTTACGAGCGTCTAGGATATGAAATTGTCGGCATAATTGAAAGTAGATACCTGAAAACACATCTTGAGATTAAAGGCATCTGTCGAATGGTTAAACGACTCACAAGAATTACAGTTCCAACAATTCAAGGCGTGTCGCTTGAGGAGCCGGAATTTTTACCCGCTTAGAACGGTAAATTCGGCTCTTTTTATTTTGACCACAATGATTTTTTAAGCTATTATAAATTTGAAAGAAGCTGATGAAAAATAAATTTTTTAAAAATAAAAGAATTACCGTTATGGGATTAGGGATTATCGGCGGGGGAGCGGGGGTTGTAAAATTTCTTGTAAAAAACGGGGCAAGAGTTTTGGTGACAGACCTTAAAACAGAAGAAAAACTAAAAGAGTCGCTGCAAAAAATAAAAAAATTGCCTCTGGAACTAATTTTAGGTAAACATCGAAAAAAAGACTTTACCGATACTGATTTAATTATTAAAAACCCTGGCGTTCCAGACAACTCGCCGTATCTGAAAATTGCCCGAAAATATGGCATTCCGGTTGATACTGATATTGGAATTTTTTTTCAGTTATGCCAAGCTCAAATTATCGCTGTTACCGGAACAAAAGGAAAATCAACCGTAGTTATCCTCATACATCATTTACTAAAACCGAAGTATCCGCATGTTGTTTTGGCTGGGAATATTGGAAATTCACCGTTAGAATCGTTTGAAAAGATTACTAAAAAAAGCAAAATAATTCTTGAACTTTCTAGCTGGCAGTTGGAAGGACTGGCCCTTCATAAAAAAAGCCCACAGATTGCCGTTATTACCAATATTTACCGCGATCATTTAAATAGATATAAAAGTTTTAAAGATTATATTAATTCAAAAAAAATAATTTTCCGTCTCCAAGAACCAAACGATATTCTTTTATTAAACTATGATGATTTAATTGTCCGAAAATTCTCCCAATTAGCTAATTCACACGTTTATTTCTTTTCCCGGGAAAAGACTCCGCAAGAATCAGTTGCCTGTTTTTTAAAAGATAAAAATATTTTTTTTGGTAATGAAAAAAACCCGATCTGTTCGGTTATAGATTTAAATATTAATGGAGAACATAATATTTCAAATGTCTTGGCCGCTGTTTCTGTCGCAAAGCTTTGTAGAATCTCCTCAAAGATAATCAAAAAAGCTTTAAAGAGCTTTAAGGGAATATCTTTCCGCCAAGAATTTATACGAGAAGTCAAGGGTGTTAAATATTTTAATGATACCACGGCCACCATCCCTCAAGCCACGGAAGTTGCAATAAAAACTCTTAAACAAAAATTTCCCGACACAAAATTAATTCTTATTGCCGGAGGTGAAGATAAAAACCTTAATTATAGAGATTTGGCTAAAGAAATTAAACGAAGTACATCCCATTTGGTCCTGCTATCCGGAACAGCTTCCAATAAAATAAAGGAGGAATTATTCAGACTAGGATATTTCGATGAAAAAAAACTGATTATGGCCGATTCTATGCTAAAAGCCGTGAAAGAGGCAAAAAAATTAGCTAACAAGAGCGCCATTGTAATCCTTTCTCCCGGAGCCGCGAGCTTCAATCTATTTAAAAATGAATTTGACCGAGGAGAGCAATTTAATGAAATAGTTAAAAAAATGAAGACATGAAAACTCATCCGCCTGATTACATTTTGCTTTGTACGGTTGTAATTCTTATAATTTTGGGAATTCTAATACTGGCCAGTGTTTCTACCTCTTATGCGCAGGTAAAATTTGGCTCGACTTTCTATTTTTTAAATCACCAGATAATTTATGGGTTACTTCCTGGATTAATCCTGGGAATCTTAGCTTACAAAATACCATTACCTGTTCTTAAAAAAATTTGTTTATTTCTTTTTTTAACAAACTTAATATTCTTAGCTATAGTCTTTTTACCTAAAATAGGTTCACGGCTCTACGGTGCCTCTCGTTGGGTTGATTTAGGACCCTTTTCATTCCAGCCATCAGAGTTTTTAAAAGTGACTTTTATTCTTTATCTGTCTGCCTGGTTGGTGGGCATTCAGGAGAAAAATGCAAAAAGAACTACTAAAGCTTTTATTGCTTTTTTTATAATTATTGGAGTAGTAGGCCTAATCTTAATACTACAACCGGATATAAGCACATTGGCAATCATTGTGGCGGTAGGTTTATTGATTTACTTTCTATCCGATACGCCTATTTGGCACACTTTTTTAGTTAGTTTGATTGGACTAGCAATATTAATACCTTTAATAAACTTTACGCCTTATAGAATCTCAAGAATTCTTGTTTTTCTAAATCCAGAAGCAGATCCCATGGGTCAGGGTTACCAAATAAAACAAGCTTTAATCACGGCAGGTTCTGGGGGGATATTTGGCCTAGGACTGGGAATGTCTCGCCAAAAATTCGGCTTCTTGCCTGAGTCAATTTCAGACGCAATCTTTGTAATATTTGCCGAAGAAACTGGTTTTTTAGGGAGTACAATTCTAATCATTCTTTTTTTAATATTTATTTGGCGAGGTTTTGTTATAGCAAAAAGATCAGCTGATAGTTTTTCTAAATTTGCGGCTTTGGGAGTTAGCATCTGGATAGCACTGCAAGCTTTTATTAATATTGGAGGAATGATAAGCGTCTTGCCGGTAGTTGGCATTCCTTTACCATTTGTTAGCTATGGCGGTTCGGCATTAATAGCAGAATTAATCGGTACAGGGATACTATTAAATATTTCAAAAAACACAACTTAAAATAATACTAATGAACTACCACGGACTTACGTCCGCGGTTGAAGCGGAGCAATTATAAATCTATGAAAATATTATTTGCTGGCGGTGGCACAGGTGGTCATGTTTTTCCAATCGTTGCCATTGGGAGAGAAATCAAGAAAATTTATACAAAAGAGGATTTAAAGTTATTTTTTATGGGGCCTAAGGATGAATTTGGTCGGCTTTTTCTTGACCAAGAGGGAATTATTGTCAAGACAATTTTTGCCGGAAAAATAAGACGATACCTGACTCCTCAAAGTATTCTTTTAAATATTATTGATGTTTTATTGAAAACTCCGATTGGTTTCCTCCAGGCCTTTTTAAAAATTTTCTTTTTAGCCCCGGATCTTATTTTTAGTAAAGGCGGATACGGTTCTTTGCCGGTTGTGATTTCGGGAAAAATTCTTTCAGTCCCAGTGTTTATTCACGAATCAGATATTACCCCGGGATTAACTAATAAAATTGCCTCTAAATTTGCTTTAGAAGTCTTTACTTCCTTCCACAAAACAGAGTATTTACCGGTTCACAAATTAATCTGTGTTGGTAATCCTATGAGAAGAGAGTTATTGAATGGCTCAAGAGAAGATGCAAAATTCATATTCAAAATAACGGGAGAAAAACCAGTAATATTGATTTTAGGCGGAAGCCAAGGAGCACAAAGAATTAACGATGTGCTGTTGGCGATATTGCCCGAGCTTTTAAAAAACTTTGAAATAATTCATCAATGCGGCGAAAATAATTTTAAAAATGTTGTCTCCGAATCAAGAGTGGTGGTAAGCACGGTATTGGAAAAATATTACCATCTACACCCTTTCTTAAGGGAAGAAGAGTTACGTAATGCTTATAAAATTTCAGATCTTATTGTCAGCCGCGCAGGGTCCGGAAGCATTTTTGAAATAGCTGCTGTTGGAAAACCGAGCATCTTAATTCCTTTGAAGGAATCCGCCCAAAATCATCAGATAAAAAATGCTTACCGCTATGCCGAGGCTGGAGCTGCATTAGCTGTTGAAGAAGAAAATTTAACCCCACGTTTTTTTCTTGAAAAAATAAAATATCTTTTTTTTAGACCAGAGGAATTAGAAATAATGGGCAGTAAGGCTTTAGAGTTTTCAAAACCCCGCGCCGCAAAAATAATTGCAGAATATATTGTAAATTATTTGAACCAGTAATAATTTAATATTATGGAAAAAAATACGAAAAGTTTTGAAAACCCACAAAATGTCCGTGTTCGAATAGCACCTTCTCCAACAGGTTTTCTTCACATTGGAAACGCAAGGACTGCTTTATTTAATTACCTCTTCGCCAAACGATATGGAGGAAAATTCGTTTTAAGAATTGAGGACACCGATCTTGAAAGATCTAAATCCGAATATGAGACCGATATTTTGGAAAGTCTTAAATGGCTTGGTATTCTATGGGACGAAGGGCCCGAAGTAGATGGTGAATATGGGCCCTATAGACAAAGCGAAAAAGTGGATATTTACGAAAAATATCTCAAAAAACTTTTGAACGAAGATAAGGCTTATTATTGTTTTTGTTCAGAAGAAGAGCTAGAAACGCAAAGACAGTACCAAATGAGTAGGGGAGAAGCGCCAAGATATTCTGGCAACTGCCGCGATATAAAAAAGGAGGAGGCAGAAAAAAGGTTAAAGAAGGGCGAATCTGCTGTTATTAGGTTTAAAATTGATACAGAAAAGAAAATTACTTTCAATGATCTAATTCGGGGAAAGATTGAGGTTGACTCTTCTTTACTAGGGGATATCGTTATTGCTAAAAATTCAAGAACACCTCTTTACAATTTTGCGGTAGTTGTCGATGACTACGAAATGAAAATAACTCATGTAATCCGCGGCGAGGACCATATTTCTAATACTCCAAAACAGATTCTATTACAGGAAGCTTTAGGATTTCCCAGACCTACTTATGCGCATTTATCTATAATTTTAGGACCTGACAGAACAAAATTAAGCAAAAGACATGGCGCAACAAGTATATCGGATTATCGAAAAAAGGGATATCTACCAGAAACAATGATTAACTTTATGGCTTTCTTAGGGTGGAACCCTGGTACTGATAAAGAAATTTATTCCTTAATTGCGTTAACTAAAGAATTTTCAATAAAAAACTGCCAAAAAGGTGGAGCTATCTTTAATATCAAACGCCTTGATTGGATAAATGGTTTTTATATTAGACAAAAGCCGCTCGACAAGCTTACTGAATTATGTATATCGTTTCTTGTTGAAAACGGATTAATTGTTCCGGTCTGGAGTCAAAAAGAACTAATTGTTGGGTTGGGCGGAGCGCCACAAATAACTGGCTACAAAATTGCAGAGACAGAGGAAATTATCTCTTTCGAATATCTAATAAAAATTATTGCTTTGGAACAAGAAAGGATGAAGACTTTATCGGAAATTTCAGATTTAACAGATTTCTTTTTTAAAAAGAAATTAGAATATGATAGAGAGCTTTTGAAGTGGAAAGAAATGACTGAAAAGGAAATCATCCTTTCTATTGACAGAACAGTTGAGTTGTTGTCTAAGTTAGAAGCTGACGATTTTGCAAGAAGTGAAATAGAAAAGTTACTTCTTACTGAAGCCGAGAAATTCTCCAAAGAAATATTAAAGCCTGCTGGAGACAGGGGATACCTTCTATGGTCATTTAGAGTCGCCTTAACAGGAAAAAAATCATCTGCCGGACCTTTTGAAATCGCCGAGGTTTTAGGAAAAGAGAAGACTATTGAAAGATTAAGGCAGGCTAAAAATATTTTAAGCTAAAATGAAAGCAATAAGTCTCTCAAAAATTTCTATTCCTATTTTAATTTTAACCGTAACGATTTCGAGTTCTATTTTTGCCCAAGACAGAACACTGTCTGGACCTCCAAATGCCCTAGGATAAATTCGGAACCGTAGGTAGCACTGCTCTAAAGGCCATTTTTGAGGCTTTAAACACATCCTGGCAGAAAAGCTTGGCCTTTTTCCAAAAGATTCTGGATTGGCTTAAAAACACTTGGAATACCTATATTTGGCACAAAGTAAACCCTAGGATTGGGGAAGAATTCGAAAAAGAGAGAAAAGAGATGGTTGAATCAATAAAAAAAGATCTCCCATTTACTTTTAACGCTTTTTGGATAAAGATTAAATCGTTTTTTAAATAAATTATATTATTTTTCACACTTCTCTATTTAAGGTAGAGAAAGTGGCAGGGGAATAGCTTGACACGGGTTTTTGGCCTATGTATTATAAATATAGAGAAGTGAGTATAATATCCCTTACACTCATAAATATATGGAGAAATCTTATAAGCCAATAATAGAACATATCCCCCACTTTTTAAATTATTGTAAAAAAAGAAGTCTCTCGAAAAAAACTCAAGAGAATTATAAGCGTTATTTGAATAAATTTATATTATGGCTTAAAAAAGAAAATAAAAATGATATTCTCCCCCACGAATTTAACGCTGGAGATATATTAAAGTATAAACTCTATTTATCAGAATATAAAGACGAAAAAGGCCAGTCTCTGAAGAAAATCACTCAGCACTACTATTTAATCGCTCTAAGAGCTCTTTTGAGCTATTTTATAGCCAAAGATATAGTTGCTCTACCTGTAGACAAAATAACCCTTCCAAAGGACGTTAAACGCGAAAGAACGGTAAAATTCCTCAATTTAGAGCAAATTGAGAGGCTTTTATTGACACCAAACGCTAAAACCCTAATAGGTTTGAGAGATAGGGCTATTTTAGCTGTATTAATCTCTTCTGGTCTAAAAGTCGCACAATTAAAAGCTCTTAATCGGAACCAATTAGAGCAAAATGTACCAGGAGAAGCTTTTGTATATGTGAAAGAATACTTAGAAACCCGGGAGGATAACGATGAATCCTTATTTATTCATTTTAGAAGTAGAAAAGGTGTAGAAAATCGTTTAATCGCCCGCTCGATAGAAAGAATTGTCCAAAAATATGGGAAAAAAATTAACCTTCCTTTTTCAATCACGCCTGAAACTTTACGTTGGGCACGTGCTCTTGCTCTTTTAAATAAAGAGGTAGAAATAGAAATCCAGGAAACTCAAACTCATCAAATCCTAACAACCGAAAACTATAAAAATAGTAACTTGTCTTTCTTTGATCGAAAAAAATTACAAAACCTATCCCCTACTTGGCATAATATCGAGAATCTCATCAATCAAGAAGTAACTTGGTTGAAAAGTAATATTCCTGTCCTGCCCGGAGGATACAAAGAAAATCCTCCTTTTTTAAAGTGTGATGACTGTATCTTGCGAAAAATAGCAATTTTAATAATAAGTGGAAAGGTTGGGGCTACTGAGATTAGAGCTGAGGAAAATAAAGATTTATGGAATAACCTAACCGAGAATATGAATTTTAAGAAAACAAGTCGACATGGAGAAGAATGGCACAGAAAAATGATGGATGTAATTTATGAATATTTTAAACTACAAAATTATAAAATAGTTTTCGAGCCAATTTTGAATTACGGACGGGCAGATTTAGGAGTTTATTCAAAATTAAATAAGACCCTTTACATTGAAGTAGATACAGTGTCTTTATTTAAACTTTGGTATAATTTTTCAACAATGAAAAATGCTACTTTTTTAATTATCCTGTCTGAAAATAAAGTAATAGAATTTAACACGTAATAAGTATGAAAAACGCTGAACTTCCATATCTTGACGATTTTCTCCTAAATCTCCAAGTCAATAACCTTTCTCAAGAAACGGTTTATAATTATGAGAGAGATTTGCAAGTATTTCAAAATTTCTTGCAAGAAATAAATATTGATTTTAATAATGCCGACAAAAAAACAATTCTTAATTATAAAGCTTATTTAGTTTCTAGGGACCGAAAAACTCCAAAATCTAATATGGGAAAGAGAAAATTGGCGAGTTTTTCAATAAATAGAATGTTATCCGCACTTCGTTCTTATCTTAAATATTTAATTGATATGGATTACAAAACCCCGATTTCTCCTAGTGAAATAAAGTTAGTAAAAACCGAAAGAAAACATCCACGAGTTTCAGAGTTTGAAGAAATTAAAAAACTAATTGAATCACCCACTCAATTTGAAAAAAACAAAACTATTGCCCTCCGCAACCGCGCAGTACTCGAAACCCTATTTTCTACCGGAATGAGAATTTCCGAATTAATTAATTTAAGAAAAGACCAGATTGATAAAACTGGCAGAATTTTTATCAGAGGTAAAGGTAAAAAAGAAAGGTTTGTTTACTTAACTCCACGAGCCCAAAAACATATTAAAAATTATTTAGAGGTTCGAGGCGAATCTAAATCTCCCTATTTATTTGTTCCTTATCGTGGAAAAAATGTAAATTTAAAAGATAAAAAAATTTCTCCTAATTATTTAGAAGAGAGGGTTAAAAGATATCGTGAGTTATTGGGATTGAATGTTCCCATTTCGGTCCATGGCGTCCGTCACGGCTTTGCAACCTATCTAGCTGAAAGCGGAGCTAGTCCAGCTGCTATTCAAATTCTTTTAGGCCATGAATCACTAGATACTACAACAAAATATGTCCACGCCTCCGACCGTTACGCTGAGAGAATTTTTCGAAAATTTCATCCCTTAAAAGAATAATCCACCGACAATTCCACAGCGGCAAAAATTTAAAAGAATAAAAAAAGTCGGTAGTCAATCTACCGATTTTAAAATATAATAAATGTCGCACAATATTAAGGCTAAATTCTCACTCCTCTTTCAAAAAAAAGAGGGGCACGCGATAAACGTGTGCCCATAAGCGAATGAGGTGTTGTGAAAGAGCTGCGATGACGGTAGAGAGGGCCTTCGAGAAAACCGACTGTCTACGTTACCGAGTTAACTGCTCGGCGCAGTTTCCGCCCGCGATGTGGACGGTCTATGTTCGTGTGATCTCCGAAGGAGACCCTCTCTAGTTTCATTATCTCTCTATCAAGAAACTGTGTCAAGAAAAAAATCCACAGCGAACTAAATCGCCACATTGTCATATTGCTAAATTGCTGAATGCTATTTCGAACGGAATGAGAAACAAGATTTCTGACCCGCCAGTTGGCGGAAAGAAGACTCTTATTAGTGTTTGTTCGTTTGCTATTAGTGTTAATTTAGTGGTTTATTTCCCAAATCTCCGCTGGCGTTGGTTATATTCGGCAATAGCTTCGTCCAAATCTTGCTCCGTAAAATCCGGCCAATATTTTTGTGGAAAATACAGTTCAGAATATGCTGTCTGCCAAATAAGAAAGTTTGAAATACGTTGTTCCTTGCCGGTTCTAATAACTAAGTCTACATCCGAAGTCCAAAGATTATCTTTAATTACTTCTTCATTAACTTTTTCTGGTGGAATTTTATTTTTAATAATGTTTTTTACTGCCTCTATGATTTCTGCTCTTCCACCATAACTTAAGGCAAAGTTTAAAACCATTCCGTCGTTGTTTTTGGTTAATTCTTCAACGTTTTTGATAGCCTCTTGAAAAGACTTACCAAATCTATCCGTCTGGCCGATAACCCTAATTCTAATATTTTCCTTATGGGTTTTATCAACGTTCTTTTTCGCAAAGATTTGTTTTAAAAGTTTCATAAGATAATTGATTTCATTTTTGGGCCGGTTCCAGTTTTCAGTCGAAAAAACAAAAAGAGTTAGGATTTTTATTCCTCTTTCCTTGCACCATGTTATTGCTTTTCGGACGACTTCAGATCCCTTCTTATGCCCTTCAAACGACGGAAGGTTTCTCTCGTTTGCCCATCTTCGGTTTCCGTCTAAAATTATGCCTAAATGATGCGGTACTTTACTCATTTTGTTCAATTCTTATTGGTTCTTTTTCTTGTTGTTTGGCTATTATAAAACCCATAGCAAAAGACAGCAAAGAAA
>Ga0210016_1004571_pt1 | contig 11780 bp, 9 predicted proteins | sample CryGeyCG2014_300_FD_185454 | JGI IMG/M metagenome (GOLD analysis project Ga0210016, IMG submission 185454) | Groundwater microbial communities from aquifer - Crystal Geyser CG02_land_8/20/14_3.00 (SPAdes) (version 2) | ecosystem: Environmental > Aquatic > Deep subsurface > Groundwater | place... | reverse complement strand
TTGGCGGTGGAAAATTACGTTAAAGAAGGGAAAATTATTGATCCACCCGAAGATTTCCCGAAAGAATTTTTCGAAAGAAAAGCGGGGGTTTTTGTGACAATATACAAAATACAAGATACCAAATACGAGTTACGGGGTTGTATCGGAACTTATCTGCCGGTGAGGCAGAATATCGCAGAAGAGATAATCCATAATGCCGTAGCGGCGGCCTGCGAGGATTACAGATTCGGGCCCGTCCGAAAAGAAGAACTCCCCTCTCTCGTCTACACCGTTTACATTCTGAATTCCCCCGAACCCGTAAAGGACATCAAGGAATTGGATCCCAAAAAGTTTGGTATAATTATAAAGACGGGGCCCTTCACCTTTCCTAACGAGCCCGACGTGGTTTTTAACGGAAAGGCGCCTTATAAAACCGGGCTTCTGCTGCCGGATCTGGACGGAGTTGATACTGCGGAACAGCAGCTTAATATCGCCTGCCTTAAGGGAGGAATAAATCCGGAAAAAGAAAAAACGTTTATTTACAAGTTTACGGTGGAAAAATATAATATTCAATGAATTTCCAATTCAGTTAAATGTTTCAAAAATGAAACATTTGAAAAAGATATTTTTGAAGAAAATATCTTTGCCCAATCTTAGGCGAAGAGGATGAAATCCTCTTCTTCACCTTCGTCCCGCGGTTGCGGGACTCGGTCAATAAATTTTTAATTTATTTCAATGAATGAAAAAATTGTAAAAATATTTTATGAAATAGCCAACCTTTTGGAAATAAAGGGCGTGGCTTTCAAGCCGGCGGCTTACCGGAAAGCGGCCAGATTTTTAGAGAGTTTAGATAAAGATGTTTCGGTAATATATAAAGAAAAAGGATTGAAAGGATTGAAAGATCTGCCGGCCATTGGTGAAAGTATGAGCAAAAAAATTGAGGAGTATCTTGGGAAAGAGGGAAAGATGAAATACTACCAAGAATTGAAAGACGAAACCGCTATCCAGCAAATCATTACTTATTATTTTGAGACCAAGGGCGTGCCCTTGGGCGAACTGAAAAGAAATGCCAGAAAAAGAAAAATCGTCTATTCCAGATTTACGAAACCCGCCAAACAGCTGATAACATTGGCGGGCTCGATTGAAAAAGCCAAAGAAGCTATTCGTACAGTAGCCGAATGGGCAAAGTCCCGGGGTTTGGACTATGCGATTGAAACCGTTTTCAAGAAATGGCTGGAATTGGACAGGTTAAAACCGAAAGAAATCGTGAAAAAACCTTTTTATCGGGGAGACCTGATGGTCTGGTCGGAAACCAGAAAAAAATGGTATGTAATCGATACGCAGGGTTCTTGGCTGGAATTCGCCGGCAAAAAAGAAGATATTGAATGGCGCATCGTAAAATAATATGAGTTTAAAAATTATCTTCATGGGAACCCCGAAATTCGGGGCGATTATTTTGGAGAAGCTTGCCGATTCCCGGTACAAGCCGATTTTAGTCGTGACGGAAACGGATAAACCCGTTGGAAGAAAAAAAGTTCTCACTCCCCCGCCGGTGAAAGTCGTTGCCGAGAAATACGAAATTCCGGTTTTGCAGCCGGAAAAAATCAGAAATTCGGAATCAGAAATTAGAAATTTGGAACCGGATTTGATAATTGTCGCGGCTTACGGAAAAATTTTACCTGAAGAAATTTTAGAAATTCCGAAATACGGCTGTTTGAACGTTCATCCTTCCCTTCTGCCCCGCTGGCGGGGACCCTCGCCCGTTCAGTTCGCCATATTAAACGGCGATACTGACAGCGGCGTAACTATAATGAAAATAGCGGAGAAAGTTGATGCGGGTCCTGTTTTAATTCAAAGAAAATTAAAATTAGAAGGAAATGAAACTTACGATGTTTTGCACGACAAGCTTGGAAAAATGGGCGGCGATTTGTTGATTGAAATAATTCCGGAATGGATAACGGGCAAGATTGATCCGCAATTGCAGGATGAATCAAGGACAACTTATACGAGAATTCTGAAAAAAGAAGACGGAAAAATTGATTGGGAAAAATCAGCTGAAGAAATTGAAAGACAAATCAGGGCTTTCAATTTGTGGCCGGGAATCTTTACTTTTTGGGAAAAATCTGGTAAGTTAATAAGGATAAAAATTTTGAAGGCAAGAGTTTTGAATCGGGCCAATTCAAAAACATATCCTATCGGGAAAACCTTGGTTGCCGGACAAAATGAACTGTGCGTTCAGACCGGAAAAGGATTTTTAATCATTGAAAGGCTGCAGTTGGAAGGGAAAAAAGAAACAGATTCGGAGGATTTGCTGAGGGGTTATTCTGATTTCATCGGAACCATTTTAAAGTGACAAAAATATGCTAAATTATTTCGAGCTCAGAAAGGGCGTAGAGTTTATATTGGATGGGGAACCATGCAAGGTTTTGGAATTTCAGCAGGTATATAAAGCCCAGGACGCGGTGGTTTCCAAAGTAAAAGTTCGCAATTTGATTACCGGAAAAGTTTTGGAAAAAACCTTCCATCAGGGAAATATGTTCGAGGAAGCCGAACTTGAAAAAATGGAAGTGAAATTCCTCTATTCCCACAGGGGGAAACTTGGACTTTGCGAAGCCAAAAATCCGGCCAAGCGCTTTGAACTGAATCAGGATCAAATCGGCGAAGGCTCAAAATTCCTGAAACCGAATGATATTCTTACGGCCCTTTTATTTCAAGGAAAAATTATTAATGTGCTCTTGCCGATAAAAGTTTATCTAAAAGTTGCCGAAGCTGATCCGGGGTTTAAGGGCGACAGCGCCCAAGGCGGTACCAAAACCGTCACTCTGGAAACGGGAGCTGAAATAAACGTTCCCCTATTTGTTGAACAGGACGACGTTATCGAAATAAACACCGAAACCGGAGAATACGTAAGAAGAACAGAACAATAGGCGAAGAGATAAATCTCTTCTTCCGCCTCACTGCGGTTCGGCTATTGATTAATACCCAAAAGTTCAACCTCAAAGATTAATGTTGCGTTGGGCGGGATTACCTCTCCGGCTCCCTGAGTCCCGTAACCTAAATTAGAAGGAATCGTTAACTTTCTTTGTTCTCCTATTTTCATTCCCGCAACTCCCAAATCCCAGCCCTTTATTACTCGTCCCGCTCCTAAAATAAAACTGAAAGGAGTTCCCCTGTCCCGGCTGGAATCAAACTTCGTACCGTCTTCCAAGGTCCCCGTATAATGGACGGAAACCGTGTCTCCATTTTTAGCTTCTTCGCCTGTCCCCTCTTTTAAGATTTCTATCTTCATACTTTCTTGAATTTCATAATTATCAGTTGCTGTCGACTCTTTGTTATTTTTAGAATTTTGAAAAAGAAAATAAACTCCTCCGGCTATCGCTATTAAAATGATAATCAGAAATATTTTTTTCATATATCGAGTCCCGCCTTGCGGGACGAAGGAGAAACTAAAAACCGCTATTTTTTCTTCAGCTGATTTCTGCCTCTACCCTTCTTTTTTAATTTTCTCCTAAGCCGTACTCGATTTCGCCATCCTATACCCATTTTTTTCTTATCTATTATTTTTTATTATATTATGACCTTTATTTTATAATCTTCCTTATTCAACTGCAACCGTTTGCGGGGAAGACCTGTTCGAACGTCTCTCCCTGACTCAGGGGATTGCTGCCGAACGTTCCATCATCGCTCGTAACGGTATGCTGTCCCAAATCATTATTCGTCCATGTAACTTTTCCTTTTTATTTAAAATTTATTTAATTAATTTTGACCTTTGCTGATTAAATATTTTAACAGTTCTTTAACTCCCAATCCCCTATGGCTTATTTTATACCTTTCTTCGTCGGTGAATTCAGAATAGTATTTATTATTGATAATAACAATGGGGTCGTACCCGAAACCGTTTCCTTCCTTCGGTTCATTCGCGATTTTTCCCTCCAGATTTTGTTCATATACCCAAAAATCCTTTTTTGCCGGATCGTAGACCGCTAAGGCGGACTTGTATCTGCAAGTCCTTTTCTCCTCAGGTATATCCTTCATTTTTTCCAAAATCTTCATATACCTTTCCTTGTCTGTTCCAAAGTGCCATCTTTTCGCGTGGATACCCGGGTCTCCAGCCAATGCGTCTACAAAAAATCCTAAATCATCCGACAAAGTCAGCATCCCCGATTTTCCTCCGTAATATCTCGCTTTCTTCCTGGCATTGTCTAAAAGATTTTCGCTGTCTTCTTCTACGTCATCGGCTATCCCCAATTCTTTTAATGAGAACAACTCAATGTTCGGATTTAAATTACTAAAAACCCTTTTGAATTGATTGAATTTATTCTCGTTATTTGTGCCGATTAGGATTTCCATAGATATATATCATCTTATCAAAGAAGGCTATAAAACGAATAATCCGTTTTTATAGACAGTTTGTTCCTTGCCGTTCTTCAAATGCGCCACAACGGTCATCGGCCTGGTTAAAACCATGTCTTCGTGTATCGCCGAGTCGTTGAAGCCGAGTTTCTGCCACTCTTTTTTAGAAATTTTAGCCGGATTGCCGTCATAACATTCGTGATATGACTTTCCCAAAGCAATGTGTATATTGCCGTAAGGTCCGCCAATGTTCTCATCATACAGCGTCTCGGCCATAAATTTGGTAATTTTTGAAAATCTTTTATCGGTTAGTGAAAATTCGCCGACCCGGTTTCCGCCCGGCGAATTAATCATCTCTTTGAGGAATTTTTCGTTTTTCTTTGCTTTGGCGCGGATAACTTTGCCGTTTTTGAAAGAAAGCTCTATGCCTTTAATAATAAAATTGCCTCGTGTGAAAACGGGATTGTTAAAGTTTATCCAACCCTGCGTACCTCGCCAGTCGGGCGAGGTGAAAATTTCAAAACTTGGGATATTTTCACCTCCGCCGTCTTCCCATTTTCTCTTTTTTCCGATAGTTATCCATAAGTCAGCGTCTGGACCGAAAAGGTGCATTTTCTCCGCTTTTAAGCGGTTCAAACGATTCTTGAAAACGGCCATTCTTTTTTCGATATGCCGCCACTTTAAAATTGGGTTCCTCTCGTCAAGAAAACAGGCCTTGATAATTTGACGCCAGTATTGTTTTTCGCTCAATCCCGCTTCCTCGGCCATGGCCTTTGTCCCGTATAGAGCTATCGTCCGGCTAAACTTTTTTCGGCCTTGTTTTTCATCGCGCCACTCTTGAAACGGCTTCATCGCTTTTTGCCTGGCCATGATTTTTTTGGGGCTGATTCCCTTAAGCGCTTCCATATCGGTATCGCTGATAATAAAGATATAATGATCTATTTCATCAACTAAACCGCGAAAATACTTGCTCGGAAAAAAACTTATTTGGCGTTCTTTTGCGTTAACAAAAAAATCGCGAGTCGCATCGAGATTGTTGTCTTCGTTAGGCAGATAATGCGAGATGACGTTTCCTCCCGCTTTGGTAATCTGACGCAATAATTCGGCATAAAGCGGCTTGGCGTATTCGTAAGCAACGACGTAAACCACATCGCCCCTTTTGACTCCTTTGCCGCCGCCCAGCGCGAAATTAACCAGTACGTCTGCGTATTTTTGAAGAATTTTCCCGCTTAGCTTGTACATATTTTTATGCTACCAAAAAACCGCCCCTTTGGCGACTTGTTTTCAACTTGGCTTAGCCAAGTTTAGATTAACTAAATTTTGATTATTTCTAATTTCAGGATAGCCCCGATTTGCAAAAACTTCAAGATAATAAAAAACCGCCCGATAGGGCGGCCGAGATCAAGCCAAACTTATCCCCCGCTATTTTCCCAAATCAAGAATCTCATCGATCCTGATCTGCCCGACGAATTCGGGCATGTGGCTGACCAAAATCATGGCACCTTCATATTTATTCAAGGCATCAGCAATGACCGGCAAATGACGGAAATTAATATGGTTGGTCGGCTCGTCCAAAATAAGCAGGCCGGGTTTTTGGAGCACGAGCCTGGCAAAAGACACCAAACCTTTTTGGCCTTCTGATAAGCTGCCGATTTTCGAATAAATCAAGTCGCCGGTGATTAAAAACCCGGCCGCCAGAGAGCGGATGCTTTTTTCTGACAAATCCTCGGCCACTAAGCTGAGGGACTGGTAGACCGTGTCGTCAAAATTAAGAGTGGAGAAATCCTGGCGGTAATATCCCACCTTAACGTTCGGAGCGATTTTAGCGCCTTTGGCTTTGCCCGAAGTCAAGGATTCAAGCAAAGTGGTTTTGCCGATGCCGTTGGGCCCGACCAGAAGCAAGCGCTCTTTTTTCCTTAAAGAAATCTTGGCTTCTTTTTTTACAAACTTTTGTTTCTCTATAACCGAGAAAGAAGTGATATTTAAAATTTCCCCGCCGATACCCTGCTGGCAAGGAATGGTAAAAGGTCTGATGGTCTTGTCCTCCTTTCTGACGTCAACCTTGGCTTCTTCCATTTTTTCGGCTTTTTCCCGCATTTGTTTTGCCACAAATCTCAAATGCCCGCCCTTGTGGGCAAAATAGTTCGCCTTATCTTTTTTCTCCTGGATTATTTTTGCCAACTGCGCATTTTTCATATTTTCCCTTTCGATTCTGGCGGCGATTTCAACCAATAAATCAAAATAATTGCCCGTGTATTGCTCAACCTTGCGGGTGAAAACGTCCAAATACAAAACGCCGTGGGTAAAAGCATTCAGGAAATCAGCGTCGTGGGAAATAACAATGCAGGTCTTCTGATAATTAATCAGAAATTGCGTCAAATGGCTGATCCCCTCCTTGTCCAGATTATTAGTCGGCTCGTCTAAAAGCAGCAAATCGGGGTTTTGGATAATGGCCGAAGCCAGAAGCAGCCTGGCTTGCTGGCCGCCAGAAAAAGATTTAATCAGCCTGTCGTGGTCAGCCGCCAGATTGACCACTTCCAAAACCTCATCAATCTTAGGATCAATATCATAGACCTTTTCCTTAAAGCAGTTCCGGAAGAACTCCCTTATGGTGAAATTGAGCTGACCCCGGGGAATGACTTGTTTGGCTGCGGCCACGGTCAGCCCGGTGCCGAGGTGGATGGCGCCCGAATCGGGCTCCAGGGCGCCGGTGATGAGATGGAAAATAGTGCTTTTGCCCGCGCCGTTCTGGCCCATTAGAGTAATCTTGGATCCCCGCCTCACAGAAAAACTAACCTCATTTAAAATGGGTTTGCTGCGGCCGTGGTTGAAAGAGACCTCGTTAAATCTTAAAATGACTTCTTGATTATTCATATACCAAGCTTTTATTTATAAAAGCGCAGGTGAAGATGAAATAATTTTCATCGCCTTGAAAATACCATAAAACAAGCTTTGATAAAAGCAAAAGAATTAGAACCTGTTTTGCTGCGGGGCTACGATTCGGACGTAGATAGATAGCTTCAAAGGCTATTGTCCTACCATTAGACGACCCCGCAATGATTTTTATTCTTTCAGTCCCGTAGTTTCAATTATCGCCAATTCCAGGGGAAGCTGGGGTATGGAAGAATATTTAATCTGGTTTTCCGCATCCATAAAAAGGTTTAGGGCATGGCGGAGTTCTTCTTCCTTAAAAACGGCAGCCTGTTTTTGAAGCGTCAAAAACTCCTCTTTCGTTAATCCTGTGATAATGGGATTTGCCATTTCCGGACCGGTGATTTTCAGGATTAAAGTTTGCCTCAGATAATTAATCAGGGCCTTTGTAAATTCCTGGATATCAGAACCCTTTTCAATTATATCGTTCAAAAGGTTAATCGCCTCGGCGGCTTTCTTTTGGGAGAGGAAGTCGCAGAACTCGCTTATTATCCTTATATCCACCAATCCCAGCAGATTTTTTATTTCCTCGGCTTTTATTTCCTTACCGGCTTCCGACGTTTGTTCAAAGGTTAAAACCTGATCCAGCAAACTCTCAGCGTCTCTTATTGACCCGCCGGAATTCAAAGCGATCAGTTCCAACGCCGGTTTTTCGATTTTGACTTTTTCTTTTTCCGAAATTATTTCCAGTCTCTTTATTATTTCGGGCACGGTTAATTTCCTGAAATCAAATCTTTGGCAGCGGGAAATGATGGTCGGTATCATTTTATGGATTTCGGTTGTTGCCAGGATAAAAACGGCGTGGCTGGGAGGTTCTTCCAATGTTTTTAAAAGCGCGTTTGCCGCTTCCTTCGATAACTGGTGGCATTCGTCTATTATGAAAACTTTATATTTTGATTTGGTCGGCGTGAATTTTATCCCGTCCCTCAGCTCCCTTATGTCGTCGATCCCCCGGTGGGAAGCGGCGTCGATTTCAAGCAAGTCCATTTCGTTCCCCTGCATAATTTCCAGACAGGAAGAGCATTTATTGCAGGGCTCAAACTCCCCGTTTTTTCGATTCTGGCAGTTCAGCGATTTGGCAAAAAGCCGCGCTATAGTCGTATTATGCACAATAAAATCATCGGCAACGAAATTATGAGTTTCTGGGACTACCAAATCGTAGACTTGGAAATCACCGGTATATTTAATTTCAGTAATTTTATCCCAATAAATATCTGAGGTAGCAATGTTCAATATTTCTTGAGAATTGAAGACTTCGCCACAAATTTGCAATTTATTTCGTGAAGGCCTAAATCTTACCGTGTTAGAAAACTTCTTGGGTTTTTTATAATTTAATATCTTTCCTATTTCAACCCAACTTTTATTATTTATTTCTTTTTCCTGCTTCACCAAATTCCAAACCTCGATTGGAATAACGTCGCAATTTGGATTAATTGGTCGATCAGATAAATAAGAGTCCAACCCTTGAAGTTCTTTTGCTTTTTCTCCAATAAAACCTATTTCTTTAATAAACTCCAATAAACTTTCTCGGTTAGATATTTCTAATGCCCAATTTGGATAAAGTTTATTTCTAAATTTTGCTGGTTTATAACGAACCCGGGAGATAATACCAAAACGAAGTAATAAATGCTGAATTTGACAAATAAGTTGTTTCGAAGAAGAATAATACGAAATCGTCGCTCTATTTGACGTATCTACGCTTCCATCACCGCTATAAAGGGTTCGTAAAAATAAACCAATAATGGGTTTGGCTAATCGAAAGATTATTGAAGGAATAGTCTTAGTCTTTGATTTCTGTCCAACTAAACCTAAATTTTTAGCAAAGCCCATTATAGAATTTTTAGATTGTCCAGGTTGATTTATCCAATTATGACGAATTATTTGAGTAGCTCGATAAGTTGGCGTCCGTGTACCTTTGTTATCATATTTGACAATTTTTATATTTTCAAATTTTTTCGCGGCTGATATAAAATCATTTACCAATATAGAATCTGAATTGGTAAAACCAATTGAACCATTAGGGTCGCCAGTTGAACCTTCGGCAATTAGATGAGCAATTAATCGAACTTGATATTCTGGCATTTTTTCTTTCCCAAAAACAGGCAGAACTCTTGGTATTCCAATATAATTTCCTGTCTTTAACTCAGAAAGTTTTTTCCACCCTTCAATTGTTAAAAATGGATGTGAAAGCGTTGTTTCGATCTCCTTTCCTAATGCAGTTTTTACTTTATAGCAAGGTCTAATACCGTCATTAATGAAATTACTTGGTTTTGTAGTTCTAAGTCTATAATCTGAGCGGAGGGTTAAAAGATTTATTCTTTTTCTCTTATATATTTCCTCAACTGTAAGAATTTCGCCGCTGGAAACATCCACTACTTTAGCATCAAATTTAACACATTTTCCCGAACCCCGCGGTCCCGCAAACAAATAAGCGTGGGAAATCAATCCTGAAGAAAGCGCATTGGTCAGCGTCTGGACAATGTGTTCCTGGCCTATCACCTCCGCGAACGTTTGAGGCCTGTATTTTCGATATAAAACTAAATTCATACGCTTTAGCTTTTAAATACTATAAATTTGTAGCCGATGAAATTCCAGGCGGTTACGCCAAAAGCGGCTGCAATTCCTCCGACATTCGCCCAGAGTTTGTCGTTCATTCCGAATTGCGGGCCAACGGTATTTACTATAAAAGAGGCCACTCCGACGTTAAGCCCAAGGCCGATCAATGTTACTATGAAAAATTGGCCGAATTCTTTATGCATTCCTTCCTTCCCCATCTTTTCAAAAGCCCAGAATTTATCTCCGAAGTATTTGGCGCAAGTCGCCACGACAAAAGAAATTCCTTTAAAAACCGAATACCAGAGTCCTATGGCAATTCCCGAGGTCCACATCAAGAAATTCAACACTCCCAAGTCGGTTATGGTAGCCAGAACTCCGATCAACAAATACTTTGCCAGCTGGAAAACCCATAAAAACCTCTTCCCTATTAAAAAACTTATCCAAGTACCGACTAATGCCAAAATAGGAAAAGAAACAGCCAAAATCAGACCCAGGCTCTCTATTTTTAAAGCAGCGATATCTTTCAATAAATAGTAAAAAAACCAGGCTGTAATTTCACCCGTAACCAAAGCCAAAATAATGTCTATTCTTTTCATTAGAAAATCTTATCATAAATTTCCCAAAAAATAAAGGTCGAAGAAAATTATTTCTTCTTCATCTTCGCTTCTTTTATAAAAGCTCGCTAAGTGATAAAATAAACCAATATGCCGTTAAAACTTTATAATACCCTATCAAGAAAAAAGGAAATCTTTAAGCCCAGAAAAGAAAAACAGGTTAATCTTTTCGTTTGCGGGCCGACGGTTTACGATTTCTCCCATTTGGGGCACGCCAGAACCTACATTGCTTTTGATGTAATCGTGAAATATCTCAGGCAGAACGGCTACGACGTTTTCTATCTTCAAAACATAACTGACATCGACGATAAAATTATAAACAGGGCGAAAGAAAATAACGTAACTCCTGAAAAGCTGGCTTTCAGGTTTGAAAAAGAATATCTGGATGATGTAAAATCCCTGAAAATCAACGGCGTTACCAAATATGCCAGAGCCACAGACCACATTGAAGAAATCATCAGCCAGGTTTCAAGGCTGATTGAAAAAGGCTGCGCCTATAGAATCGAAGATGGAATCTATTACGATATTTCAAAATTCAAGGGTTACGGAAAACTTTCAAAAAGGACCATCCTTCAGGCTGAGGATGCCGTTTCCAGAATCGACGAAAACAAGGAAAAAAGAAATAAAGGAGACTTTTGTTTATGGAAATTTTCCAAATCCGGGGAACCGAATTGGCAAAGTCCGTGGGGAAAAGGAAGACCGGGTTGGCACATTGAAGATACTGCCATCACCGAGAAATATTTCGGCCCCCAATACGATATTCACGGAGGAGCCAGAGATCTGATTTTCCCCCATCACGAAGCTGAAATCGCCCAAATGGAAGCAATATCCGGTCGCAACCCCCTGGTGAAATACTGGCTGCATTCGGGCTTTCTTACGGTGAACGGCCAGAAGATGGCCAAGTCCCTGGGTAATTTCATTACCATTCGGGATTTTTTGAAAGAAAATTCCGCAAGGTTTTTGAGATTCCTGGTCGTTAAAGCCCATTACCGTTCCCCTATCGATTACAGCGAGAAACTGATTTCCCAAACGAAAAGAGAATTGGAAAAGATAGATGAATTCTTGGAAAAAATCCGGAGCACGAAATCCAAAATCCAAACAGATTCCAAATTCCAAATTTCAAAATATAAGAAGGAATTTGAGACGGCAATGGAAGACGACTTTAATACGCCCGAAGCACTCGCCGTAGTCTTTGACCTGATAAACGAGGGAAATTCATTGATAGCCGAAGACAAGCTATCTAAGGTTGATGCCAAAGAAATTTTAAGTTTCTTGAAGAGAATCGATGTTTCTTTTGGGTTTATTCTGGAGAAAAAATCAAAAAAGAAAATCCCGGAAACAGTTTTG
>Ga0210016_1004570_pt1 | contig 11781 bp, 7 predicted proteins | sample CryGeyCG2014_300_FD_185454 | JGI IMG/M metagenome (GOLD analysis project Ga0210016, IMG submission 185454) | Groundwater microbial communities from aquifer - Crystal Geyser CG02_land_8/20/14_3.00 (SPAdes) (version 2) | ecosystem: Environmental > Aquatic > Deep subsurface > Groundwater | place... | reverse complement strand
TATATTTTTCTTCTTCTTTTCCAACCACTAGTTCTTTTAATCGTTCAAACACCGGATGTGGTGTTAGCCAGAATGACCGATGCCACGGTCCCAGTCCCCAACCTTGCATTTCCCGACGTAAGTGATCACGGATTTCCCGTCTACTTTCAGGAATTTCATAGGAAATAATACGCCATTTTCCATCCCATTCTTCTTTTAAAAAACGGAAAAATGGAAACTGAAAACACAACTGTGAAAAACCAACGTTTGTTAATTTATACGCGTTTGAATCAATATTTTGTAGGGGCGAACCTATGTGTTCGCCCGTTTCATTTGGGTCGACACGCAGGTCGACCCCTACATTGGAATTTTGTTCATTTGAATTTGGTTGGGATTTTGGATTTTGGATTTGGGATTTTTCAATCACTCCCTCTTTCACCATTCCCGCCAATATGCTTTTTGTTTTCTGATTCATACTTAGATCAAGAAGCTTTTGAATTTTTTCATCAAAAATTAATGAAGGAAATTCTTTTATATCTGTTTGTACTGACGAAAGTATTTGAAGTGCAAGTAATATCTTCGTCCGTCTATCTTTAATTCCCATAATAGTATCAATTTAACAGACGGAATAATTGGTGTCAAGTGAAGAATGATGAATTATGAATTATGAATAAAGAATACTAAATTACAAAATTTCTTATTACGATTTGTAATTGAAATTTTATGATTGATTTGTTATTGGTTATTTGTCATTTGAAATTTAAAACCAGTAGACGGATTCTCCATCCCAATATTTATCTATAACTAAAATATATAGTTGACGCAAAACGAAATGTCCGTTTTTGTCATTCCCTCGTAGGAGGGAATCCAGACACAATATACATTATAAATAAGATAATTATAGACTAGATCCCCGTCTTTACGGGGATGACATTTTGTTTTGCGGTTACTATACATTATACATATATAATATATCGATTGATTAAAATATTTAAAATTACAACATATATAAATAAAATATATAAAGTAAATAATAAATACCCATTGACAAACATTTAAATATCTATTTAAATATAAATAATGTATAAAATATATAGAAAAGTTGCAAAAATCACACTTGCTTCATATCTTTTTATTCAATGTTTTAATTTAGTCTTATTTACACTCCCTCAAAACACTTATGCAGCTGTTCCATTTACAAATGCATATGCAACCTTAAGTAATTCGCGTTTTTCATATAAAGCGGCAATTGCAACCGGTGGGATTGCCAATAATGCAACCTATGCTACAATTCAATCTTCAGGTTATTCAGACAACGATACAAAAAATTTATTTATTGGTGACACGGTTTGTTTAAATGGCTCTGCGGCTGATGGATGTACAAACCAAACCGTATATACTGTTAATAACATTTTGTCAGACACGATTTTTGGTTTCACGCCGGCAATTTCCGGCACCATGAATATGAATGATTTTATCGTATCAACCAACAGTGGACAAATTGCCGTCACTTTTAAGCCGACTGTTGCTGTGGCGCAAAACGAAAAGCTGATCTTTACAATCACTGCCGCCGCATCAAATTATGCTAATGGAATTCCTGATAGTACTGGTTTTGACTCTGGCGATTTAACTGCTAATTTGGTCGCCCAAAGCGCCATAAGTAGTGTTGGGGCAACTTCATTTAACATTACGAGTGCAACGCTTTCCTCGGCTGCCAGTTTACATACGGTAACAGTTGTTCTTGGAGCAGGAGGATTATCTGCCGGATCAACCTATACCATGTCACTTGGTCATGCCAGTGATGCAACCTTAAGATTTCTTAATCCTTCCCCTGCTGGAACAACTCACACCCGCGGCGTTTCTGATTCTTATGCAATGACTCTTAAAACAACCAATACTGCAGGGACAGTTGTATATAATCAAACACAGTTAAAGGTTAATCCGGTTGATGGTGTCTTTGTTTCGGCCACGGTTGAACAAACTTTATCTTTTCAAATCGAACCAAATACCGGAACTGCTTGCGGCGTGGCAGTTGGAGACCGCATCACCACCACCGCCACCACTGTTCCTTTTGGATCCATAACCAGTGCAAATTTTTATGACGGTGCGCAAAAATTGACTGTTTCCACCAACTCAACTGGCGGTTATACAGTCACAGGTTATCAAGACGGCGTGCTCACCTCCGGATCAAATAATATTCCCAACACTCCTTGCGATGCCGCTGGCTGTTCTTCTGGCTCTCCGGCAGAATGGAATAGCGAGCCCGTAACCGATACTAATGATGGTTTTGGCTTTTCTTTAGAAAACAATACTAATACACCGGTTCCTACCGGATATTTATATAATAACGGTGGTTTGAGTTTTAATGCACAACCATTTCCTTTAAATCTTTTTCCAACACCAGGAATCTCAATCATGAATGAAACTGCACCGGCAAGTGGATCAGTTGCAAATGTCTGTTACCGGCTTGGTGTCAAAAGCACACAACCAGCCGGATATTATTACAATCGAATTACTTATGTTGCTACACCAAAGTTCTAAAATGAATATGAAAAAGTTATTTGGAATATTAATGTTTTTAATCTTGGTCAATACTCCAAGACTGTCTTTTGCTCAAGAAAAACTTAATCTTACTTATTATCCAACTACTCAAGAAATTCAGGTGATGCCGGGAGAGACAAAGTCCTTTGCCGTGGTTTTTGTGAATAACGAAGATGTCCCGGTGGTTGGAACTGTTGCGAAAAAAGATTTTTTAATCTTAAACAGTGACGGCATTCCAACTCTGGTTGAAAATCCTTCCAGTTCTTCCCGTTATTCAGCTGTTCAATGGGTGACGCTTCCATATGAATCGGCAACAATCGCGGCCAAAGATCAGTTAGTTGTTTATGCAAAGGTGATAGTTCCACCAGACGCGCTTCCCGGTGGTCATTATGTTGCTGTTTATTTTCAAAACTCCAATGAACCGCCAACATCATCATCACGAGGTCCAAACACCGCCATTTCAAATAAATATGCGGCATTAGTTTTATTTCATGTTCCCGGAGAATTCAAAGAACAGGCTGATGTTAAAAAATTCACGGCAAAAAGTTTTTCCGAATATGGGCCAATTACTTTGGATACACAAATTTTTAATTCTGGTTATCTGCACATTAAGCCAATGGGTCGGATTCAAATCTATAATCTGTTAGGAAAAAAAGTTGAGGATATTGCCTTGAAAGAAAAAAATATTTTTCCTGAAGCCGCAGTTAACTATCAGAATTTAATCGGTCAAAAATGGATGGTCGGCCGCTACCGCGCGGAGTTGAATGCAACTTTTGCTGATAAAAAATTGCCTTTAAGTGCCGTGGTTGAGTTCTGGGTATTTCCATGGCGAGTGACTTTGGCAGTTGTTTTGGCTTTAATTATCATCATACTGATTGCTAAAAGCTTAATTGAAAAAACCGTTGTTAAAGAAGCGGCTTTGGAAAAAGAAGTTGAAAGAGAAAAAAGCGAGATTGAGAAGTTGAAGGAAGAGCTGAAGAAACGCGAATAGACACGAACAAAACAAAATAACACAAATTGACACAAATAGGAAACGGATTTATGATTTAAGATTTACGATTTAGTTTTGGAATTTGAGCTTTGATTTTGATTTGATATTTGAAATTTGAACTTTGAAATTTTTTAACAGAGCCTGTTGAAAACGGCTCTTTTTTTGTGGCCTTTTTTGTGGCATAATGGATATGGCGTCATTCTGGTAAGCGAACGAAGCCGAGTCTGACTCGGCGAGTGAGCGCATCCAGAATCTACGTTGATTCTGGACAATCAAAAGTGGTGCCAGAATGACGATAGCAATAAAACGAAATTTTGCACCTGTTAAACCATGTCAACAAACTCAAAACTATTTATCGCTCTCAACTTCGTCTTCATGATTGTTCTTTTTTCTCTCCTTTTTAACCAACAAAAAGCTTGGGAAAAAAAACAAATTTTGGGAATGTCAAAATCATATTCAACTGGTGCTGTAACAGTTTCTGCCTCAATTGGCAACTTTCGTTTTACACTTGACGGTTATAGTTCACCTGGTGCTTTAGTTACAATTCAGGGAATGGGAATTTATGACCAGACCTTTGCCAATCGCGATGGTTATTTTCAATTTTCCAACAGCTTCTCCCCTTTTTCCCCACGCGAAGCGTGTCTTACGGCCCAAGATCAACTGGGACGCTTAACCAGCCCAGTTTGCTTGCCGCCTTTTTCCACTAATCGAAACATCACCATTGGACCGGTGATTTTGCCGCCAACCGTGTCTTTGGACAAGGATGTATATTATGTTGGGGATGAAGCAATTTTATCCGGACAATCAATTCCGAATTCGCAGATTGTCCTCTCGACCTTTGTTAAAAACAAATCACCGCGGATAATTACGCAAATTGTAAAACCAGTTTACGCGGATACCATTCCCCAATTAACCATAAAAACCGACGCAAAGGGAAATTATTCGGTGGCGCTCCCCTCTTCGTCTGATGAAGCAATGCGCCTATTCACGCAAACAAAATATAATGAACAACCTTCGGCTCAAAGTATTAATTTGAATATAAAAATCTGGCCGGTTTGGATGATGGTGATTAATTTTTTTAAACTAATATTTTTACTATTAAAACCACGTCTACTTGAGTTGATTATTCTTGTACAATTAATTGGATTAATCATTTATCTATTAAGGCGGTTCCTGCATCCGCATGTTTTGGCAAGACAACGAACGTTAATGATCCGTCCGGCATTTCCATTAATGGTAGAAAATTAAATATGAACAATAAATATACCGCTGGATATAAAAGTTTAATTAGCTATAAACTGGCGCAAATTGCTTTTGATTTAACTTGGGAGTTTGTTCCTCAATATTATTATAGATTTGAAGACAACCGTCAATGCGATCAGATGAAACAAGCAATGAGAAGTACAAAACAAAACATTGTTGAAGGATCTTCAGAGCGAAGCTTGTCAAACAAACTAAAACTATATGATGTAGCTAAGTCTTCTCTTAACGAAATCCTTGAAGATTTTGAAGATATTCTAAGACTAGAAAAAATCTCCCGCTGGATGAAAAACGACATGCGTTTGACCAAGCTCCACCAAATTATAGAAGGCTATCCTGTTTCTGTTCCTTCTTATCCTTCTGTTCCTTCATCCAACCCTCCCCCTTTTCCCTCTGTTTCCCTTGTCTTAGGAACAAGAAGGACCAGAGGGACAAGATGGGCAAGAGATGAGGTCGAAATTATTGTCAATTATTTAATTGATGTTCTCACGCGCTGCGGATATTTGTTAGACAAACAGATTAATGCGGTTGAAGAAAAACATCGCACTAAAGGTGGATATCGAGAAAACTTATTAAAAAAACGGCTTGATTACAAGTATACTGAAAAGAGATAACCATGAAAACCTATATCAAACATCGCCCCACCAACCATCATCAATCAGTAAGGACAAATTACGCCGTGCCTGCCGGCAGGCAGGATTCGCCCCTACAAATGATCTGGTTGAATATTGTCCGACGTAAAATCATGTTGATCTCTTTAATCGTGCTTGCTATCGGACTCCCTCTCCTCTATCTCAACCTTTAAATATCAATCCAAAACCGAGGCGGCGTGGTATGACGATAGCTATGCGTATCGTCAACGGGTGGATATTACGAATGCAGGAACTGCACAGACGGATTTTCAAGAGGATAAAACATTAGGAAGAATGGCCAAGGGTTTTTTTTCTGGAGCGTCTTTGAATAAGAGTTGGCAAAGCCATAAGAAAAAGCAGTATGACAAGCAACGAGCCGGCAATATAGAAAAGAAGAAGGCCAATGTCTGTTTGATTAAAAGTCATATTTTTTTAGCTGACCGAATTGCCAATATCCAAAAAGTCAAACTAAATATTAATCCTAATAATACCACGGGCAAGGAAGGTTTGTCAAGGGAAGGAATAAAAATCGAGATAACAAAAGAGCCAAAAAACAACGTGCCTACATTGATGAAAATATCAGCCAATTTGTCAAGTTGGCCAAACGAAAGAAGAGGAAATTTTACTGTTTTTAACATTACTAAAGATTATATAAGAATTATTAATTCATTTCAAGAACTAGCATGAAAATAGTCTACCAAAAAAATATAACCACTCCGGGACGGCCGCCACGTCAAACGTGGTTGGCACATCAGAGTGGTAATGTAGTGGGAATGATTTGGGAGGCGATTGTAAGACGAAAAATAATGATGGTTTCGCTTTTGGTGATGCTGGTTACGCTACCCATCCTCTACTTGGTAATGAAATACCAGTCAAAGGTCGAGGCGGCCTGGTTCGACGACACGTTTGCATACAGACAAACCGTGGCAATTACCAATGCAGGCACTGCACAAACAGATTTCCAGGTGGCAATCACTCTCAACACTTCAGCTTTAATCACCGCCGGCAAAATGCAGTCCGACTGTGATGATGTCCGCATAACAGACGTGAATGGAAAAGTATTACCATTTTGGATAGAAACCGGAACGAATGCGTGCAACACCACAACCACTGCTATTTGGACAAAAGTTCCGTCAATTTCAACTTCTGGCACCACTGTTTATCTTTACTATGGAAATCCTTCGGCAATTAATACTCAAAACGGCAATAATGTGTTTGAGTTTTTTGATGATTTTTCCGGTTCAACCGTGGATACAAATAAATGGACTACATATGTAAATGGAGGAAGTGTTTCATTAAGTGCAGGAAATTTACAAATTACAGGAAATAATACTTGGAATACTAATGGCATATCCAGTAATACGTCTTACAATAGATCCAGTTCTGGGTATTCAATTTATTGGAGTGTTAAACTGAGTGCTACTGCTATCAATACCATGATTGGATACTCCCCGAAAATTTTGAATTATAGTGATGGTATTTCCCATTATCCAGCTTCAGGCGCTTGGTATAGATGGAGAGATAATGTTGGTTTAAATCTAAGCGCCCCTTTTTCAGCTGATACTTGGTATATAACTAAGACAAAACTGAAAAGCAGTCAAGGATATATATTGTATAGAAATGGAACGCAATTGGAAGATGATACGACTCTTGCTGACAATAATCATTATATTTCTATGCAACAGTATGAAACGGGGAAAACATCTTATTTTGATTTCGCTTTTGTTTGTAAAAGTGCTTCCTCCGAGCCCACCGTCGCCACCCCCACCAACGAAGAAAAATCGCAGGGGCCGGTGGCATATTGGAAGTTTGACGCCGGTTACAGCACAGTCGCGTTTGACGCGATGAGGGGAAATAATGGAACAATTACAGGCGCAACCTGGCAAAGTGAAGACAAGTGCATTTCAGGAAAATGTTTATATTTTGACGGAAACGACAATGTAGAAATTTCAAGCTCAAGCTCATTTAACGGCAATACCCAAACAATAGAGCTTTGGCTAAAACTAAATGAAACCTCGCAATGGTTTGGAATATATCGCGGAGCCAGTGGTGGAAATAGCTGGTATTTTTATTACGACACATCAGGAGACGTTGATTTTGCCTGGTACAACAGTAGTTCAAGAAATGATATTGCCGCTCAAGGACCAAATACAAGCGAATGGCATCATTTTGCAATAGTGATCAGCCCAGGCAGTCAATATATTTATCGAGATGGAGTTCAGGTTTCTCAATCTTCAACTGCCACGGGATTAACAGCTACCGATGGCGCAATAAAGCTCGGAGAATATAGTTCGCCGGGGGTTTATAATTTGGTAGGTTACCTAGACGAGCCGAAAATCTATAATTACGCCCGGACTGCTGCGCAAATCAAGGCTGACTATAATTCACAAGGAACGGCGAAAGGTTCATCCGTGCAAATCGGTTCGAAAGATCCGCGTGAATCCTTCTCTCAAGGATTGGTTGGATATTGGAAGATGGATGAAAGTTCTTGGGGAAGCGTAGTTGACTCCTCTGGAAACGGGAATAACGGAACAGCGTATGGTGGCGCAACAGTCACATCAGGGAAGTTCGGAAACGGAGGAATTTTTTCATCAGCAAGTTCACAGTATGTATCAGTAACATCATCTACCTCACTACAGCCTTCTGACAAAATCTCAATTGCTACTTGGGTTTATTGGACAGGCTCCGGTTCAACTGTTGAATTTATTACAGCTAAGGGTAGTGAACATTACGAAATCCATACTGGAGGCGGAGGTGGTAGCAATGGAATTCGCTGGATTCCAACAAATGGTGTATATATTGACACTGGCGCAAGCAAGTTTTTGTCTAATCAGTGGAATCATTTAGTGACTGTATATGATTCTGCAACAAATACGGGAAAAGTATATGTTAACGGCTCTGATACTGGCGCTACACAAACAGGGAGTGGTGCTTTGCAAACGGATTCAACTGACTTTCAGATAGCCAGACGAGCAAATGCTTCATATTATTTTAATGGAAAAATCGATGAAACTCGCATCTACAACCGCGCCCTCTCCCCCAAAGAAGTCCGGGATCTGTACAACTGGGCGCCAGGACCGGTGTTACATTTGAAAATGGATGAAAATACAGGTACGACTTCGTATGATACAAGTGGCAATGCTAATAGTGGGATTTTTGGTGGTGGGAATGCTTCTTATCGACCTACATGGACCCAAGGAAAATTCGGAAACGGAGCGTTATATGACGGCAACGACTACATTGATGTAGCTGATAGTGATAGCCTTCGACCAGCTTATGGCTTAACTATGGAAACTTGGGTTTACTATCCTGCTGCTGCTTCCAATGCTTGTTTTATTTGTAAACAATATAGTACAGGTAGTGCAAACTCATTTGCATTATGGGCTGCCTCGGACGTGTTATATTCCGGTGTCAATATTAGTATTACTGGCGGTAGTGGATCAGTTAATCATGGAACCATGCCCGCGGATAGTTGGGTCCATATCGCAACCACCTGGGATACAATTTCCAATACAGTTACAACGTATGTAAATGGGGTAAAAAATGCCACAACTGGCACCACAACAGCTACAAGTCTATCTTATGATACGGCTGGTGTTTTTATTGGGGGTGATGATAACGATGCTGATAATATTCCAGATTTTTGGAATAGCAGTGGTATAAATCAAGACGACGTGCGCATCTACAACTACGCCCGCAATTCCAAACAAATCGTTGAAGACATGAACGCCGGCCACCCGGCGGGCGGTTCACCGGTTGGAAGTCAAGTTGGGTATTGGAGGTTTGATGAGGGGTATGGAACGACAAACGCTGTTCATGATTCAAGTGGACAAGGAAATACTGGAAGCTGGAGTGGGTCTGGTTCTCACTGGTCAAATCAGGGGAAATTCGGCAAAGCAGGAAATTTTAATGGAACAAGTGACTATGTTGACGTCGGGAATGGTGCAAGTTTGAATACACAATCCGAAGTTACAGTCACCGCGTGGGTAAAAGCTAATGATGTTGGAGCAAGTTTTGAAGCAATTTACGCAAGAGGAGATCCAACTTTTAGATTTGGAATTTCTGGCACAGCATGGGGTGCAAGACCTTGGATTTATATTAATGGCGTAAGTTATTTAGTAGATAATGGATTTGCTCCTTATTGGAATCAATGGACTTATATTGCTTTTGTCTTTTCTGACCCGCAAAACCTCGCTCAAATCTATATAAATGGTAAACGTATTCTTAACGATACTAACGCAACAGCCACTATACCCACATTAACTGTAAATGGTTTTATTGGCCAAAGAGGAGATGGAGGATACTTATTTAGTGGTCTCATCGATGAAGTCAAAATTTACAACTCCGCCCTGACTGAGGATGAAATCAAGCTGGATTATAATCACGGCTCGGCGATGGTGTTGGGAACAATGGGCTCTAACACTTCATATGAAAAAAGCGCGGCTAATCAGGAATACTGTGTCCCGGGAGATACCATTTCCTGCGCTGCTCCAGTTGGAGAATGGAAGTTTGAGGAAGGGACTGGGATAAGTGCAAATGATACTTCAGGGAATAACAGAACCGGCACACTCACAGGCGGTCCAACCTGGATCTCAGGAAAAGTCGGAAAGGCGTTATCTTTGGATGGGGACGATAATGTAAGTTTAACTAGATTTACTTATGGAGTAGCAGGAGTTACGATGAGCGCTTGGGTAAAAACATCTAGTTCAAATAGTGGAAAGAATTATGCTGGCAATGCTGCGCAAAATATTGTTGGAGATACAACCGGTGGTGTTGGGGTGGGCTTTGGTTTGACAGGCGGCAAAATTCAGTTTTGCAACTATACTACTATATGGGAATGTATAACAGGTCTTACAAATGCCAATGATAATAATTGGCACTACATTACAGCAATACATGACACAAATGGTGCTGTTAGTTTATATTTAGATGGGCGTCTCGATAACACCGGCACTATTTCTTACGGAGGTGAAGGGATTGATGCGCTTGGTCGAGGTTATGGTGGCGATTATTTTACTGGATTAATTGACAATATACGTATCTACAACTACGCTCGTACTCCTGCGCAAATCGCCTGGGATTATAATCGTGGCGGGCCGGTGGGGTGGTGGAAGATGGATGAGTGTCAAGGAACGGTTGCAAATGATTCGGGGGGATCAGGGACGATTGGGGGAAATCCGGGAACGATAACAATTGGAGCCTCCGGCACCCAAACCGCCATTGGCACCTGCACAACTTCTGGGACAGCTTGGGAAAACGGCGTGAACGGGAAATATAATTCAAGTTTGAATTTTGATGGAAGTGATGACGTGGTCTCTTTTACTTCAACAAATATTATTAATGTTACTTCGGGCTCTGTTTCATTATGGACAAAACCGTCATCAACTCAGAATGGAACAAATTATTACATATTTGACCATTATGGAACTAATAGTCGTATTTATATTAATTCAAATTCTTCTGGTACTAACATCAATGGTCGGTTGGGCACTGGAACAACGATCGGAAGTGTAACTACTACGGCGGATAATTGGCATCATGTAGTGCTAATCTGGGACGGCACCAACGCAAAATTCTATATAGATGGCATTGATCGTACATCGACTGGAACTTTCAGCGGCTTGACTACAGTCGGAGCTACATCATATATTGGCAATTATTCCGATGCTGCCCAAGGATTTACCGGCCAAATCGACGATGTGAAGATTTTTAATTATGCCCTATCCCCGTTACAAGTTACAACACTATATAACGAGGGATCAGCAGTAAGGTTTGGACCAAATGTAGGAAGTCCATAAGTTGGATTTTCACAAATATTAGCAAATTAACACGAATATTATGAAAAAATTTAAAGAACAGATCAAAATTATTTTCCAGCAGACAAAAGAAATATCCTCCCCTGCTTTTAAGGGAGAGAAAATTTATTTTAATGCCAAAAGGAATTAACCATCTTATCTATAAAGGAAATCGGAGTCGACGTGACGAAAACAGAATAAAGATTAATATTCGACTGCTTCCCCGTGCTATAAAATTCCTTAAGCTATCAACTTTCTGGCAGGAAGAAAATCAATACATTAAAGACAACATAACTTTTAAATTTTGGGCATTCGAGGCTGTAATTGACGATAGAAGAATTAAAGTAATTATCCGTCAAGTAGATCGCGGCAGAAAACATTTTTGGAGCGTGATTCCGGCTTGGAGAAAAGACCGTTTTGGAATAGTTAATGCCAAAAGGAGGAATTTGGAGACATAAAAAAATGCTGGCCGTCGGCTTTGGATTGGCCGAATAAACCTTACGGTTAACCAGCAAACAAATAATACACTATGAAAAAAACAATGTCAAGAGGAAAAAATAGAAAGAGTAGGATTTTCGCGAAT
>Ga0210016_1004559_pt1 | contig 11806 bp, 7 predicted proteins | sample CryGeyCG2014_300_FD_185454 | JGI IMG/M metagenome (GOLD analysis project Ga0210016, IMG submission 185454) | Groundwater microbial communities from aquifer - Crystal Geyser CG02_land_8/20/14_3.00 (SPAdes) (version 2) | ecosystem: Environmental > Aquatic > Deep subsurface > Groundwater | place... | reverse complement strand
AGATCACATCCGCGCGGCGCGGCTATGAAGATTGGTGGCAGGCATTGGACTGGGCGCGGGACGGGCTGGTTGCGGGCGGCATGCTGCGCGAGGTGGAGGTGACGGCGGCGATGCCCAAGGTGCGACCGTGGTTTCGCTAGGCCAACTGGTTCCACAACGCAACCAACCAGCAAGTCGCACAACCCTCACCAATCATGCTCTAGTAATATCTGGCAAAGTCTGGCAGCCTCGCGCTAAACAGTTCGAGAAGGAGCAGGTCCATGACGGACCCTATTCTCACGTTACCCGAGGTTGCAGTTTTGTTGAAGGTTGCAGAGAAAACTGTCTACACGATGGCGCGGAAGGGTCAGATTCCGGCCTTCAAGGTTCGCGGGCAGTGGCGATTCAAGCACGACGACATTGATCGGTGGATCGATGAACAAAAGGCAGTCGTGAGAGGGAACGTCGGCATAGGTGCCCCGGATGTCTGAACAGTTTTTCGAAAAGCCGATCTTGAATTCTCCCTATGCATTCCCCGGCAGACATTGGGAGTTGGATTCAGACGGACAGCCGACCAACCGCATTCTCGAGACGCGGCGCCGTTCCGATCTGATCACGCCGGTTCCCAAAACCAAAAAACAACGTCAGAACCAGAAACAGGGTGCCCTCCTTCTGGGTGCCAATGACGATCTCTCGACCGAGGATCAGGAATACAACCCGACCCCGATCATCAACGAAATCCGGGGCCATGTTGAAACCTGGCGCAACCTGCCTAACCCTGATCAATGGCTGGTGACGCCGGAGACTGCTCGGTTGTTGCAACACTGGCGGCACCACAAGTTTGAGGGCATCCGTCCGTTCTTCTGCCAGATCGAAGCGGTGGAAACTGCCATATGGCTGACGGAAGTTGCTCCGAAGATGGGGCCGCGCGTCGCCAAATTCTGGGCGCATATCAAAGGGGCGAACGAACAGGCGAACCCCGAACTGATGCGTTTGGCGCTGAAACTTGCGACAGGCGCGGGCAAGACCACCGTCATGGCGATGCTGATCGCCTGGCAAACGGTCAACGCGGTGCGCCATCCGAACAGCAAGGCGTTTTCCAGCCGCTTCCTTATCGTCTCCCCTGGCATCACCATTCGCGACCGGCTGCGGGTGCTGATGCCCAACGACCCGGAAAGCTACTATCGCAGCCGTGAAATCACGCCGCCCGATATGCTGCGCGACATCCAGAGTGCCAAGATCGTCATCACCAATTACCACGCCTTCAAACTGCGCGAAAAACTGGTGATCGCCAAAGGCACCCGCCAGGCCCTCGAAGGCTGGCGCGGCGACAAGGTCCAGACCCTTGAGACCGAAGGCGAGATGATCCAGCGGGTCATGGGCGATCTCATGGGCCAGAAGAATATCGTCGTCATGAATGACGAAGCGCATCACTGCTATCGCGAGCGGGTGAAGGATGCCGTTGGGGAAGCGGAAGGCGATCTGAAGGGCGACGACAAGTCAGAGGCCAAGGAAAACAACGAAGCGGCACGGATGTGGATTTCCGGACTGGAAGCCGTCAAGCGCAAGCTCGGCATCAGCTTGATCTATGATCTGTCGGCGACCCCATTTTTCCTGCGCGGTTCGGGCTACATTGAGGGCACGCTGTTCCCGTGGACGATGTCGGATTTCTCGCTGATGGACGCCATCGAATGCGGCATCGTGAAGCTGCCGCGGGTGCCAGTGGCAGACAACATTCCCGGCGGTGACACGCCAAAGTTCCGCAACCTTTGGGATTACATCGGAAAGAAGCTTCCCAAAAAAGGACGCGCTGCGGGAAAGTCACTCGATCCGTTCAGCCTGCCTGTCGAATTGCTGACAGCACTTGATGCCCTCTACGGGCATTACGAAAAGACTTTCTACCTTTGGCAGGAAGCAGGGATCGGCGTTCCCCCGGTCTTCATTGTCGTCTGCAACAACACGGCGACATCGGAGCTGATCTACAAATACGTCTCAGGCTTCATCCGCGAGAAAGATGATGGGGAAACCTCGGTTCTGGAGAATGGTCGCCTCGCCCTGTTCCGCAACTACGATGAAAACCGCAATCGGATGCCGCGCCCGAACACGATCCTGATCGACTCGGCGCAACTCGAATCCGGCGAGGCGCTGGACAAGGATTTCCGCGAGATGGCGGCGGCGGAAATCGACCAGTTCAAGCGCGAGATGATCGAACGCACCGGTGATATCCACGCAGGCGACAGCATCGACGAATCCACCCTGCTGCGCGAGGTGATGAACACCGTCGGCAAGAAGGGCAAGCTGGGCGAACAGATCCGTTGCGTCGTGTCGGTCTCGATGCTGACCGAAGGTTGGGATGCAAACAGCGTCACCCACGTTCTGGGCGTCCGCGCGTTCGGAACCCAACTGTTGTGCGAACAGGTCGTCGGCCGCGCCCTGCGCCGCCAGTCGTATGAGCTGAACGACGAGGGTCTGTTCAACGTCGAATATGCCGACGTCCTTGGCATCCCCTTCGACTTCGCCGCCAAGCCTGTTGTGTCACCCCCGGCCAAGCCCCGCGAAACCGTCCGCGTTTACGCTGTCAAACCTGACCGCGACGCACTGGAGATCACCTTCCCCCGCGTCGAGGGCTATCGAGTCGAACTACCCGATGAACGGCTGGAGGCGAATTTTGGCCCCGACCATGTGCTGGAACTGACGCCACAACTTCTTGGCCCGTCCAGCACCACCAATCAGGGCATCATCGGCGAGGACGTCGATCTGACTCTCCAGCACCTCGAAGACATGCGCTCGTCCACCATCCTGTTTCACCTGACCCAACATCTTCTCTATTCCAAGTTTCGCGATCCCGGCGAGGAACCCAAACTCTACCTCTTCGGTCAGCTCAAGCGCATCACCCGCCAATGGCTGGACGGTGGTTATCTGAAATGCACCGGCGGCACCTATCCCGCCCAACTGGCGTACAAGGAAATCGCAGACATGGCGGCAGAGCGGATCAAGGCCGCCATCACCCTGACCCTGCAAGGCGAACGCCCCGTCAAGGCGATCCTTGATGCCTACAACCCCACCGGCACCACCGCATTCGTCAACTTCACCACCTCCAAGGAACTGCGCTGGCAGACCCGCCCCGACAAGTCCCACGTCAACTGGGTGGTCTGCGACAGTGACTGGGAGGCTGAGTTTGCGCGGGTCGCGGAAAGCCATCCCCGCGTCCTGTCCTACGTCAAGAACCAGGGGCTCGGGCTGGAAGTGCCCTACCTTTATGGCTCCACCCCGCGCAAATACCTCCCCGACTTCATCGTCCAGATCGACGATGGCCGCCGCACCGCCGACGACAAACCCGACCCGCTGAACCTGATCGTGGAAATCAAGGGCTACCGGGGCGAGGATGCCAAGGACAAGGCCAACACCATGCGCAGCTACTGGGTGCCGGGCGTCAATAACCTCGGCAAATTCGGGCGCTGGGCGTTCGCAGAGTTCACGGCGGTCTACGAGATGGAGGCGGAGTTCGACCAACTGCTCGAATCCCTCGGCGCGGGCGAGGTGCTTGTCGAATGAGGCCTCGGTTTTCCAGCTTCCGCAAGTCGCACAAGGAATGGTGTCTGCTGATCGACGGAAAGGAACCGTCGACAAACAAGACCCACAACAAGCTGCCCAATCATGACGCCGCGCGCATCGAATGGTGGTACGAGGCTGACAAGCTCCATGACAGCGAGACGACCCGCAATCTCGCCTATCTGGTCACCTATCTCGAAGTCTTCGGCCCGCGCCTGTCCATGAAGGGCCTCGGCGTGCATGAAGGCTGGGTCTACCCCGACCGCGCCATCATGCGCTCGCTGCATGCCGACGAGGTGCTTGCGAACGACGGCACCGCATTCGTCCTCACTCCCAAAGGCCACGCCCTGATCGCGCCTTGGCTCGTGCAGGACGGTTCCACATTTCGCCGGGTGACCGGCTCCGAGCAGAAGGGCTGACCCCATGGCCAAGAAACCCATCGAGGTCGAAACCCTCACCCACGACGCCACGCGCAAGAACATTCCGACGGCGGAATTTGAATCCATCATGCGCGAGCAGGACAAGACGCCGATCCAGCTTGCTTACGCGCGCCGCAACCGCGATCTGGACCCGCAGCTGGTCTGGCGCGGCAAGGACGCGCAGGACTGGTCCGACCTGATCGTTCAGGCCCCGCCGCTCTATATTCAGGAAAAGGTCCACCCACGCGTCATCATCGACGACCTGAAACGCGAGAGTGCCAACCGCGCCAAGGCCACCAAAGACGCCCCGCAGTTCGACATGTTCGCCGATTTCAACGGCCTGCCCGATGCCGAGGCCGCGACCGAGTTCTACCAGCATGATCAGCACTGGTCGAACCGGATGATTTCCGGCGACAGCCTGTCGGTGATGGCCAGCCTCGCCGAGCGTGAAGGCTTGCGCGGTCAGGTCCAGTGCATCTATTTCGACCCGCCCTATGGCATCAAGTTCAACTCCAACTTCCAGTGGTCCACCACCTCGCGCGATGTGAAGGATGGCGACAAGACCCATGTGACGCGCGAACCCGAACAGGTCCGCGCCTTTCGCGACACCTGGAAGGACGGCATCCATTCCTACCTGACCTACCTGCGCGACCGGCTGACTGTGGCGCGCGATCTGCTGACGGAAAGCGGCAGCATCTTCGTGCAAATCGGCGACGAGAACGTGCACCGCGTGCGGGCGCTGATGGATGAGGTGTTTGGGGATGAAAACTTCTGTAGCTTGATTTCCTATAAGACCTCAGTCGGCCTTGGCTCGGACGGATTGGACAACACCGCGAACTACTTGGTCTGGTTCTGCCGAGACATGGCGAGTCGAAAGTTCAGAACACCACTGCGGCAGACTGTTCCCGGAGAAGAGGGAGCTAGCCGTTACAAGACGGTGCGATTGCCTGACTTCACCGAGTATAGGGTTTCAGATCCAGCCAATGAGAAGTTGCCAGAGGGTGCTCGTCTTTTTCGAGATCAGGGACTAACCTCTCGAAGTGGTTCTGGCACGACGCTGTTTCCAACCGGCTTCAATGGCCAAAAATACAGCCCAAACTCCGGTGGCTGGAGAACCGCAGAAACCGGCATGACCCGGGCCAAACGCGCTGACCGGATTATGCCAACTGGGCGATCGATTTCGTATCGTAAATACTACGATGATTTTTCTGCAATCGGGATCGACAATGTTTGGATGGATGTTTCTGGCGGAATCACCAGCCGAAGCGATCCCAAGATTTACGTCGTTCAGACATCAACGAACATCGTTCAGCGCTGTGTCCTGATGACCACCGACCCCGGCGATCTGGTGCTCGATCCCACCTGCGGCTCTGGCACCACGGCCTATGTCGCCGAGCAATGGGGGCGGCGCTGGATCACCATCGACACCTCTCGCGTCGCCATCGCCCTCGCCCGGTCCCGCCTGATGGGCGCGCGCTATCCCTATTACCTGCTGGCCGACAGCAAGGAGGGGCAGCAGAAAGAAGGCGAGATCACCCGCACCCCGCCCAAATCCGCCCCCACCCATGGCAGCATCCGCCAAGGCTTCGTCTATGACCGCGTGCCGCACATCACGCTGAAATCCATCGCCAACAACGCCGAAATCGACGTGATCTGGGACCGCCTGCAACCCGCCGTCGAGGATGCCCTCGCCGCCCTCAACACCGCCCTGTCCAGCCACCCCACCCCGTTCAAGGTGAAAACCGGCGGCCGCGCAGGGGCCAAGATCGACTTTCGCAGCCTCGGCGAAGTGAAACTCCCCTCCAATGAGCCCGCCCCCGCAAGCGGCCTGATGGAATGGGAAATCCCGCGCGAGGCCCCCTCCGGCTGGCCCGCCGCCGCACAATCGGCACTCAAAACCTTCTGGACCGCCCGCATCACCCGCCAGCGCGAAATCGACGCCAGCATCGCCGCCAAGGCAGAGTTCGAATTCCTCTACGACAAACCCTTCGCCGACAGCGGCAAAACCCGCGTCGCTGGCCCCTTCACCGTGGAAAGCCTGTCGCCCCACCGCACCCTCGCCGTCGATTGGGACGACGAGCTGATCGACACCTACGAGGCCGCCGAGGGCAAGCGCAAGAAGGCCGAACGCGGCGACAGCTTCACTGACTTCGCCCACATGATCCTGGAAAACCTGAAAGCCGCAGGCGTGCAGCAGGCGCACAAGGAGGACCGGATCACCTTCACCGCCCTGACCGGCTGGCCCGGCACCTACATCAGCGCCGAGGGCACCTTCATGGAAGGCGACACCCAGCGCCGCGCCGGTGTGTTCATCGGCCCCGAGTTCGGCACCGTCTCCCGCCCTGATCTGGTCGCGGCTGCGCGCGAGGCAGGCGACGCCGGTTTCGATGTGCTGATCGCCTGCGCCTTCAACTACGACGCTCGCAGTTCCGAGTTCGACAAACTGGGCCGCATCCGCGTGCTGAAAGCCCGGATGAACCCCGATTTGCACATGGCCGCCGACCTGAAAGCCACCGGCGCGGGCAATCTGTTCGTGATCTTCGGCGAGCCGGACATCCGCATCACCGATGCAGGCGACGGCATGGTGCAAGTCCAGGTCTTCGGCGTGGACGTGTTCAAGCCCCAGACCGGTTCGGTTGAAAGCGAGGGGACAGACGGCATCGCCCTGTGGATGCTCGACACCGACTACAACGAGGAATCCTTCTTCGTCCGCCACGCCTATTTCCTCGGCGCCAACGACCCCTACAAGGCGCTGAAAACCACGCTGAAGGCCGAGATCGACGAAGAAGCCTGGGAAAGCCTCTATTCCGACACGTCGCGCCCGTTTGCTAAGCCAAAGTCAGGGAGGATTGCGGTGAAGGTGATCAACCACCTTGGTGACGAGGTGATGAAGGTGTTTGCGGTGGAGTGAAGAGATGAAAAGCGTGGCCGATGCAGTCGATATTTCGTTCTTCATCCCTCCGATGAACGACGGGAAGTCGCACCATGTCATTTCCATGGGCCAGTGGCCAAAGTTCTACCGCCCGGAAGACCTCCGGGACATCGGGAGCGGTAAGACGCTGTGGGTGGACACATTTGAAAAGATATTCGTCGGCCTCTTTCTCGCGCTCGATGCACCAGTCCCTTACGCGTTCCGCACACCGGATGGCAAAATCCGGTCGTTGGATGCAGGTTGCATGAAGATGCTAGTGAACCGCAACCCGCCGGAGTTGCAATTCAATCTAGGATCGGAGGGTTTCATTAGCACGGTGGTGCCTTCCGATGCGCTTCTCAATCGATATGTCCTGCTTCATTCGAAGCTTCGTGCAAGGATCGTCGACGCCGAGCCGAGCGACGACTGATGGAGTTCCGCATCGCCGACACCTTCACCGACAGCCTCGCCCGGATGACCGCGCAAGAGCAGAAGGTTGCAAAGACCACAGCCTTCGATTTGCAGCTTAATCCGTCATCAAACGGCCTGTCGTTCCACAAGCTGGACCGCGCCAAGGATGCGAATTTCTGGTCGATACGGGTAAATGCCGACATCCGGATCATTGTCCATCGCACCGCTGCAAGCATCCTGCTGGCCTATGTCGATCACCACGACGACGCCTACAAATGGGCCGAACGCCGCAAGATCGAACGCCACCCCACGACTGGTGCGATGCAGCTTGTCGAGGTGCGCGAGCGGGTCGAAGAAGTGGAAATCTTCAAGCCCAAGGACGTGCCTGTCGCGCCGACGGCCGCCGCCAAACCAGCAGCCCTCCTGTTCGACAATCTGCGCAAGTTCGAACTGATGGCGTTTGGCGTGCCCGAGGAATGGGTGAACGACGTCCGCGCCGCGACCGAGGACACCCTGTTCGACATCATCGGGCATCTGCCGCAAGAGGCGCAGGAAGCCCTGCTGAAACTGGCCGTGGGCGAAAAACCGCAACCGCCAGAGCCCGCGCCCGCCCTCGCCGATCCCTTCGCCCATCCCGACGCCCAGCGCCGCTTCCGCGTGCTGACCAATGCCGAAGAGCTGAAGCAGGCACTGGACTACCCGTGGGACAAATGGGCGGTTTTCCTGCATCCCGCCCAAGCGGACCTGGTCGAGCGGTCTTTCTCCGGCCCGACCCGGGTGTCCGGATCGGCCGGAACGGGCAAGACCATCGTTGCGCTGCACCGCGCCGTCCATCTGGCGCGCGCCAACCCGGGTGCCACCGTGCTGCTCACCACGTTCTCGAAGGTGCTGGCAAATTCATTGCGTATCAAGCTGGCCAGCCTGGTGGGTGAAGAGCCAGCGATTGCCGCCCGGATCGTCGTCAAGGCAATCTCGGCGGTTGGCTATGACCTCTATTCCGAACGGTTCGGTCAGCCCCAGATCGCCGCGCCCGCGATGATCCGCTCGCTGATTACCAAGGCGGCATCGGAGGTCGAGGGCCACCGCTTTTCCGCCCATTTCCTTGTTGGTGAGTGGGAAGACGTTGTCGATGCCTGGCAACTGCGCTCTTGGGACGAATATCGGGACGTGTCGCGCCTTGGTCGCAAGACCAGGATCGGCGGCAAACAGCGCGAAGCCCTCTGGGCAATCTTTGAACGCGTGCGCGCGGGACTGGTGGAACGGCGGATTGTCACCTGGTCCGACGTGTTCGGGCGGTTGACGGAAAGCCTGACGGCGAAGGGCGCTCGCCCCTATGATTTCGCGGTGATCGACGAGGCTCAGGATCTGGGTGTAGCCGAGGCGCGATTCTTCGCCGCAATGGCGGTGGGCCGGGGCGACGGTCTTTTCTTTGCAGGCGATCTCGGCCAGCGCATTTTCCAACAGCCGTTTTCGTGGAAAGCGCTGGGCCTTGATGTCCGCGGCCGTTCCCATACGCTGCGCATCAACTACCGCACATCGCATCAGATCCGGCTTCATGCCGACAGGCTGCTTCCGGCGACCGTCTCTGACGTCGATGGAAACGCGGAGAGTCGGCGTGGCACGGTGTCGATGTTCGACGGCCCGCCGCCGATGGTCGTGGCTTGCACCGATGCCGATCACGAGTGCCGCATCGTCGGCAAGTGGATCAGTGAGCGCCTGAAAGAGGGCTGCGCACCAAGCGAGGTGGGCGTTTTCGTGCGGTCCGATGCAGAACTGAAGCGCGCTCGGGCTGCAGTGAAGGCTGCAGGTGCGCGCGCGGTTGAATTGAACGACAAGGTCGAAGTCGAAGTCGGTGCTGTCGCCATCAGCACGATGCATTTCGCCAAAGGGCTGGAATTCCGGTCTGTCGTGGTGATGGCCTGCGACGACGACGTCATTCCCCAATCGGATCGCATTGAGTCGGTGGCGGACGATGCTGACCTTGAAGAGGTCTACAACACTGAACGGCACTTGCTTTATGTAGCATGCACCCGTGCGCGCGATCATCTTCTGGTAACGGGCATCACGCCGGTGTCCGAGTTCGTCGATGATTTTCTGAAGGGGAGTTGATCAGACCAATTGGTCGGGCAGCGCCGCAACCAATTGCCAACTCTGTTCCTACTGCCTCAACCCTCGACCATCGAAAGAGGGTGGCATCTTGGGCGCTTTGGTTTAGGCCCCCCTGGCATGGTTCCTCCCCGGCCCCGAACGTATGCGGGGGGGCGCAGCGCGGCAGTTCGCTAGCGCGCGGCGATTTCACCGGGGAATCCACTTGGAAGCCACTTCGCCGGGTCCGCAAAATAAAATCACAAGATAACAAATAGTTGCATGGCAACATGTGTGCCTCAGGGTGGATTCTTGACAAAAACAGTCAAATCCACCTGCGGAAGCCAGGAAGCCAGTTTGGGAAGCCACCGAAGCCAGCTGGAAGCCACCCGCTGAGAAGCTATTGAATCCGCGTGCATTTTTCGTTTGACAAAGCTGCCCCCCTTGACGCACCCCTTGATCATCGAAGAATGGCGCCCGGAGGAACCCCCTCGCGGGCGTTTTCGTTTTCCCGACATCGCGGATCCCGATCCTGCCGCCGACCGTTCCGGTCGCGCGCTTGCGTCTGCCCGCCGTTCGCCACAGCAGAGAACCTCCCATGGACCTTGTCTTCGCGCCAAGCGAGATCGAGACGTGGCCGATCGACCGGCTGCGCCCCTATGCCCGCAATGCCAAGATGCACGACGCCGATCAGGTCGCCAGGATCGCCGCCAGCATGGCCAAGTTCGGATGGACCGTGCCTTGCCTGGTGGCCGACGATGGCGAGTTGATCGCTGGGCACGGCCGGGTGCTGGCGGCCGCCATGCTGGGCTTGAAGGACGTGCCGGTGATCCGGCTCGGCCACCTCGACGAGGCCGAGCGCCGGGCCTACCGCATCGCCGACAATAAATTGACCGAGCTCGGCGAATGGGACGAGGCGATGCTGCGCGACGAGATCGCGGGGCTGCTGGCCGAGGATTTTGATCTGTCGTTGCTGGGGATCGCCAACGGGGATCTGGACGCCATTTTGCGCGATCCGGATCAGATTGAAGGCGGCGCTGTCGAAGGCGAGGACGACATTCCGGAGCCGCCGGTCACGCCGGTGTCGGTGGCGGGCGATCTCTGGCAGCTCGGGTCGCATCGGCTGATTTGTGGCGACAGCACCTCGGCCGATGTGGTCGGACACCTGCTGGGCGATGTCCGCCCGCTGCTTATGGTCACCGACCCGCCCTATGGCGTGGAGTACGACCCAAGCTGGCGCAACCAGGTGGGCGCGGCTAAGACCAAGCGCACCGGCAAGGTGCTGAACGATGACCGGGCCGATTGGCGCGAGGCGTGGGCGCTATTCCCCGGCGACGTGGCCTATGTCTGGCATGGTGCGCTGCACTCCTCGACCGTGGCCGAGAGCCTGGTGGCGGCAGGTTTCGCCGTGCGGTCGCAGATTATCTGGGCCAAGGATTGGTTGGTTCTCAGCCGCGGCGATTACCACTGGCAGCACGAACCCTGCTGGTATGCGGTCAAGAAGACCGGCAAGGGCCACTGGGCTGGCGACCGGAAGCAGACGACGCTGTGGCACATCTCCGGCAAGGACCAGGATGCCGCCACGGTGCACGGCACGCAAAAGCCGGTGGAATGCATGCGCCGCCCGATCCTGAACAATTCCAGTCCGGGCCAGGCGGTGTTTGAACCCTTCATGGGATCCGGCACCACGCTGATCGCGGCGCAAACCACCGGGCGCGTCTGCTTCGGGATCGAGTTGAACCCAGCCTATGTCGATGTGGCCATCGAGCGCTGGCAGCAGTTCACCGGCGCCAATGCCGTGCTGGCCGAGACCGGCGAGACCTTCGCCGACCTCAAAGCCAAGAGGCTGGCGGCATGAATGCGCCGATGCTGCCGGGCCAGATCGAACACTGGCCCCTCGCCCGCCTGAAGCCCTATGCCCGCAACGCCAAGACCCACGATGCCGATCAGGTGGCGAAGATTGCCGCCAGCATGGCCGAGTTCGGCTGGACCGTACCGGTGCTGGTGGCGGCCGACGGCGAATTGATCGCTGGCCATGGCCGTATCCTGGCGGCGGCGTATCTCGGGTTGACCGAGGCCCCGGTCATCGTGCTGGGCCATCTGACCGAGGCGCAGCGCCGGGCTTACCGCATCGCCGACAATAAGTTGACCGAGCTGGGTGGCTGGGACGAGGCCCTGCTGCTGCAGGAATTGCAGGCGCTGTTGGCCGAGGATTTTGACCTCGGACTGATCGGGATCCCCGAGGATGAACTGGACGCCCTGCTGGCGGATGCCGACGACCGCCCGGCGATTTCTGACGACGCAGCAGATGCCATCCCCGATCCGCCCGCCGAACCCATCACCAAGCCGGGCGACATCTGGCAGCTCGGGCAGCACCGCCTCTGCTGTGGCGATGCGACCGATCCCGCGGCTGTCGCCAGGCTGATGCAGGGCGACCAGGCCACGCTGA
>Ga0210016_1004558_pt1 | contig 11807 bp, 12 predicted proteins | sample CryGeyCG2014_300_FD_185454 | JGI IMG/M metagenome (GOLD analysis project Ga0210016, IMG submission 185454) | Groundwater microbial communities from aquifer - Crystal Geyser CG02_land_8/20/14_3.00 (SPAdes) (version 2) | ecosystem: Environmental > Aquatic > Deep subsurface > Groundwater | place... | reverse complement strand
AATTTTAGCTGTTATAGGTTTGATCGTGGTAATTTTTCTGTTACTTAAGAAGAAACCGAAACAAGAGGATAGTTCTTTCTTAATGCTTCAACAACGATTAGACAATATTCAGAAATGTTTAGATGATAGATTGGCTGAGTCTACAAACGTTATCCAAAAGCAATTTGGCCAGACTGCAAAAATTATTCAGGACGTAACGACCCAATTGACAAAACTCGATGGCACTAACAAACAAGTTATTGGATTTGCCGAACAGTTACAGTCATTAGAGAATATTCTAAAAAACCCCAAACAAAGAGGAATCCTGGGAGAATATTATTTAGAAGAACTATTAAGGAATGTTTTCAGCCCGAGCCAATATCAAATGCAGTATGAGTTTAAAGACGGTGAAGTTGTTGATGCGGTTATATTTTTAAAAGATAAAATTATACCCATAGATTCAAAATTCTCCTTAGAAAATTACAACCGTATTATCGAAGAAAAAAATCAGGTAAAACGTACAGAATTAGAAAAAAATTTGAGACAAGACTTAAAAAACAGAATTGATGAAACATCAAAATATATAAGACCCAATGAAGACACTATGGATTTTGCCTTTATGTTTATACCGGCAGAAGCTGTTTATTATGATTTATTGATAAATAAGATTGGAGCAGTTAAGAGTAATACGAGAAGCTTAATTGATTATGCAGTTAAAGAAAAGCATGTTCATATAGTATCGCCAACCTCTTTTTATGCTTATTTGCAAACTATTCTCCATGGATTAAGAGCTATGCAAATAGAGGAATCGGCCAAAGAAATACGCAAAGGAGTAGAAATGTTGGGTCGCCATTTGGCAATTTATGGAGACTATCTCCAAAAACTTGGAAACAATCTAAGCACAACTGTAAATAGTTATAATAATGCCTATAAGGAGTTCGGTAAAATTGACAAAGACATAGCAAAGATTACCGAAGGTCGAGCAAAAATAGAGATAAAACAAATAGATAAACCATCAATAGAATAATTATATGTTAGCAGTTATAAAAACTGGTGGGAAACAGTACTTAGCCTGGCCAGGCCAAAAAATAAAAATCGAAAAAATTGAAGTAAAAGAAGGAAAAGAAATTACTTTTAAAGACATTTTGTTATTAGAAAAAGACGGAAAAGTAGAAGTAGGCCAGCCAAATTTAAAAAATGTAAAAGTTACTGGCAAGGTATTAAAACAAGGCAAAGGGGACAAAGTAATTATTTTTAAGTACAAGCCCAAAAAAAGATATAAGAAAAAAAGAGGACATAGGCAACTCTTTACTGAAGTGGAGATACTGAAAATAGAAACTTCTTGAAATTTATAGAAATAAATAGAAATTAAATGGAAATCTGTCAAGATATCTTGACAGATTTATTATTTTGAGGTATAATAGAAGTGTTAAAAATCAACTGGGAGTAAAATATAACGTAAGAAAACATTGACAAATAGATTTTTGTATGCTATAATAATAGTGTGAAAATAAGAAAAGTTCTTTAAATCATAAAATCAAAACGAGGAGAGAGGACCCGATAAATTCTGTGGAGTTTATGGGTTATAATTCAAATTAAAGCCCTATCTTTAAATAAGATAAGAAAAATGGACTCTCTCCGGGAGTCCATTTTTCGTTAAAGATAGTTCTTTAAAAAAAATGTAAAAGGGGAGTTAGAGAATTCGGATAGTCCAACTTGTTTATCAAAATATCTGGTAGGTAGGTTGGACTATCCGAGAACAGAGATGATTGGCTAGTCCACCGCGACGGCACGGGATATAAATACGCAAGTAACAAAGAGGAGAAATTGAAAATGAGTAATTTGACAGAAGAAGAATTTAAAGAATTTCTGGACCAATTATGCATAGTGACAAATACAGCGCCATGCTTAGCATTCCGAATGGTAGAGAATTTCATACCTTCCAAAGCCAAACAATTTGAAAATGCCTTTTTCGGTCCTTTTGCGGATGCTCTTCGGCAGGAAAAAAATCGCTTATTGAATTCAAAAATGAGCGTAAGGGAAAGGTACGATTCCTATCAGAAAATAAAAGTCGAAGCCTTTAATAAACACATCCGTCCTATCTTTCAATCCTAGATTTTTTCTCTTCCCCTTTTTCTTTCTTCGAGCTCACAGTTTACACTGAGTCTATCGAAGTGTGGGCTGGAAGAAGGAATAGTTCTTTAAAAAAATATACAGGGGAAGGGAAGGAATCACGGGATAGCTAATTTGTTTATCAAAAACAAATTGGTAGATAGATTAGCTATCCTGTGGAGATATCTGTGAAGCGGGATAGACTAAACTACCGAGTTGAGAATTAAAAATGAACATCTTATACGTCTGTGAAAACAATGTCATAAGAAGCGTCGTTGCAGAAATACTAACCCGAGAAAAAACTGCAGATTTACCAGATTTGCATGTGCATGTGGATTCCGCCGGCCTTAAAGTGTACAATTTGCAACTGAAGCCTTCGTCTTGTTTCTTCATGGCTCTACGACGAGCAGGCTATAAGACTAGGAGACATGTTCCAAAAGATCTTACGGTCAGTCTAATGAGAAAGCAAGACGTTATCATTGCGATAAACCGGCAAGTCAAGGAGGCCCTCCTCTCGATGGCCCCCGAAATGAAACCTAGAATCCACAGTCTGGCTGAATTCTCGAAACAGGACGTGCCCGAGTTCTCCGAATCGCTCGCGGCTGTAGCGTACACAAGTCGCGAGACTGCAATAGAATTCTGGACAGATTATATCAAAAAGGTCGAAAGATGTGTACAAGCAGTAATCTCTCGAATTTCCTAATCTTCCCCTTTTTCTTTCTTCGAGCCCACTTCGACAAGCTCAGTGCAAGCGGGTTCAAACAAGGAAAAGCACATTAAAAAAAATTATGGGGAAGGGAAAGAAATTCATCTCTCCGGCCAGGGAATCAGAATTGGTTTCTTGCCCGGAGAGATGAAATGATGGATATTAAATATCTCGTCCAAACGGCCAACTCGGTTTACGAGTTGGTCTCAAAGGAACAAGGGGGATATACCTTTCAAAAAGTCTTTGCTCTCAAACCACAGCCCTCTGTCGTAGACGAAGAGAAACTCGAAGGAACACATGTCGTTCTCAATTTCTTAAAAGGACTAGAACTATGGAACAAAGATATTATCTTGATAAGGACTAGTGAAGTATTCTTAATAACCAGGATTCCCTAAACTTCTTTAATCTCCCTTCTCCCTCTTTTTTCTAGCCCGCAACAGACTTGTGGGTTGGAAAAAGCCCCCCACCAAAAAATTGGTGAGGGGTAGAGAGTAGTTCTTTGAAATAAAATAAAAAGGGGGAGTTCTTGACGCGCGAAGTGTTTATAATTTTTGTAGATACTTCACGCGTCAAGAAAGCAATGAAATAAAAAGGAGGTGAGAAAAAAAATGCCAAGAATAAAAACTCTCTGGTCTGCACAAAGAGAAAGGGTAAAAAGCTTCAAAGGAAGGTATTTTTATGTACCTTCAAGACTTTTCGGCACGCCACTAGGAACGGCGACGAATATAATCTTTGACATCCTCGAAGTCACTGAATTGATCCAAAATTTCCAAAAGAAAAAAATGACATTAAAAGATAGAAACAAGCTCGTATCCTTAGTTTGGGATACTCCGATGAATTCAAATGTCAGAAAATCAATTGGCTCAGTGGAAGAATCTGTGATAGGGAAACTACGCCGTGAAATCGATGAACCAATTGACAGAAAATTCGACAGAAAGATTAACAGAAAAATTAGAAAGCTCGTTGGTTAACACCTTCTTCTCCCTTTTTTTCTTTTTCGAGCCCGCACTTCGATAAACTCAGTGTGAGCTGGAAAAAGGGATAGCACTTTAAAATAATTTGTGGGGAAGAGGGAAAATTCTTCTACCGCAGAAAGGAAATCATGGTTCGGTTAACTCACCACAAGAGTATGGTTTCTTACCTACGGTAGAAGAATTAAAAAAGAAAGGAGGGAATGAAATGAAAATGAATCGATGGATTGGATATACGATAGCAACAGCTACGGCAGTCATGACCTATTTTGTCTTCTACTATATTGCATCGCTTTTCGGAGCTACGAATCCTCAATTTATCGCTATTGCCTTAACAGTTGCCATGATTGTACACGAAATAATGCATTTGATAGCAATCGAGGCCAATGGAATACCAGCGCAAATGTTTTTCCTGGTTATCATCGGAGGCGCCATGCCTCTTTTAGGCCAGGAATCGAAATACAAAAAATTATCCTGGGAACGACAAGCAATTATTGCCTTGGCCGGCGTTACAGGAAACTTCATTGTTATCTTATCTGCTTTCCTTTTATCTCAAAGCAACTATTTGGCATTCAATGATTTTCTAAGGATATTAAACCTCAATGGCGTCTTAATCCTCTGGAACTTATTTCCACTCTGGATTTGGGACGGTGGACGCTTTGCTAAACTCTTATTTAACAGCATTAGCGAAGACGAGGACACGAAATACAAGTATGCTATGCTGGTTTGCTTTGTAGCGGTTGTCATAACCCTTATCATATACGGTAAACTCAGCTTCATCCACCTTTGGATGTTCAGTTGGGGTTTGCATTGGCAGGCAAGCCACGACGACCCGGAGGGAACATACGACCCCAAGTCAATGCTAGATTCTCATCACAAATGGTGGGCGGCCCTGTATCTACTAATGATTTGCGCCGGAGCGATAATTGCCGGAATTACACCCAATTGGCTCTAACCCTCTTCCCCCTTTTTTCTTTTTATGTTTATAATATGATTGGAGTTCAGAGGTGCTCTCGCAGCGGGAGAAAATTCTCTCTCCTTCATTCTTCTTCAGTAAAATAAAGAGGAGTGATCCCTGCTGTGGGAGCTCCTCTGACCTCTAAAAAACAGCCCATCCTAGGCTGTTTTTAAAAAGGTTGCTTACTACTTAGTTAGCTTAAGCACTTACCAACTTTTCTCTATCTTCTTCCCTCAAGTGCCTTTTCTATGGTTTCCTCGTCCGCATATTCAATCTCTCCACCAGTCGGTAGCCCCCGGCCCAAGCGAGTGATTTTTATGGTTCGGCTCTGCTCACCACAAGCTAAAGGTTTTAAGATTTTGGCGATAAAATCCATCGTTAAAATACCATCCCTCGTAGGATTTAAGGCTAAAATTATTTCTTTTGGTTTTAAACCTTCTACCCTCTTTTTAAGTTCTTCTACTCTTAATTTTCCCAAAGGATTTTCCTTTAAAAAATCAATCTCGCCGCCCAAAATAAAATATAATCCTTGATATTTTTTTGTTTCCTCCATTCGCCAAAGGTCAGTTTCTCTTTCCACCACGCAAAGAGTTTGCTCTCTCTTTTTGTCACGGCAAATTAGACAAATATTTTCATCCTTTAAAGGAGTAAAAGGATTAAAACAGAAAGAACACAATTTAATTTCTTTTTTAAGAGAGACTAAAGAATCGCAAATCTCTTTGACACTTTTTTCATCCAATCCAAGTAAATATAAAGCAAAGCGGGTAGCGGTTCGCTCACCAACTGTTGGAAAATCAGAGAAAATTTTTATAACTTTTTTAATTTGTTTAGGGACCATGAAGTAAACATTTTAACATTTAAACATATTAGCATCAAAACAAAAGAAAAATTGTCTTTTTTAAAATGTTACTATGCTTATATGCTAAAATGTTTATATGAATTAGATGACTTCCTCTCCAGTAATTTCCTCGCCATACTCTTTTTCTAATTCTCTGAAACTTACTGCTTCTTGGTCAAAATAAAGCTCCACTCTTCCCATTGGACCATTGCGATGTTTGGCAATAATAATATCAGCAATATTTTGGCGAGAGCTAGTTGATCTTACTTTATCTTCTCGATAAATAAACATTACGACATCGGCATCTTGCTCTAAACTTCCTGATTCCCTTAAGTCAGAAAGTCGTGGTCTTTGGTCAGGACGATGCTCGACCGCTCTTGACAATTGAGACAAAGCTAATACCGGTACATTTAATTCTTTTGCTAATGATTTTAAAGATCTTGAGATTTCTGTGACTTGCTGAACTACATTCTCGTTAGGATTTCTTGGCTGAATTAATTGTAGGTAATCGATAATTATAAGTCCTAATCCCTTTTCAGCTTGTAATCTTCGAGCCATTGCTCTCATTTGGAGAACAGTAGAGGAGGCAGCATCGTCTATATAAATCGATGCCTCAGAAAGAGTAGAAAGAGCTTTTTGAAGCTTGGCAAAGTCTTCGTCTTCAGAAAGTTTTCCAGTCCTTAATTTCCAGAGAGAAACACCAGCTTCGGCAGCAATTAACCTATCCACAAATTGCTCTTTTCCCAATTCCAAACTGAAGACTCCTACTGGCTGTTTTCCTTTTATAGCTACAGCCCGAGCTATATTTAAGGCAAGAGCTGTTTTCCCAAGAGACGGCCGCGAAGCAAGGAATACCAAGTCGCCTTTTTGAAGACCTGCCAAGATGTCATCGAGCTTTGGAAAGCCGGTAGTAACGCCTCGAAGAATACCTTTTTTAGAATGGATTCTGTCGATTCTCTCAAAAGCTTCATCGAGCTGAGATTCTATTGGTAAAAATGTTTGGGTTAGAGATCTTTGAGCAATGCTAAAAACTTTCTTTTCTGCTTCATCTAAAATTAAATCAATATCTTTGCTTTCATCATAACCTAAAGCCGAAATTTCGTCAGAGGCCTGAATAAGATCGCGAAGGACTTTTTTACCTCTAACAATCTTAGCATAATAGAGAAGGTGAGAAGGGGTAGGGACGGCCTCTAATAGCTCTGATAGATAGCTTGCCCCACCAATTTTTTCTAATTCTCCTTTTTCCTCTAAGCGTTGGGTTAATGTCAAAAGATCGGTGGGTTCCTGTTTCTCAAAAAGGTCTACCATTACCCGATAAATTTTACTATGGGCAGTTTTATAAAAATCCTCTGGTATTAAAAAGTCAACAACTTTTACAATTCCTTCTTTATCCAACATTAAAGAACCCAGAAAAGCTTTTTCTGCTTCGATACTCTGAGGGGGGATTTTTGTTACTTCAGCCATAACTCTACGAATTTATTTACCCTCCGTAGCGGCGAATTCCTACTGCGGAGGACGGGCGAATTAATTACGCCCCAGAAGTATCCGCCTCAGGCGGAACTTCGGGGCTGCCCCGTAGCGAGCCCCGCACCAGAAACTTTGTTTCGGTGCGGGACTGGTCCAGCACCGAGCTTCGCTCTGGTGCTGGGCTTCTCTCTGCTACTGGGGCGAATATACGAATATAATAATAAAAATTTTTAAATAATTCAAACCTGTCATTTTATCATTTTTTTAATCTTTGGTCCTTCTTGGGTATCTTCTAACCACCAACCCATTTTTTTAATCTTTTTTCTAACCTCATCAGCTTTATCCCACTCTTTCTTTTGACGATAGTTCTCTCTTTTTGCTACCAAAGCCAAAACTTCTCTTGGGACTATACTTGTTGTCTGCCATTGGTCTTTTAAATTCAGGCCCAAAATCTTATCTATTTCAAAAAGCAGGTTAAGTTTTACTGATTCTTTTAGAGAACTTCTTATCATCTCCCATACTAAAGAGACTAAGAGAGGCGTGTTTAAATCATCATTGATAGCTTCTTTAAATCTTCTTCCCCACGTTTGAGGACTTTCTTTACTTTCTTTTTTATAACCGCTTATAGTTTCATAAATTTTTGTTAGGGCATTCTGGGCAGATTTTAAGCCCTTCCAGGTGAAGTTTAAAGATGAACGATAATGGGCTTGAAGGCAAAGATAACGAAATGCTAAAGGGGAAAAATTTCTCTTTCTAAAATCTTCTAAGGTAGTGAAATTTCCGAGAGATTTTGCCATTTTTTCTCCTTCAATTTTTAGAAATCCACAATGGAGCCAGTAATTAACAAAATTTTTTCCATAAGCTCCTTCTGCCTCAGCAATCTCGTTAGTATGATGAATTGGAATGTGGTCAACTCCTCCACAGTGAATATCAAAGGGGACGCCAAGATATTTAATACTCATTGCCGCGCATTCAAGGTGCCAACCAGGAAAACCTATGCCCCAAGGGGATTCCCACTCCATTAATCTCTTTTTGTCTTTCGGAGGAAATTTCCAAAGAGCAAAATCAGTAAGGTTCTTTTTTCCTTTTACTATTTTTATTCTTGCACCAGCTTTCAAGCCTTTAATATCTAATCTTGCTAACTTCCCATAGTCGGGCAAGAGGGAAGTATCAAAATAAATTCCATCTTTTGTTCTATAAGTAAAGCCCCTCCTTTCCAATTTTTTTGTGAGCTCAATTTGTTCTTTAATATGCTCGGTGGCCTTACACCAGAGGTCAGGTTCAAGGACATTTAAATCTTTTAAATTTGATTTAAAAATCTTGGTATAAAATTTAGCAATCTCATAAGGACTCTTTTTCTGCTTTTTAGCACTTTTTTCAATTTTATCCTCGCCGGTATCGGCATCGGAAGTTAAGTGACCCACATCGGTGATGTTCATTACATGCCTTACTTTGTACCCATTATAAATTAGAGTTCGTTTCAAGATATCTTCAAAGATATAACACCGTAAATTCCCAATGTGGGGAACGTCATAGACAGTTGGTCCGCAAGTATAAAGACCAACTTTCTTATTTTTAATTGGTTGAAAAATTTCTTTTTTTCGCGAAAGGGTGTTAAAAAGTTTGAGCATATATCCAATTATACAACCTTTTTGTTTTTAAAAGAAATAAAATTTTCTGTCGCCTGACTTCCTTTAATTTTTCAGAAAATTGTGGTAATTTATTCTAAATATGTCAGTTTTATACCGTAAATATCGACCGTCGCTTCGCTCCTTAAAACCCCTGGTATTACTCCAAAATTGCGAAGCAATTTTGGAGACCACGCTACACGGGAAAACTCCAGTTTTCCCGACCCCTTTCCGAGGTCGATATCTTCTCTTTAGCTGTTAGTAAGAGTTTATTAAATTTTCCAAATATAGTTTATTAATATTCCTCTTTTGTAATATGTCAGTTTTATATCGTAAATATCGACCGAAGACCTTTTCGGAAATTGTAGGTCAGGAGAATATAGTAAAAACTCTGACTAACGCCATTTCTATGGAAATGGTCTCTCATGCTTATTTATTTTATGGTCCAAGAGGAACAGGAAAAACTACTCTTGCTAGACTTTTAGCAAAGGCGGTCAATTGTATTGGAAGACAACAGAAAACAAGCGACAAAAGACAAGAATATGAGCCGTGTAATAAATGTAACTCCTGCATCGAAATTAATGAGGGCCGAGCAATTGATTTAATTGAAATAGACGCTGCTTCAAATCGAGGAATTGATGAAATGCGAAATTTAAGGGAGGGAGTAGGAATAGTGCCGACAAAATCAAAATATAAAGTATATGTTATTGACGAAGCCCATCAATTAACCAAAGAAGCTTCCAACGCCCTTCTAAAAACCTTAGAAGAACCTCCGGCACATGCCATATTTATCCTTTGCACTACGGAATTTTCAAAAATTTTGCCCACCGTCTCTTCGCGTTGCCAGCGTTTTGAATTCAAAAAACTAAATCTTGGTCAGATTATAAAGCGATTAGAAGTTATTTCCAATAAAGAAAAAGTTATAGTAGAAAAAGAGGGATTGGGATTGATTGCCAGAACTGCCGGAGGCTCTATTCGAGACGCCGAAAGTCTTTTGGATGAAGTGATAATTACCACTTCTGAGAAAAAAGGAGAAATTATAAAAAAAGAAGATATTGAAGAAATATTAGGAATTGTTGGGCTTGAGTTAGTTTCAAAATTCGTTGAATTTCTAATCAAAAGAGATAAAAAAGGGGCGCTGGAATACCTGTCACAAATTTTTAATAGAGGTATTGATATCGAAAACTTTTCTAAAAAGTTATCTGCCTACCTTCGGGATTTGCTTTTGATAAAAATTAACCCTCAGATTTTTAAAAAAGAAATTGTTTTTACGAAAGAGGAGGAAGAAAACCTTAAGACCCAGGAAAAGGAATTTTCTGAAGAGAACTTAAAAGAAATTATAAGAACATTTCTTGAAGCCCAGAATCAGATTAAATGGTCAGATTTACCACAACTTCCCCTTGAGTTAGCAACGATAGATAGTATAAAACAACTAACAACTGACAACTAACAACTGACAACTAACAACTGACAACTAACAACTGACAGGAGGCAACTGATAACAAATAACTACTAGGACATTCACCCGTTTTATGCCCGAAATTAATATCTCTACTAAAGGATTTAATGATGTAATTGATATCACAGACAACGTCACCAAGATTGTAAAGGATTCAGATGTCAAAAATGGTGTAGCAGTTCTGTTTGTTGTTGGTGCTACGGCCGCCATCACTACCATTGAATACGAACCGGGCCTCGTTAAAGACATCAAAGAAGCTTTAGAGAAAATTGCTCCGATAGATAAATACTATCATCATGAAGAAGCTTGGCATGACGGAAACGGATATGCTCATATTAGAGCCAGTTTAATGAAACCTTCCTTTTCTATCCCTTTTGAAAACGGTGAGCTTTCGTTGGGTGCCTGGCAGCAAATTATTTTGATTGATTTTGACAACAAGCCCAGAAATAGAAAAATCATTGTTAAATTGTTAAAATGTTAAATCAAGATTAAATAAACTAAAGGTCGAGAGATTATTTTGTTATTATAATTTTTTATGAGTCTTGCTCAAAAGATAGTCATTACTATAATAGTAGTTTTACTTGTCGTCACTCTTGGAGGAATGATACTGGGAAAAATCGGGGTGGGGTCACTCCCGACCAATGGTTCAAGATTAGGTACTACTCCCCAAATAGGCGTGACTACTCCTTCTACTGGAAAAGAAGTAACCAATGAAGTACCAGCAACAGGAACAACAGAAACGGCAGGCACTAAAGAAACTGCAACCACTCGCCTTGTAATCAAAACCGGAGAGTTAAATATTGTAGTTAAAAATGTTGTAGAGAGTGCAAAGAAGATTATTCAATATGCTCAAAAGAGAGGAGGATGGGTTGTCCAAAGCAATATTCAAGAGATTGAAGAACTTCCTATCGCCACTGTTGTTGTTCGAGTACCGATAGAGGATTTTGACGAAGCAATAACTTATATTCGGGGTTTGGCAACAAAAGTGAATTACGAAAAAAGCGAGGGCCAAGATGTAACCGAAGAATATGTAGACTTGGAATCGCGGTTGCGAAATTTGGAAGCAACTGAAAAGCAATTTTTGGAAATAATGAAAAAAGCTAAGACGATTGAGGAAATCTTAAGGGTTCAAGGCGAAATATCGAAGATTCGCGGAGAAATTGAACAAGCGAAGGGTAGGATGTTATTCCTGGAAAGAAGTGCCAAGATGGCGACAATTACTGTAAATTTAGCTTTATCAGAAGAATTATTACCAATTCCACCAGCCGAGAGATGGAGACCGAGCTATGTAGCAAAGAGAGCTTGGAAAAGTGTAGTAACGTTCTGGAAAAATGTATCTTACGTGGCAGTTACCTTCTTTGTCTATGCAGTCATTTGGTTACCAATAGTTGTAATTGCCTACCTTATAATCTGGCGGATAAGAAAACCTAAAAAAGAAAAGAAATAAGATAAATCTCCTCCTTCAAAAAGGAGGAGAAATTGCGGGGTCGTCTAATGGTAGGACAGGGGCCTTTGGAGCCTCTAATCTTGGTTCGAATCCAAGCCCCGCAGCCCGCTACTATATTCTTCGTTTTCCGCTTCGTTTTGCGCCTCGCCGCTTCGCGGCTCGGCGCCGAAAAGGGGCAAATTTCCGAATATTTTCCACGCTCCGCGTGGAAAATATTTTATGTTTTGCTCCTGCAAAACAAG
>Ga0210016_1004556_pt1 | contig 11809 bp, 13 predicted proteins | sample CryGeyCG2014_300_FD_185454 | JGI IMG/M metagenome (GOLD analysis project Ga0210016, IMG submission 185454) | Groundwater microbial communities from aquifer - Crystal Geyser CG02_land_8/20/14_3.00 (SPAdes) (version 2) | ecosystem: Environmental > Aquatic > Deep subsurface > Groundwater | place... | reverse complement strand
ACCACAGTCCACACTTTAATCAATCAATACACTCAAGATTACAACTTTCAAGTCGCCGAATACCAAAAACGATATATCGATTATGTTGACAAAAAAGAAGTTTACACCAAATATCGTACCGTTAGCACCGAAAAAGATAAAATAACTGCTACCAAAACAGCCCTATTTTCCCGTAATTCTATGATTAAAGCCTATTTAATCACCCTCCGAGTCAGTCTTGACGAATTTAAAAAACAAAACCTAACTTCAACTGAAAAAACCCAAATCGAGCTCAGTCGCTGGGAGGACTGGTGTGCAGAGCAAAATTTAATCATCCCCAATCTAAACAACCAAGTCGATATAACCAACTGGCTTGACACATTTAAAGAAAAATATGTACTCATCCAACAAGTAATTTACACTGCCTTAACTCAAAACCAAATTAATCAACGCCTAGAAATTTTAGACTTAACCAAAACTCTTGCCAATGATATTAAAAAAGACTCAAAAACAGGCACCATGTTAAATGATTGGTTATCAGCCCTTCCCATAAAATCTGATTTAGTGATGTCATCACTAAAAACAACTACTGATTTAACCCAAGTCAAGCAATTATCAGGTCGTTTTAGTAATTTTTACGAAGAAGCCAAAATTGAGCTAAACCGAACCAATATATATTTAACAAATATGCTCTCTGATCTGCGAGCTGTCGCCATTAAATTAAATCAATAATATGCAAGAAAATATCTATCAAAACATAGACTTAGTTAACAATAACCCCCTAAAACCAGAAACCAAGGTCACGCTAACATTTAAACAAAAACTAAAAACTGATCACAAAATCCAAGCATTGGTTGGATTATCGGTCATCACCATATTAATTCTATTCTTCTCCTTAATAATTTCAAATATTAAATCACCAATCAAAAAAGATAATCTAGGGATTAACCTTCCCACTCCTGTTGCCACGCCCACTTTTATAAACCAAGCCAATGTTCTACCAAGTCTTTACCAAGACCAATTTAACATTATTGAAAATAAAATTAAATACAATCCCGAAATTTTACCACCCCCAATCGACCTCAATTTAGGGAACTAACTATTTTTTCTTGACAAATATCCACCTGATTCAGTCGAAATCAAAATTTCTTCTCCAACTTTAATAAACAACGGCACCAAAACCTTAGCCCCAGTGTCCAAAGTAGCATTTTTCATCGCTCCCGTCACCGTATCACCCTTTATTGAATTTTCAGTTTCGGTCACAACACAGGCAATACTTTTGGGCAAAGTCATCCCCACCGGTTTTTCATCATAAAATTTAATTCTATACAAAAGTCCTTCTTTAAGGTAAATTTTATCACCACCAATTATATCTGTCGGTACCAAATATTGCTCAAAAGTTCGTGGCTCAATAAACACATAATTCTCACCATCAAAAAAGGAATAGGATGCCTCATGGGTCTCTACAATCACCTCTTCGACTTTTTCCCCCGATTTATAGGTATATTCCACCACCCGACCGGTGTATAAAGATTTTAATTTTGTCTTATAAAAAGCCGAACCCTTTCCGGGAGATACAAAATGAATATCCACCACCATGTGCGGCTCTTCGTGGAAAATAACATATATTCCCTTCTTAAATTGCGCCGTGCTGATTGTCCCCATAGCGCCTATTCTACTTCTGAAACCAAAACTTGTCTAGATTCTGTACTAATCGTATTTTCCAACACAATTCAACCTAGGTACAAATACCTCTGCCACCTGCCTGTCTACCCTATCCAATTCCAAATCTCCCAGTGCTGCCAGTTGTTGCCTTAGTGCCTCTACCCGTCTTTCTCTCTGCCCAACCGTTAGATCCACAACCGCTCCATGTGAACGTCTTTGACCGATAGACAATACCCAAACTAAACCATTTATTTGTTTTACAGTTTCAGCATTTACTTCTTCTAACATATTGAATTGTATCATACGTCCCAAAAAAATCCCAGAGCATGCTTTTAGAGGAGCCACCCCGGGATCTAATACGTACTATATCAATATATTATAACCATGTCAATAGTAATCAATCAATATGTATTAAATTAAAAATTGCCTGATTCCATCTCATCAATAAACTGCTGTACCCCATATGCCCACGACCCATTTGACGAAGGACAGTATTTTTTCATTATCAGTTCCGGGGTATTTAAACCTTTATCAAAATATTGCGTTTTTAAATAAAGGGCATAACTTTTTAGCGCCAGTTCATAATTTTCAAATCGCAAAGTTCCTTTTTTATGTATCCCATAACCCCAACAATTAAACGAATTTTCAGGAATTTTTTTACATAAATTCGACTCTTGTTGAGCAATGGCTACAATCCAATAATAATCAAAACCATAAGTTTGAGATAAATCAAAGATTAACCGAGAATAGGACAAAAGAGGCGAGTTATATTTTTTTAAATACCTTTCAATAATCAAAGGTCGTGCATCATGACCTACTACCGACTCATCAACCTTGACACTCTCTTGTTGTCGTCCCAATACTTGGCCTACCGTTATCACTTTACCAAAATTAGTTTGAAAGCCAGTTATAACTTGATTTTCTTTCTTGGGATTATTTTTATTCCACCACAAAATTTCCACAAACAACACCGTAGTTAATGATAAACAAATCACCATCACAAAAAACACTTGCAAATAAATTTTGTATTTCGGAATAATTTCCATTATACATTTATGCTATCATAAGCACGCTTATGAAAACAAATGTAAAAATAACCAACCATAAAGATAAATCTTTTATTCTAAATTTTAATGTCACTATTGACGAAATCAAAAAAGAATATAATCACACTTTATCCCATGTTGCCGCCGACTTTGAAACCAAAGGTTTTCGTAAAGGCAAAGCCCCTCTCGATATTGTCAAAAACTCTATATCACCAGAAAAAATGTTGGATGAAGTTATCAACCATGTTTTATCCGAAAAATACGACGAAATTATCAAAGATAATAATTTAAAACCAGCCACCCAGCCAGCTGTCAAAATTTTAAACCCACCTTTTAATCTTGACAAAGAGTGGCAAATTGAAATAACCTCGGCCACTATTCCCGAAATCAAGATCAAACCAAAAGCATATATCGAAATCAAAAAGATAAATACCAACTCGAAATTAGAAAAAGAAAAGAGAACCGACGCTGTCATAAAAGTAATATTAGAAAACAGTGAAACCAAAATAGCCAAAATAATTTTAGACAACGAGGTTGAGAGAAAATTAACCAATCTTATTGACCAAATTCGTTCTGCCAGTTTAACATTTGAAACCTATTTAAAAAACAAAAACCAAAATTTAGATGAGCTTAAACATGAATTAGAACACCAAGCCCAAGACGAATGGACCCTAAATTTAGCTATTACCCAAATCTCATCAGAACAAAAACTCGATCCAACTGAAATTGAAATCAAGGACATTGTCTCCAAAAATCCACAACTAACTCAAAACCCCAGCTTAGTTGTCTATTTGCTCACACAACAAAAAGTCATAAATTATTTACTCTCTTTAGTTTAGAAATTAGTAATTAAAAATTAAAAATTAGTTTTTGTTTTGTATCTTATATTATGCTATAATCACTTCATATGGCAGGTGGTATTTTGACTTCAAAGTCCGATCTTAAAAAAACCAAGTCATTTGGGGGCGATAATAAAGGCGAGTCTCTGTCTGAAAATAAACCAAATTATTCTCCTATCAACTTTTCTCTTCGAGGAATTTTAGGTTTAAATCAATCAGTTGAAATTCACAAAACTCAAGCTGACAAATTGTGGACCAAAGAAAATTTTCATTTAAACATAATTGGCGAACAAGATCGTAAGGCGCTCGAAAACAAGCAACGCGAACTCGAATCTATAGTTGAACAACTAAAACTCGAGGTCAAAAAATTGACTGTAGCTACCAGTGAACTTGACTCAGGATTATCCAAAGCCACCATGGAAAATATTCCCGAGGCCAACGAATATCAAGTTTCTTTTTTACTCCGTCTAAAAAATTTAGTCATCGCCTTCCGTCGCAATATTAACGAAGCCAGTTGCTGGCTTGATAGTTTCAATGCCAAAAAGAAAAAACAAAAAAACAGTGGTTATTGGAAAAATTTAAAGTCCAAAGGTGGAATTAAATATTTGATGAGCGACGAACACTCCGCCGCCCGAAGTGGTGACTAATTTGCTATAATCCTCTGTAGTTAATCTGAATCTGTAGCTCAGTTGGTTAGAGCGCTTCATTGACATTGAAGAGGTCACAGGTTCGAGTCCTGTCAGATTCACCATGTACTTTGTGTATTTTTTACAAAGTTTAAAGAATAACAAAGTTTATATTGGGTCAACTGAAAAATTACCAGAAATAAGGCTAAAAGAACATAACGAAGGCACAAATAAATTTACGAGAAATAATCGACCGTTAAAACTTGTATATTTTGAAAAATATTTTTGTAAACAAGATTCGACAGCCAGGGAAAAATTCTACAAATCAGGATTTGGAAAAATGATAAAAAAGATTATAATACAGACAATTAACAACAACGCTCAGTTTCAGCCAAAGGCTGATCGGCCTATGGCCGAGGTTAGAGTGCTTCATTGACATTGAAGAGATCACAGGTTCGAGTCCTGTCAGATTCACAGCGTAATAAATTGCATCGCAATTTAAACGCTGTAGGAACGTTTAAATCGTTTCACGATTTATTACATTCCACAAAATTATGCAACAAACATTTTATATTTCGACTCATTTAACTACATCGCCCACACGTGGGTAAATTCTTACGTCTGGGCCAAATTGTTCTCTCCCCCTTATTTATTCTAATTTTTATATAATATATAAATGTTTTTAAATTTTAAATTTCTTTAAACTTATGTCACAACTAGATCAACTTAAACATAACGACGATAATCTTTACAAAATTCGCCACAGTGCCGAGCATATTTTATCCCAAGCTGTAGAAAACCTATATCCTGACAAAACTATTCGCGTCATGGGTCCTGCCACCGATGACGGTTTTTATATGGATGTCGAAACAATTGGTGATTTTAAATTATCCGATTCAAATTTTCCCGAAATTGAGGCAGAAATGCAAAAAATAATCAAATCAAATTTGCCCATCATTAGGAAAAAAATAACAATGGAAGAAGCTTGTGATTTATTTACCAATAATCCTTACAAAATCGAATGGCTTGATTCTATTAAAGATCGTGGTGAGATAATAACCATCTATTCAACTGGTAATCAATACACCGACCTTTGCGCCGGTCCCCATGTCAATTACACCAGCAAAATTAAAGCATTTAAATTGCTTTCTATCGCTGGTGCTTATTGGCATGGTGACGAAAAAAATAAAATGCTCACCCGTATTTACGGCACCGCCTTTGAAAATAAAGATGATTTAGAAACGCATTTAAACAATTTAGAAGAAATCAAAAAACGAGATCATCGCAAATTAGGCAAAGAATTAGATTTATACTCTACAAACCAATTAACCGGTGCAGGGTTAATTCTCTGGCATCCAAAATTAGCCACCTCTCGTAATGTTTTGGAAACATTTTGGAGAGAAGAACATATTAGGCGAGGTTATCAACTAGTTTTTACTCCGCATATTGCTGGCATGGATATGTTTGTTAAAACTCGTCATTACACCAAATACATCAATTCCATGTTTCCTGTCATGCTACATCAAAATATCGAAGGTGAAAGTAAAAATGACTACACCACCGACGAGCAGTTGAAACCCATGAATTGTCCCAATCATGTTCAAGTTTTTAAATCAAGCCCACGAAGTTATCGCGAATTACCCTTTAGAATGGGTGAACTCGGTACTGTTTATCGCTACGAAAAAGCCGGAGTTCTCCATGGAATGACTCGAGTTCGAGGATTTACTCAAGACGATTCTCATATTTTTTGCACGCCAGAACAAGCCATTAATGAAGTTCAAGAAATAATTAAATTAACCAAATATATTTACGAAGATATCTTTGGTTTTCAAAAATTCCAAGCCTATTTATCTACTCGACCAGAAAAATATTTAGGATCAGTTGATATGTGGGAGTTTGCCCAAAATTCACTGATAAAAGCCATGGAGAGTGAAAAACTTAAATACAAAGTAGACGAAGGTGGTGGAGCATTTTACGGACCAAAAATTGATTTTAAAATTAAAGATTCAATTGGTCGAGAGTGGCAAATGGGAACTATTCAATTTGATTTCAATCTTCCTACATATTCCGAAAGTTCAGAAAAAGATGTTGACGATTTCTGGAAACTTAAAACCTTTAAGGACAAATACAAAACCAAAAAAAACCTAGCCAAATATATAAAACAAATGGGTCGAGGCTTAGACGCCAAATTTGTTGACAAAGATGGCAAGGAAAAACCAGTTGTCATGATTCATCGAGTAGTCCTCGGATCATTAGAAAGATTTTTTGGTGTTATTATCGAACATTTTGCCGGGGCGTTTCCAACATGGCTCTCGCCAGTCCAAGTAAAATTAATTCCCATTACTGATGCCCAACATGAATTTGCCAACAAAGTCCTCGCCGATTTAAAAGCGGGGGGAATCAGGGTCGAAATTGACGATAGACCTAAAAAAATGCAAGCCAAAATCCGAGACGCTCAAATGCAAAAAATACCGTATATGTTAATCATCGGTGCTCGCGAAGTTAAGGCAAACACGGTTGCCGTTCGTCAACGCGATGGTCAAGATCTTGGAGCAATTCCAATTTCCGAATTTATTACCAAAATTAAGGAACAAGTCACAAAAAAATCTCTAAATTTGATAAAATAGCCCAATGAATAACCGAAAATACATCAGAACCAATCGCCAAATTACTTCACCCGAAGTCCGTTTAATCGACGAAGATGCCAAACAAATTGGTGTTCTTTCTATTTCTGAAGCTTTTGAAATGGCCAGGTCAACAGGGTTAGACCTGGTCGAAATTGCCCCCATGGCCAAACCCCCAGTTGTAAAATTAATCGAATTTTCCAAATTCAAATATCAAGAAGCCAAAAAAGCAAAGACCGAAAAGAAAGGTATCAAAGGAGGCGACACTAAAGAACTTCAGTTAAGCCCATTTATCGGAGCCAGGGATTATGACACTCGGGTCAAACGTGCCAAAGAATTTTTATCTACTGGAAATAAAGTCAAAATCAGTATAAAATTCCAAGGTCGCCAAATGCAACATCCCGAGTTTGGCAATCAACTGTTAGATAAATTCAAAAAAGATATTCAAGAAGTTGGTATAATTGACACACCGCCAAAGATGATGGGCAAAAGATTGATGGCCTCCTTTAGACCAGTAAAAAATTTAAAACTAAAAAACAATGGAAAAACAGAGTAAAAGACATCGTATCAAAAAATCAGTTAGCAACCGTTTTGAAGTAACTCCAAACGGTAAAGTCATGCGTATGTCATCGTTCAACCGCCATTTACGACGCAAAAAATCCAAAAAACAATTACGAAGACTTAAAGGAAAACAACAAGTTATAGGTAAATTTGCCATCAAAGTTAAAAAATTATTAGGTTTACTTTAAATTATTAATTAATAAACAATTTCCAAAAAACAATTTCCAAACAAATCACAATCAACAAATAACAATTTCCAGTTGGAACTTGTGAATTTGGAACTTGATTGGAACTTGTAAATTTGTAAATTTGGAACTTATAAAACAATATGCGCGTTAAAACAGGTGTCGTTCGACGTAAATTTCACAAAAAAGTATTAAAAACAGCCAAGGGTTATTGGATGACTCGTAGCAAACGCTACAAGGTTGCCTCAGAAGCAGTGTTACATGCTGGCCAATATGCCTATAACGGTCGCCGTATTCGACGTCGCGATATGCGCAAATTATGGATTATTCGTATTAATGCTGCCCTAAAAGAATTTTCCATGTCTTATTCTGTCTTTATCAACAAATTGAAACTCAATAAAATTGAAATTAATCGTAAAATGCTTTCTGAAATGGCTATCACCAATCCTGCTACTTTCAAAGCTATCTTTACTTCCCTAAAATAAAGGGGCTTTTAATTTTAAAAAAATAAAATCCCCGAAAGGGGATTTTTTTGTAACCTCGCCTCGTGGTGAAAAAACAAATCGAAAAATAAAAATATATAATATATAAACAAATGGATTTAAACAAAATAAAAACAGACTATAACGAAAAAATAAATAAAGCTAAAAATTCGGCAAAATTAGAATTAATTCGTATAGAATTATTAGGTCGCAATGGTTTAATAAATAAATTATTTACCGAAATCAAAACAGCTCCAAATCCAAAAGAATATGGTCAACAACTAAATTCGTTAAAAAACGAATTAGAAAATATAATTAAAGAAAAATCTAATAATACAATTAATGTTGATTCCAAAATTGAAAATTGTAAATTGAAAATTGTAAATTCCTTTGGTCTTCCAAAGGTGGGTCACTTGCATCCAATAACAATAACGGAACGCCAACTAAACGAAGTTTTCCGAAAATTGGGCTTTTCCATATATAACAGCCCCGAAATAGTCACCAATGAATATAATTTCTTGCGTCTCAATGTTCCCCAAAACCATCCCGCCATGGACATGCAAGACACAATTTATATAAAACAACCTCAATGTTTATTGAGGACTCAAACTTCAACCATTGAATCATATTTACTCCAACAACAAAGTAAGAACTTACCTATTCGGGCGGCTTTTCCAGGCTGTGTCTACCGTAATGAAAAAGTTAATCGCAGTAACCATTTTGTTTTTCACCAATATCAAGCCGTGGTTGTCGATAAAGGTGTTACCATGAAAGATTTAATTGGCACTATGGATTTAATGTTCAAAACGCTATATGGTCCGAGTGTCGTGGTTCGCTATCGATGCAAATACTATCCCGAAGTCGAGCCAGGAGTCGGTCCAGACATGCAATGTTTTAATTGTAAAGGTAAAGGTTGTGTTTTATGCAAATATGCCGGTTGGATTGAAATGGGAGGTAGTGGTATGATTCACCCCAAGGTTTTGCAAATGGCTGGTATTGACCCCAAAATATATTCTGGTTTTGCCTTTGGTATGGGCCTCGACCGCTGGACTATGGCGGAAAATTATATTACTGACATTCGTACTTTAATGGGTGGTAATCTTGCCTACAAACCAAACGAGTTATAAATTAAATCACAAAAAACAAAAAACAATTTCCAAACAAATCACAATCAACAAATAACAATTTCCAATTTGGAACTTGAATATTTGGAACTTGATTGTAACTTGTAAATTTGTAAATTTGGAACTTATACATGAAGATAATATATTCCCATCTCAAAACCTTTCTCCCCAATCTAAATGTCACCCCTCAAAAACTTCGTGATGACATTACTATGATTGGGCATTTCACCAATTTTTACGAAGAAATTGAAGGGGAAATAGTTTTTGATTTAGACATCAAAATAAATCGCGGCGATTGTCTGGGTTACTACGGCCTCGCTCGCGATTTATCGGTTCTTTATAACATTCCACTAATTATTCCCGAAACAAATTTAAATAGTTCAAATAATAATCTTCCTATTACCGTCACCTCACCAGATGTAACTCGAGTTATGTGTGTCAAAATTTCTAATTTAAAAATTAGTCCATCACCCGATTGGCTTGTAAAATTTACCAAAATCCATGGTGTAAATTCGGTAAACAACATTGTTGATTTGACCAATTACATTATGTTTATGTACGGTATTCCCAATCATGCATTTGATGCTACTATTTGTGGCGATCATATTATATGGGAAACTAACAACAATAAAACCAAGGAATTTACCACTCTCGACGGCACTGTATTAAAGTTGTCATCACAGAATTTAGTTATTAGCAATCCTTCCGAAGTACTGAGTACTGATCTTGTCGGAGGTAAAAAATCCGGTACGTACGACAATACTACTGACATTATTATCGAAGTTGCTATTTACAATCGTGTCCGAATTAGACTGGACTCAAAAGAACTTAAGACAATCACCGAAGCTAGTACTCGTCTCGAAAAAGATCTTGACCCCGAAACCATACCACTCGCATTTAATGAGCTTGCCTCACAAATAATAAAATTATCCGGTGGCCATATCAATTCAAAAACATACGATTATTACCCCAATCCAATTTCCGTTCCGACCATAAAATATGATTTTAATTCTGCCAGTCAAATTTCTGGGATTAATATTTCTGCTGATTTTGCCAAAAAAACTTTAACCAATCTCGGATGCGTCATTGCGAGGAACAATAACAACAGTGACGAAGCAATCTCGTTGGTAACTCCCCCCCCTATTCGCAAAGATATCACTATTCCTGAAGACCTATCTGAAGAAATTATCCGATTTTACGGCTATAACAATATTCCTACCAATCAGCCCGTCACATACAAAAAGACCAACAACATCACTCCCAAAATATTATATTTAATCGAAAAAACAAAAGATGAATTAGTGTCTCAGGGTTATGATGAAGTAATCACCTGGCCGCTTATCGAGACACCAGTTGACCCAAAAACAGTCATCAGAACAGAAAATAGTATTAACGCCGAAGTAATTTATCTTCGCCAAAGTCTTATCCCATCATTAAAAAATCAACTTGACCAATATTCTCGATACAAACTCCCCAATCCAAAGTTTTTCGAAATTGGCAAAATATATTATCAAGAAAATGGCAAATATATTGAAAAATATGCTCTGGGCACTTACGATGGACAAGAGTTTAAAGAAACCATTTTAGATGACCTTGTAGAGACGTTGCATGCAACGTCTCTACCGTATATTCCAAAAGTTATCAATAATTCCGCCATCGAATTAACCAGTCAGATAATAACTCTCGACGCTAATGTAAATTTCACCTCACCTCAAGACCCTCTAAAATTAATAGAAAAGTATTCGGCAAAAATCAACAAAAATATTTTATGGTCCATGGAAATCACTGATATTTTTGAAAACAAATATACTTTCCGCGTCAATTACTACAACTGCGATGACAAAACCGCCAAAAAGATCCACCTATCCACGTTTAATTTAACTTAAAAGACAATTGGAGATACAATTATATTGATTAAGAGCTGAGGGATTAAAGTTCCCGACGTCAACCCGTAAGGCGAGAGAGACAGCTCTTTTTTGTTTCTAAAACATCTTCTTTACATATCCAATATAGTTTTGTTAAAATAACTCCAATGAAATTAGTTCGTGTCATTACTATTTGTAACCTTCACTCCATGCGGGAGGTTTAGTAGTAATAAACGAACAATCGTTTTAAAACACAAAACCTCCTGAAAAGGAGGTTTTTTAGTTGTAATAAAACAATTTCAATTATTAAATATTAAAATACAAAATATGGTAAAAGAAACAATTGATCATTTGTTAAAGCAACACAGAATTGCTGGTGAGATGTATAGTGCACAGCAAAAAGAATTATAAGCTGTTGCAGAGATTAAAACCCGTAATGTGCACTTTCAAGTACCTCGTCAAAAAAAATCACAACTAAAAGTAGATTTGGCTGCAAATCTTGGTGAAGAAGGTAGAACAGAAGAAAGAGTTAATCTTTAGCACTCAATCCATACGACTGCTAATTATTATATCAAACTATATTATTCGTGAGTTTAGGGGATATTTTTATATCAAACTAGGTCGAACTAGGTATAACTGGTAGGGGAGTCAGAGTTGGAGCAGGAGTCGGGGATGGTGTCCAATCCCAAGGTTTATTGACCCCGATTTTTATTTCCCTCTCGTTACTCGCCCCATCTTTATCCGTTGCTTTTACTTTTAAAGTATATAGTCCATCATCAAGATGTAAGCTTGTTTCAAACGGCCTTTCATTCC
>Ga0210016_1004554_pt1 | contig 11810 bp, 5 predicted proteins | sample CryGeyCG2014_300_FD_185454 | JGI IMG/M metagenome (GOLD analysis project Ga0210016, IMG submission 185454) | Groundwater microbial communities from aquifer - Crystal Geyser CG02_land_8/20/14_3.00 (SPAdes) (version 2) | ecosystem: Environmental > Aquatic > Deep subsurface > Groundwater | place... | reverse complement strand
TTTAAGCGAATATTTAAAAGCCGAGGTTTACCGCGAAGGCAAAATCTGGCAGCAAGAATACCAGCGAGGCAAACCTCTTAAAAAAGCTAAGCCAGTTGGCACTACCAGAAAGACCGGCACGGTCATTACTTTTAGGCCGGACGCGCAAATTTTTGAAGAATTAGAATTTAACTGGGGCAAAATTTTAGACCGCCTGCGCCAGCAAGCCTATTTAACCAAGGGTATTACCATTAAAGTCACTGACCGCCGCTCTGGCCATCGCAGTAAAGATTATGCCTTTTATTTTGAAGGCGGCATCAAGGCCTATATTAAATCTTTAAATCAAAATAATCCAGTTAAAAATGAAACTATTTTTTACATTGAAAAAGAAATTAATGATTCAAAAGTAGAAGTGGCTTTGCAATATAACGATGGTTTTAATGAAATCGTTTTGGCTTTTGCCAACAATATTATCAATCCCGAAGGCGGCACTCATTTGATTGGTTTTCGCACTGCCTTGACCAGAACTTTGAATAACTATGCCCGCAGCCAAAATCTACTTAAAGAAAAAGATGAAAATCTTACTGGTGAAGATGTCCGAGAGGGTTTAACCGCTATTATTAGCGTAAAATTAACCAATCCGCAATTTGAAGGCCAGACCAAAAGTAAATTAGGCAATGCTGAAATAAAAACTTATGTTGAACAAATTTTTGGTGAGAGTTTTAATATATTTTTAGAAGAACACCCCAAAGAAGCAGAAGCTATTATTGGCAAATGTCTGCTCTCGGCTCAAGCCAGAATTGCTGCTCGAACAGCCAGAGCGTCAATCTTAAGAAAAGGCGCTTTGGAGGGCATGACTTTGCCCGGTAAATTAGCTGACTGCTCCAGCCGCAAGCCAGAAGAAAGCGAACTTTATTTAGTTGAAGGAGATTCGGCCGGCGGTAGCGCCAAGCAAGGCCGCGACCGCCGCTTTCAGGCGATTTTGCCTTTGCGCGGTAAAATTTTAAATGTAGAACGAGCGCGGTTAGATAAAATGCTGGCTAATAACGAAATTAAAAATCTAGTCATTGCTTTAGGCACCAATATTGACGAGCAATTTGATTTGGAAAAACTGCGCTACCACCGGGTGATTATTATGACTGATGCTGATGTTGACGGCGCTCATATCAGAACTCTATTGTTAACCTTATTTTTCCGGCATTTTAATCCCCTGGTCCTAAACGGCAACCTTTATATTGCCCAGCCGCCGCTTTATCAAATCAAAAAAGGCGCAACTGTTAAATACGCTTATTCTGATTTGGAAAAAGAAAAAATTGTCAAAGAACTTGCTGGCAGTGCTAGTGAAATTACGGCAACAGAAATAGAAGAAGGGGCAGGAGATGCTTCGGCGAGCGAGGAAACGCCAGAAGAAGAAACAACCAATAGTAGGGACAGATTGCAATCTGCCCCTACTAAAACGCCGGCCCGTTTAACAATTCAGCGCTACAAAGGCCTGGGAGAAATGAACCCCCAGCAGCTGTGGGAAACCACTATGGAACCAGCTAAACGAGTGATGAAACAAATCACGGTTGAAGATGCGGCGCGCGCTAATGAGACTTTTGAGATGCTAATGGGCGGGGATGTTGCCCCGCGCAAGCATTTTATTCAGACACATGCTAAAAAAGTGGAAAATTTGGATATCTAAATACGAATTTACGCAAATATGCATAAGACCTCTTTATATATAAATTGAAATTTATAGAAATTTATAGAAATTTATTGATAATCTGAATAATTTCCATAAATTTCGCGACTGGAGCGAAGCGTAAGGAGCAAATTTCTATTAATTTCTATTAACATCTGATATTTGCTCGCTTCGCTCGCGAAATTTGAAAAAATTATCACAAAAGCTTATTTTGCAAAAGGTCTCATATTTGATTATTTTCTCTCTTTTATCTTCTCTTTTACTTCTTCAATAAACTCCTGTTTGCCAATTTCTCTAGTTTGCTTCTCTCCCCTATCTCTAACACTTAACTTGTCAGAAGATACTTCTTTGTCGCCAATAACCAGCATATAAGGAACTTTTTCGTTAATCGCTCTTCTAATTTTACTGCCTACGGTTTCGTTGGAATCGTCTATTTCAACCCTGATATTTTGCGCCTTAAATTGTTCGGCTAATTGGTGACAGTATTTAACATAATCAGCGCCGACAGAAATTATTTTTGCCTGAACCGGCGCCAGCCAAACCGGAAAAGCGCCGGCATAATGTTCAATTAATACCCCGATGAACCTTTCAAACGAACCAAACAATGCGCGATGCAACATGTAGGGCCGCTTTTCTTTGCCGTCTTGGCCAATATAAGTCATATTAAATTTTTCTGGCAGATTAAAATCATACTGCAGAGTTGAACATTGCCATTCGCGGTCAAGGCAATCTTTTATTTTAAAATCTAATTTAGGGCCATAGAACACTGCCCCGCCTACGTCTTTTATGATGTCCAGTTTTTTTTCTTTCGCCACCTTTTCCAATACAGCTTCGGTAAAATCCCAGCCTTCATTATTGCCAGCGTATTTATCCGATTCTGAATCCCTCATGGAAAGATACACTTTATAATCATTAAAACCGAATGATTTAAAAATATAAATAATAAAATCTAAAACTTTTTTTAGTTCTTCTTCGGCTTGTTCTTTGGTGCAGATAATATGGGCATCGTCTTGAGTAAAACCGCGCACCCTGGTTAGTCCCGATAATTCACCAGATTTTTCATAGCGATAAACTGTGCCACATTCTGCCCATCTTATGGGTAATTCGCGATAACTTCTATGCTTTGAATTATAAAGTATAACGTGAAAAGGACAATTCATCGGCTTTAATAAATATTCTTCCTTGGTCTTGGGCTTAACGCCTTTCTGCGCTTCTTTTAATGTTTGACCAACCTCAAGCGACGGATACATGCTTTCGTTATAAAACCCCCAGTGCCCTGATGTCTCCCATAAAACTCGGCTGCCGATATGGGGTGTTCTGACTAATTCATAGCCGTTTTTTAAGTGCTCTGAATGCCAAAAATCTTCCATAGTTTTCCAGAGCATGGCTCCCTTGGGATACCACATCACTAAGCCCATTCCTACGACCGGATCTATTAAAAATAATTCAAGATCTTTGCCTAACTTACGATGGTCTCTTTTTTCCGCCTCTTTTATTAATTTCAAATGTTCATCTAATTCTTGCTTGGTGCTAAAAGCTACACCATAGATGCGGGTTAGCATTTTGTTTTTTTCATCACCGCGCCAATAAGCGCCGGTTAATTTAGTTAATTTAAAACTGTCCGGCTTAATCTGGCCGCTTGACGCCAAATGCGGTCCGCGACATAAATCAATAAAATCCCCCAGATGATAATAGCTCACTTTAGTTTCGCCGGTCTTTTTTAAGTCTTTAATCAACTCTTCTTTATAAACTTGTTTATTTTTCTTTTCTTGCGCTAAAGCTTTGGCAAGCGGTAGTTCTGACTTAATAAATTTTAAATCTTGCTTAATTATTTTTCTCATCTCTTCTTCTATCTTAACTAAATCCTCCTCGCTAATTCGCGTTGGCGTAGTTTCGCATTTATCAGTTTTATCTTTTTTGAGCCGTCTAAGAGCTGGCGCATTATCAAAATCAAAATCATAATAAAAGCCATTTTCAATCGCCGGACCAATGGCTAGTTTTGCATTAGGCCACAATTTTAATACCGCGGCCGCTAATATATGAGATAAGCTGTGCCGCTTAATTTCTAAATCATTATTTTGTTTAGTCATATTTTTTCCTCTATCATTACGGGCTTGATTTAAATCTATCAGACTGTCCAAAAACTCTGTTTTGTCATTTCGACCCCGATCCGCCAGCTGGCGGAGAGGGGGAGAAATCTTTAATACTTGGCTAAGAGCGACTAACATCTATTAAAGATCTTTCGGCCTTCGGCCTCAAGATGACAATTTTCGGACGGTCTATAAGGGGGTTAAAAAATTTAACCTCCCCTACCCCTCCTTTAGAAGGAGGGCTTTACACCCCTCAATGACAATTACATCTTCATTTTAAAACCCCATCACAAAAATTTGCTAGAGAGTTGAATCCAACTTTCAAAAACAAATTTTTGGGACGGAGTTTATATTCCCGCGGTTCCACCCAATTTCCTCCGCAATTGCGGAGACACTCTTTGAGTAAGACTTAGCCCCGAATATTCGGGGTACCGTTTTACCGGCACTGTGTCTGGTAAACACAGCAGTTGCCTTAATATTTATTTCTTATTCAAAAATTTTTTAAAAAAATTATATGGCGACTTAATGCATTTCTCACAAAAAACATAAGACATATATAAATCACCTCCCAATTTACGGCAAGGATCGGATAAATTAATATTAAATTTATCCATCTTAATAGTTTTACCGCATTTATCGCATTTATATATAGTCGCCATAAACTTAATTTTATTCTTTTTTAATTTCTACTTTAATTCTATCAATTAAATTAGGAACTTTTTGGATGAATGAGGGGTAAAATTTAATTTCATAGCCAGCTATTTCCGGAATATTAGATAAGTATTGATTTAATTGCTCGCTGGTCAAGCCAAGTAATTTATTCCTATCAATAACTTCTGCATCCTCTCGTAAAGCCATCTTGCCGGTAAAGGCGGCCTTGATAGTGGCTATGCCTTGACTCAAGCCATAACTACTTAAACTATAAGTGATATTTTTCTTGCCAAATTCAATTAATTCTTTATCATCCGGCATAACCGAAGTTAGCTTCTCTTTGGCAAATTGATAAATTTTCTCGTCAGCAAAAGCCACCGCTGTCACCATCATCTTCAAGCTCAAGGTAAATTGCTCTTTTTCTTCACCGATTTTACTGTCAAGTTCTTGCGTAATAGAATTATTATCTATTTCATAAATCACCTGGTCATAATCTTTAAAAGCGCTGTTGATTTGCTCTTTGGCTTTAGCCACTAAACCTTCTTTTAAATCCTTTGTCGCCTTATCAATATCGCTTTGCTCTATTCTCATTTTAACTTTTTCAGAATATTTCATAGCCTCCTGGCTCTGGCCATAAATTTGCTCCTGCAACCCTGCCCATAACCCGGGAATGGTAAATTTAGTTGGTCTGATAGCCATTTCTTGGCTAGGTTGGTCAGCATAAACATCAACTTCAACCTGGCCGCCAGCCGGCACATTAATTGTCCCTTTAATTCTGAATAACTTGCCCTCCGGACTAAGCAATCTGGTAGTAGCGACCAAAGGTTGATTTTTACTATAATTATTAATAATAGTTACTTTACCAGTAACTTCCTGGCCCAATACCTCTTTACCGGTTGTGTTATATGTTTTTGACTCGAAGACTTCAACTTGTTTAACAGTGCCAAGAATAACATTATTGCTGATAGCGGTATTTTTAGTTTGGTCATAGACATCCAGCGTCAAGCTGCTGGTAATATTCTCCTGATTAGGAATTAAAGTAATTGATACTTTAACTAAAGAAAAATAAAATATTACTGCTACTAACAAAACCGTTAAAACAATAAAGCTAACTGCAATCTTGCGATAAATATTTAGCGGCTGGCTCTTTTTATTGCCGCTGGATTTAGTTGAAGCCGAAAAATTGCCCTTGGGGGCAAGGGGGCGAAAATTAATTCCACCGCCTAAAGCGTTGTCCGAGCTATTTTTCGCTTTGGCCGTCAGCTTTTTACTCCTTGATTTTTTTACTGGAATTTTTATTAATTGGCTGCTGTCTACCATATTGTTTAAATTTATTATAAATTAAAAATAACACTTATTAATAAATTTACCTTTGAAGCGCGACACTTTTGCTCCTCTCCTTACTAAGGAAAGGCCGGGTGAGATTTGGTTTTTAACAACAAACGCTTTATTCACTAAACCTCCCCTTAATCAGACTGTTCAAAAACTCGAAAATTCGTCATCCCCGTGAAAACGGGGATCCAGAAATAATTTAATTTTAGCCAAATATTTTTTCTGGATTCCTTCCCCGCTTTCGCGAGGACTGAAGGCCGCAGGAATGACGGTACTTTTTGGACAGTCTGAAATAATCAGTTAAATCAGGAAAAGGTGTTGCGCTTGAGAGGTAAATGTAGGATTTTCTTAATAACTATACTCTAACAACTTTTAGATATTTTGTCTATGATTATGTTTACCCCGTTAAAGAACGAAAATTTCTAACGGGATAAACGGGGCTAACGGGGCTTATTTAATAAATCCTCAATTGATTTAACTAGCAATTCATCATATTTAACAGAAAATCCTGTTTCAATCAGGCTCGTAGAATCAGTTGATCTAATTTTAAAATAAACTTTTTTGTCACCTTTACTTTTTAATAATAAATCTCTTAGCTGGCCTAAAACAGCCTGATTTAATTGCTTGTCTAAAAGCAAATAAAGATTGGCGCCTTCAAGTTGTAAATAATTTGATTTTAAATTATTTTCCCGAACTGCTTGACCAAGCGGCGCAACCACCTTGGGCGCTAAAAAATTTTTACCATTACTGGAGCCATTTAAATTTCTAGTAAACTTATTAATAACTTCACCGGCAGTATCAGTGGTTAATTCAGCCGCCCGGTTGCATAACAGCTTAATCTCCCGCTCTTTATCTGATAACTTGCCCTGGCAAATTATAGCCTTGCCATCCTGCCAGATATTAGCAGTTTCTTTAAGCAAGCTGGGAAAAACCAATATCTCGGTTGAGCCGGATAAATCCTCTAGTTTGACAAAGAGCATTGATTCATTAGTGCGAGTAATAACTTTCTGAATTTTGGTAATAATGCCGGCAATAAAAACCTGGTAATCTGCCAGGTGTTCAGTTAAACGTGCTAGAGGTAAAATTAAATTATTTAAATATCTCTTGTAATCCAAGAAAGGATGTTCGGTAATATAAAGGCCAAGGAGCTCCTTTTCCCAAGCCAATTTTTCCTGCTGTTTAGCTGGCAACGCGCTGTCTAATTTTACTTTGCTGTTAAGATTGAGACTGGGCAGTTCGCCAAATAAACTGGCTTGACCATTACTCCTAGACTTGCTGGTTTCCCGATTAAATTCCAAGAGATTCTCAATATTGCTTAACAGCTGGCCGCGCTCGCCAAATTGATCTAAGCCGCCTGATTTAATTAAACTTTCCAAAGATTTTTTATTCAAATCTTTATCACAAATCCTTTCCAAAAAATCTGATATATCTTTATAAGGGCCGTTCTTTTTCCTCTCGGCAATTATTACCTCGGCAATATGGTCGCCAATATTCTTTACTGCCTTGAGGCCGAAACGAATAATCTTCGGCACTTCTCCGTCTTTAACTGCTTTGTTTCTGGCTGTGCCTGATGTCACTGCGGTAAAGGAGGCAAACGACTGATTAAGGTTTGGCGGCAAAACTTCAATGCCCATATGCCGGCATTCTTCAATTTCAATGGCCACACGGTCTATATTCTGCTGGTCAGCAGTGAGTAAGGCGGCCATAAATTCTGTTGGCCAATGGGATTTAAGGTAAGCTGTCTGATAACCAATCATAGCATAACAGGCAGCATGACTTCGATTAAAACCATAGCCGGCAAACGGCTCAATAAAAGAAAAAATTCTTTCCGCCAACTGGCTCGGGATGCTGTTTTTAACGCAACCATCAACAAACTTTTCTTTCTGCTCGGCCAATAAATGGGAAATTTTCTTGCCCACCGCTTTGCGCAAAACATCGGCCTCGGCCATGGTAAAACCGGCTAAATCGCGGGCAATCTGCATCACTTGCTCTTGGTAAATTGCCACCCCGTAAGTTTTAGCCAGAATCGGTTCCAACTTGGCATGCAAATAAACCGGTTTCTTTTTGCCGTGCTTGCCGGCAATGTAATTATTGATCCAATCCATTGGCCCGGGCCGATACAACGCTACCATAGCGATGATATCCTCAAATTCGGTTGGCTTTAATTCCTTAAGATAACGCTTCATGCCGCTTGATTCAAATTGAAAAACGCCAGTGGTCTCGCCTTCCTGAAATAATTCATAAGTTAAGCTATCAGCTAGAGGAATTTTGTCAATATTAATCTCCAAACCGCGGGTATTTTTAATAATTCTTATAGCTGACTCAATAATAGTCAGATTTTTTAATCCCAGAAAATCCATTTTGAGCAGGCCAAGATCTTCTACTGGATGAAGTGAATATTGGGAAACAATCGTCCGGTCAGAAGAGGAAGCGTATTGCAAGGGCACATATTCTGTTAAAGGTTCTTTGGTAATAATAACCCCGCAAGCATGAGTGGAAGCATGCCGCGCCACGCCTTCTAGACGCCTGGCATAGTCTATAATTTTGCGCGCGGCATCTTCGTTATGGTAAATTTCCTTAAACTCGCTGATAGCTTCAAGCGCCTGGTCAATTTTGGAAAACAGGGGAATCATCTTAGCTAATTTGTCGCAGTAATCATAGGGGTAGTTTAATACTCGGCCGACATCTCTGACCGCTGCCCTGGCCGCCATGGTGCCAAAAGTTATAATTTGCGCTACGTGATCTTTGCCATATTTTTCTTCAACATAACGAATAACCTCGTCGCGCCTGGCGTCGGCAAAATCCATATCAATATCAGGCATGGAAATACGGTCAGGATTAAGAAAACGCTCAAACAATAAATCATATTTTAAAGGATCAATATTAGTCACATTAATTAAATAAGAAACTAAGGAACCAGCCGCACTGCCCCGCCCTGGGCCAACCACAATTTTATTTTTCTTTGCCCAATTGACAAAATCAGCCACAATTAAAAAATACGACGACCAGCCCATTTTCTTGATAACCGTTAATTCATAATCAAGCCGCTGTCTCACTGTTTCGTCTATCTGCTCATAATTTTTCGTATATCGGTCGACTAAACCATTTTTGCTCCACTCCTCTAAATAACTATCACAGTCATAACCGGCAGGAACTGAAAAATAAGGCAATTGTATTTCACCCAGCTTGATCTCCAAATTGCAAGCCGCGGCAATTTTAACTGTATTGGCAATTGCTTCCGGCATATCTTTAAAAGCTTCAATCATTTCTCGGCTACTGCGGAAAGAAAAATTTTCGCCCAACATAATCATGCGATCGCGATCTTCTTTTTTTTTCTTAGTCTGCAGGCACAATAAAACATCCTGCGGCTCGTCATCCTCTTTTCCCAAATAATGAATATCATTAGTGGCCACAACTGGAATCTTCAATTTCTGGCTGAAAACCAATAATTGTTGGTTAACTTTAATCTGCTCTGCGTAATTGGGGTGATATTGCAATTCTAAGTAAAAATTATCTGCGCCAAAAAGCTCTTGGTACTCTAATAATCTCTTCTCGCATTTTTCCAATTTATCAGCCAAGATCAAACGAGGAATTTCACCAGCTAAACAGGCGGTTAAGGCGATTAAACCGTCTTTATGCCTGCTTAAAACTTCCCAATCTATTCTTGGTTTGTAATAAAAACCTTCCAGGTGAGCAATAGTAGTAAGCTTGATTAAATTTTTATATCCAGCTAGGTCTTTGGCTAATAAAACTAGGTGATAATTTCTTTCCTCTGCTTTGCTGTTTTTATCCAATCGTGAACCTGGCGCCAAATACACTTCAACGCCAATAATCGGCTTAATGCCGGCTTTCTTGCATTTTTGGTAAAACTCAATCACGCCATACATTACGCCATGGTCAGTGATAGCCAAACTATCAGCGCCGTTTTCTTTAGCCGCCCTGATTAAATCATCAATTTTGGTTAAACCGTCCAACAGCGAATAGTGCGAATGAGTATGAAGGTGAACAAATTTCATAGACACGAATTAATACACAAATAAAAACGAATTTAACGAATTGTATTTATCCCTCTCCTTGCCATTATTATAATATATCATTTTACCCAAAAATAGCAAACAAAAAACAGGCCCAAAGCTGTTCTAATCCCCCTTCAGACTGTCCTTTTTCCCTCCGCCAGAGTCTCCTGAAAGGGACTCTGGCGCCCTTCTTAAATATTTTCACGGGGATGACGAATTTTCGAGTTTTTGGACGGTCTCTTGCTTTCTCGCTTTATTACTTCCTTATCTTTGCCACCATCTCATTTAACTCTTCATCGCTGTAAAAATTAATAATAACTAAGCCGCCTTTGCCCTTGCGTTTAACTTCCGCCTTAGTGCCAAAAAACTCCCTAAAAGCAAATTCTTTGTCTTTGTCGGCATAATTAATTTTGATTCTCGCCTGCTTGGTGCCGCCCATGCGTCTTAATTCTTTAATGGTCTTTTCAGTGGTCAAACCGTTATGAATTATTCTCCTAAATAAAGTAAACTGTTTGGTTTCGCCTTCTAGTCCGCTTAACAGCTTGGCATGGCCTTCGCTAATTTTACCTTCCATCAATGCCTCTTGGATTTCTTCTGGCAGATTAAGCAAGCGCAAAATATTAGCCACTGACGAACGGGACTTGCCTACCTGGAGTGACACCTCTTCTTGCGTTAAATTAAATTCATCAACTAATTTGCGGTAAGCCAAGGCCATTTCAATTGGATTTAAATCTTCTCGCTGTAAATTTTCTATCAAAGCCATTTCAAGCTTCTCCTGCTCCCGCGCCATTCTAACTAGCGCCGGCACGCTAGCTAAATTTAACAGTTTAGCTGCCCGCAGCCGCCTTTCGCCAACAATTAATTCATAATAGCCCCCGTCTTTCTCCGTAACAATTAGGGGCTGAATAATGCCGTATTTTTTAATAGAATCTACTAATTCCTGCATTTCTTTTTCAGCAAAATTTCTTCTGGGTTGCAATGGATTAACCTTGATTTTTTCCAGAGCAATATCCAATATTTTACCCCTATCATTGTTAGAGGCAATGTCAACGACAGCTTCGCCAGATGAAGTCGCGACTTTTTTTACTTTTTGCGGAATCAGGGACGAAAGCCCCCTGCCTAAACCATTTGACATAAAAATATATTTAATAATTATTTATAATCTATAACTCATAACTTATAACTCGTTTTAATTGTCTCGCATTGAATTATCTATCAACGGCGTTCCAAATCTATTAATTCTCTAGCTAATTTCTCATAAGCCCGGCCACCTTTTGATTTAGGATCATAATATAAGATGGAGCGGCCATAGCTCGGCGCTTCAGCCAGCTTGACACTTCTGGGGATGACAGTACGAAAAACTTTATTAGGAAAATACTGGTAAAGTTCGTTCATCACCGAACTAGACAAACGATTGCGCCGATCAAACATAGTAATCACTGCTCCCATAATACCCAATTCTGGTTTTAAATTACTTTGCACTAAAGAAATCGTATCTAGTAATTGACCTAATCCTTCCAAGGCAAAATATTCGCTTTGAATAGGAATTAAAATTTCATCAGCCGCCACCAAACTATTTATAGTCAGGAGTCCCAATGAAGGCGGCCCATCAATAATTATATAATCATATTCATCTTTGACAGTGTCTAAAATTTTAGCTAACTTAAATTCTCTATCATCCAAGCTGACCAATTCTATGCCGGCGCCAGCTAACGATATGGTGGCTGGCGCGATTTTGTAGCCGTCCTGAATAGTGTATTTAATTATTTCGTAAATTGGTTTTTGGCCAATTATAGCCTCGTACACCCCTTGCTCTAAGCCCTTATGGTCTATGCCCAGACCAGAAGTGGCATTAGCTTGCGGGTCAATATCAACTAATAAAACTTGTTTGCCTAAGTAGGCCAAATAAGCGCCTAAATTTAAAGCTGTGGTGGTTTTACCCACCCCGCCCTTTTGGTTAACTATGGCAATAATTTTACCCATGGAACTATCTTTGTCATTGCGGGCTTGACCCGCAATCCAGAAATATCTTTTTATTACTTCTATAATTATATTATA
>Ga0210016_1004535_pt1 | contig 11833 bp, 7 predicted proteins | sample CryGeyCG2014_300_FD_185454 | JGI IMG/M metagenome (GOLD analysis project Ga0210016, IMG submission 185454) | Groundwater microbial communities from aquifer - Crystal Geyser CG02_land_8/20/14_3.00 (SPAdes) (version 2) | ecosystem: Environmental > Aquatic > Deep subsurface > Groundwater | place... | reverse complement strand
GCTGGCCAGCAGCATCGGGTCCAGCGCGCTGATGTCGCCAACTACCTGCTTGACCTCGATTTGATCCAGCGCCGGATACCGATGGCGCGCGATGCTGACCACCTGGTGACCGCGCAAACGCAATTGTCGGCATAAATGCAAGCCAAGAAAACCACCACCGCCGGTCACCAGAATCTTCATGTCAGGGTTGCTCCCACTTGCTGCCAATCATCATGGCGGCGATCGCTTGGCACGCGCACACCGTCACCGAAAGAATCAAAATGCCGCCAACGCCGCCCGTGGTGATTTGCGTTTGCGCGCCCACAGCGCCAACGCGGTGCGATCAATTTTGGCGTTGTGTCTTATATCCACCGGAAACCCGGGATGCAGATAAAAGTGCCGGATCGCCGCCGTGGTGGCGTGGCGCAGCGCCAGTTTCCGCAGGTCGTTGCAGATCGGTGCCCACTCGCGCGAAGCCAGATTGTCTTTCAGTTCGATGCAGACCCCCGGCAGCCGCCGACCCTGGTCATCGAGCCCGATCAAGGCGCTGCGCCGCACCGACGGATGGGTGTTGAAAATGCCTTCGACCGCCTCCGGCAGAAACAAGCCGTTGCCGGTTTCGACGCGATGCACCTTGCGCCCCAGGTACCACAGCCGACCTTGTTTATCGAAGCGGCCGAGATCGCCCATCCGATGCCAGACGCCTTCGCGGGTGGTGATCTTGCCCAGGCGATTGGCCTCCGGACGCCCAAAATAGCTGCGGCTCATGGTCGGCCCGCGCACCACGATTTCGCCCACGGCGCCATGCGCCACGCCATATTCCGGGCCGACGCCCAGCACCTCGCCATCGTCGATACGGATCAGCCGCAGTTGATTTTCCGGCAGCGGCCGACCGACGCAAATACCGGCGCCCTCGGCGGTGAGGTGCGCCACCGCCAGCAATTCGTGGGCTTCGATGGCACACACCGGCAGACATTCGGTGGCGCCGTAGGGCGTGAAGATCTGCGCTTTCGGCGGCAGCAAACGCAACAACCGCGCCACCGTGTCGGCACTGACCGGCGCGCCCGCCGAGATCACCCGGCGCAGATGGGCCAAATGCCGGCCGTGCGCTTCCAGATAGCGGGTCAGTACTTCGATCAAGGCCGGCGAGCCAAACATCGTCGTCACTTCGTGGCGCTCGATCGCGGCGACCAATTTGGCCGGATCGACACGAGCCGGCCGGGTTGGATCCATATCCGGAATCACGCTGGTCATGCCCAGCGCGGGATCGAACAGGGCGAACGGCGGAAACGTTGGCATATCCACTTCGCCCGGCCAAATGCCGAAGTGGGTGCGGATCATTTCGACCTGGGCAGCAAATTGTTGGTGGCTGTATTCGACGCCCTTGGGCACACCGGTGGCACCGCTGGTAAACAGGATTGCTGCCAGTTCGCTGCCACGGGTATCGGCAAGCTGGAACGGCGCTTGCGCCCGACCCAGTGCCCGAATGCCGGCGTAGTCGCGTCCGCCCCAGAACCAGCGCCGACCATTGACGGTAACGCGCTGACGGATACTGGCGCGGGCCCAGCCCAGCAGCAGGCTGGCGGCCTGCGCCAGTGGCACCCCGATAAAAGCCGCCGGCGCCGCTTCTTTCAGGCACTGCCGAAGTTGCCGCTGGCTGATGCCGGGGTCGATCAACACCGGCACCGCGCCGACCTTGAACAGGGCAAACATCAGCACGAACAATTCGATCGAAGGGCGCACCATCAGCGCCGTGCGCACGCCACGACCGATGCCGGAAGCGGCCAGGCCGGCGGCGATCCAATCGGTCTCCTGGGCGAGCTCGGCAAACGTCATGCTGCGGTAACTCACCACCCCCTTGCCGCCGAATCGGATCGGGCAATGGATGGCGATGCGCGCCGGTTGTTGTTTCGCGACTTCGGCCAAATGGAGCGCGATGTTGCACAGTTCGGTCATGCGCACATTGTCACTGTTCAGCGGCCCAATGGCGAGCACCACCAGCAGCAGTACCGGCAACCGATCCAGCACCGATCTGCCCACGCCCGCGTCCGCTCAAAACCGCGTCGGCAACCAGGTGGCCAGGGCCGGCCAGGCGACCAGCACCAGCAGCAGCAGCAACTGGATCAGGATAAACGGAATCACGCCGCGATAGATCTGGCTGGTACGCACGCTGGCCGGGGCGACGCCGCGCAGATAAAACAGCGCAAAACCAAACGGCGGGGTGAGAAAACTGGTTTGCAGATTGACCGCAATCAGCACGCCCAGCCAGACCGGATCGATGCCGAGCGCCAGCAGCGTCGGTGCGGTGATCGGCACCACCACGAAAATGATCTCGATGAAGTCGATCACAAAGCCAAGCAAAAACAGCATCGCGTTGACCGCCAACAAGGCGCCCCACTTGCCGCCGGGCAGTCCGGTGAGCGCCGCATGCACCGCGTCATCGCCGCCAAAGCCACGAAACACCAGCGAAAACAGCGCCGCGCCGATCAAAATCGCAAACACCATGCTGGTGATCTGCACGGTACTCAAGGCCACCTCGCGCAAGCGTGATCGGCTGAGTTGGCGATTGCCGAAAGCAAATCCGATCGCGCCGACGGCACCCACCGAAGCTGCCTCGGTCGGCGTCGCCAAGCCAAACAAGATGCTGCCGAGTACCGCAAACATCAGCAGCAAGGGCGCAATCAGTGCGCGCCACAGCGACGCCGCACTCACCGCCTGGCGTTCGGCCACGGGCAGGGCTGGCGCCGATTCGGGATGGCGCCAAGCGGTCCACAAAATGTAGGCAATGTAGATCGACACCAGCAGCAACCCGGGCACCAAGGCACCGAGGAACAGATCGCCAACCGATACCGTCTGCGGCGTGAAATTGCCTTGCCGCAATTGCGCCGCTTGATAGGCGTTGCCGAGCACATCACCGAGCAGCACCAACACGATCGACGGCGGAATGATCTGGCCGAGCGTGCCGGCCGCGCACAGGGTGCCGCTGGCCAGTCCGGGGTCATAGCCATAGCGCAACATGGTCGGCAGCGAGATCAACCCCATGGTGACCACGGTCGCGCCGACGATGCCGGTGGAAGCCGCCAACAGCGCGCCGACCAGCAGCACCGACACCGCCAGACCACCGCGCACGCCTCCGAACAGCGCGCCCAACGCCTGCAATAGACCCTCGGCGATGCGGGCACGCTCCAGCATCACCCCCATAAACACAAACAGCGGCACCGCGAGCAAGGTGGCATTGCCCATGATGCCGAACAAGCGATTGGGCAGCGCCTCCAGAAAGACCGGATCGAACACCCCGAGCAAACTGCCGAGCGCGGCAAAGATCAACGCCACGCCGGCCAAGGTGAAGGCCACCGGATAGCCGATCAGCAAGGCCGCGCACAGGCCGAGAAACATGCCGAGCGCCCAGCCACCCGCACTCATGGCGCGCTATCCGTGGCCGGGCCAGCCACGCGGCCGGCCGCACGCCAACGTTGCCACTGCTGCAACACCATCACCAGCCCCTGCAGCAGGAGCAGAGCGGCACTGAGCAGCAGCAGTGACTTCCACAGATACACGCCAGGCAAGCCGCCAGCTTCCGCCGAGGATTCCAGCGCGGCCCAGGAACTGGCCACGTAGTCATAGCTGATCACCATCAGAAAGCCGCAGAACGGCAGCAAAAACAGCAGCGTCCCGAGCAACTCGGCGAGCGCCTTGGTGCGCGCTGGCCAGCGCGATTGCAGGATGTCCACGCGCACATGCTGGTTGCTGTGCAAGGCCACCACGGCGCCGAGCATGAAGACCGTGCTGTGCAGCATCTGCACCGCCTCCTGCATGGCGATAAAACCCCATTGCGCACCAAGCACTGGCAACACGTACCGCAACAGAACTTGCGCAAACACCAGCACCACGACCGCCAGCGTCAACCCACCCAGCACGAAAGCCAGGCGCCGCATGGCGCGCTCCCACGCCGCCATCAGCGGATCGATCCAGGCCATCGGTGCGCGCGTGCTCACAAGGCTTTGGCGAAGTGATAGCTGCTGATGTGCAGCCCGCAGCCAAAATAAAACCCGTGCGCCGCAAAGCGCTGCACGCCGGAATCAAGATGGAACTCGGTGCAACGCAGGCGTTGGCCCTCGACCTGCAACCACTCCAGCAACAATTTGCCGTAGCCCTTGCCGCGCCGCGTGGCCGTGGTGACCAGGTCATCTACATAGAAGCTGCGTCCGCGCACCAGCATGGTCAGCACGCGATAACCCGCCACCGCCACCAGTGCGCCACCGTCAAACACGCCGACCAATCGATAACCCTCCTCGCGCATGTCGTGCACCAGCGTCAAGAATTGCTCCAGGTCGAGCTGTGGCCGCAATTCCACCATCACCTTGAACGCCACCTTGAGCGCGCTCACGGTCTCCAGCTTGCGCACGGTAATGGTCTGTTCGCTGCGTGCCATAAATTGCTCCGACCTGGCTTGAAAGCGGAGAATAGCAAGCTGCCCCGCGGAATGTAGGCGCGTTCACTGGTCGTCACCAGCGACCGAAAGGCAGCGACGCTGGCGCTACCTTGGCGGCGTTGCGCGCCGCCGCGCCGCGCCGGTGGTCGCGCTGCCAAACCACCGGTCGCCGCCCGCGTCCGCGCAGCCATTTCCTGGCATGTCGCTAGGATGGACGCCTTGCTACCGGTGACCAACCTGCCATGCCTGCCCCGCGCTTGATCCTGATCGATGGCTCCGCCTATCTGTTCCGTGCGTTCCACGCGCTGCCGCCACTTTCCAATGCCGACGGCGAGCCGACCGGCGCCTTGTTCGGCGTGGTCAACATGCTGCGCGCCCACATTGCGCAGCGGCCCGAGTATCTGGCGTTTGTGCTGGACTTTGGTGGCAAGAACTTTCGCCATGAATTGTTTCCCGCCTACAAGGCGCAACGCCCGCCGATGCCGGAAGAACTGCGCGCGCAGATCGAACCGATGCTGGCCATCGTCAGCGCACTCGGCTTGCCGGTGCTCCGGGTGCCCGGGGTCGAGGCCGACGATGTCATCGGCACGCTCGCCGAGCGCGCTGCGGCGGCCGGCATTGACGTCACCATTTCCAGCGGCGACAAGGATTTCGCACAACTGGTCGGGCCGCGGGTGAAGCTGGTCAACACGATGACCAACCAGACGCTGGATGAAGCCGGCGTGCTGGCGCGCTTTGGCGTGCGCCCGGAGCAGATCACCGACTATCTGGCGTTGATGGGCGACAAGGTGGACAACATTCCCGGCGTCGAAAAATGCGGCGAGAAAACCGCCGCCAAATGGTTGGCCGAATACGGCTCGCTGGATCAGGTCATGGCGCACGCCGACCGCTTCAGCGGAAAGATCGGCGAGCACTTGCGCGCTGCCTTGCCGCAGTTGCCGCTGTCGAAAGATCTGGCAACGATTCGCCGCACACTCGAGCTGACCGTCGCGCCGCAGGAGCTGCGGCAACAGCCGGTCGATGTCGCCAGCTTGCGCAAACTGTATACGCGCTATGGTTTTCGCGCCGCCCTGCGCGATCTCGACGCGGCCGCCACGCCCGCTTTGGCGCCAACCGAGTCGGTCACGGCAGCGTCACCCGCGCCGACGCCCGCGCCGGTGGCAGCGCCGAGCAGTGATTTGTTTGGCGACCCGATCTTTCAGGGCAAGGGTCACTACCAGACCGTGCTGACCAAGGCCGCCTTGGCCGAATGGATCGACCAATTGCGCGCCGCCGAAGTCTTCGCCTTCGATACCGAGACCACCGGCCTGGACCCGCATCAGGCGGAATTGGTTGGCCTGTCGTTTGCCTGCCGCGAAGGCGAAGCGGCGTATATCCCGCTTGCCCACCGGGCGCCGGGCACGCCGCCACAGCTGGATCGTGACGAAACCCTCACCGCCTTGAAGCCACTGCTGGAGGACGCCACCCGGCCGAAAATCGGCCAGCACGGCAAGTACGACATGCACCTGCTCGCCCGCTATGGCGTGATCGTGGGCGGCTATCGCTTTGACACCATGCTGGAGAGCTATGTCTGGAACTCCACCGCCACCCGCCACGATATGGACTCGCTGGCCAAACTGTATTTGGGCGTGACCGCCATTCCTTTTGAGCAAGTCGCGGGCAAGGGCGCCAAGCAGATTTCGTTTGCCGACGTCGCCCTGGAACAGGCCGCCGAATACGCCGCCGAAGATGCCGATATCACCTTGCGCCTGCACCACGCGCTGCGGCCACGGCTGGAAAGCGTGCCCAGTTTGTGCAAGATTTTCGACGAAATCGAAATGCCGCTGGTGCCGGTGCTGCAACGGATGGAGCAAACCGGCGTGTTGATCGACGCCGACTTGCTGCACGCGCAAACCAAGGCGTTGCGCCAACGCATGCAGGCGACCATCGAACTGGCGCATGCCAGCGTCGGCCACAGTTTCAGCCTGGATTCGCCGAAACAGTTGCAGGCCGTTTTGTACGAAGAATTGAAATTGCCGGTGCTGGCGCGCACCCCGACCGGGCAAGCCTCAACCAACGAGGACGCGATTACCGACCTCGCCGAACAGCATGAACTGCCGCGACTGATTCTCGACTATCGCGGTCTCGCCAAATTGGTTTCGACCTACACCGAAAAGTTGCCGATGCAGATCAACCCACGCAGCGGCCGCGTGCATACCTCGTTTCATCAAGCGGTCGCCGCCACCGGCCGCTTGAGTTCGACCGATCCCAATCTGCAAAACATTCCGATCCGCACCGAGGACGGCCGCCGCATCCGCCAAGCCTTCATCGCGCCACCGGGGTTCCGGATCATGGCGGCAGACTATTCGCAGATTGAGTTGCGGATCATGGCGCACCTGTCGGGCGACAGTGGCCTGCTGGCGGCGTTCGCCCAGGGCGAAGACGTGCACCGGGCGACCGCCGCCGAAGTCTTTGGCGTGCCGCGCGATCAGGTCGATAGCCAGCAGCGGCGTGCCGCCAAAGCAATCAACTTTGGATTGATGTACGGCATGTCGGCGTTCGGTCTGGCCAAGCAGATCGGCGTTGGCCGCGCGGAAGCCAGCGAGTACATCCAACGCTATTTCGCGCGTTATCCCAGCGTGCAAGCATTTATGGAATCGGTGCGCGAACGCGCCCGCCGCGATGGCTATGTCGAAACTCTATTCGGTCGGCGCCTGCACTTGCGCGAGATCCATTCGCGCAACCCGGCGCTGCGCCAAGGCGCCGAGCGCGCCGCCATCAATGCACCGATGCAAGGCACCGCTGCCGATATCATCAAGCGCGCCATGATCGACATCGACCGCTGGTTGCTGCCGCGCAAAGATCAGGCGCGAATGTTGTTGCAGGTCCACGATGAGCTGGTGTTGGAAGTACACGTCGATCACCTCAGCGAAATCGCTGATGGCCTGCGCGCACGGATGATGGCGGCAGCGGAACTGCGGGTGCCGCTGGAAGTCGCCGTCGGCGTAGGTGACAACTGGGATCAAGCGCATTGAAGCCAAAACCAGCGGAAACCGCTGGGGCAGCAAGTCTGGCCGCGCGCTCGCCGCAGGTTCAGCGTGGTGCCAGATCGTCACGATGGCGGGTTTATACGATTCTTTAACTGCAATCGGCAGCAGGTAAATGGACAATGAACGCGGATCGGTTTCGCAAGGAACCAATCCAACTCAGGGGAATCTGACGTGCTGGATCGTTCCCCACGATCCGTTCACTTACTTCCCCTGAGTGAACCAACGGACTGGACTTGGTTTCAAGTCACTCCGCGGCCCCGGCACCCCCCCAAGTGCCGGGGCCATCTTTTTTCTGCGATCCGCATTTCGCCAGCGACGACAGCGGTTTCTGCCGACCGCTGAAAAGCGGCCCTCGGTTTTTGCGCTTTGCGCTTCGCTCGGCAGGGTGTCTTCTGTATTCTGTGCGCTGTCCTCTGATCCGGAGTGCCGTATGCGCCTACTTGGTTTGCTGTTGGTTCTGTTCGTGCTCGTCGCCTGTGGTTCCGATCCCACGCCACCGGCAAAAACTGCGGCGGTGGCCGCCACGCCGGTCTATCAGGAATTGAAGGTCGATCTCCGCGCTCCGCACCAATTTGCCGCGGAGATTCGCGCCGATGATCTGGCCCATCGCATCGCCAAGCTGGCCGCTGATGAAATGGAAGGCCGCGATCCCGGCACCCTGGGCGAGCGGCTGACGCTGGCCTACCTGGAAACCGAACTGACCCGAATCGGATTCTTGCCAGCGGTGCCGGATGGCCAGCCCTGCCCCAGTTATCCCTGCGCTGGTGCGAGCTACACCCAGCGCGTGCCGATGGTATCGGTGACCGCCGACCCGGCCACGGTGATGCACCTGCAGAGCAAAGGCGGCAGCCAGCTCTTGCATATGGGCAAAGAGATGGTGGTCGGTGCCCGGGCCGGCGATGCTCTGGTCGATATCCAGGACAGTCCGTTGGTGTTTGTCGGCTATGGCGTCCATGCCCCCGAACAAAACTGGAACGATTACGCCGGTCTCGATGTGAAGGGCAAGACCGTGGTCATCCTGGTCAACGATCCCGGTTTTCTGCGCCATGATCCCAACCTGTTCAAGGGCCGCGCCATGACCTACTACGGCCGCTGGACCTACAAGTTCGAAGAAGCCGCGCGCCAGGGCGCCAGCGCTGCGCTGATTGTTCATGACACCGAACCCGCCGCCTATGGTTGGGAAGTGGTGGCCAACGGCTGGAGCGGTCCGCAACACGATCTGCCGGTAGCCGAAGACGCCAGTCCCAAAGTCAAAGCAGCAGGCTGGATCCAACTGGACGTGGCGCGCGCTTTGTTCGCTGCCAGTGGTCAAGACTTCGAGGCTCTGCGGCTGGCCGCCGATGCACCGGGATTCCAGCCGGTGGCGCTCGACGCCAGCATGAGCGTGCGGATCGTGAGCACGGTGCAGAACTCGTATTCCAACAATGTCATCGGCATTTTGCCCGGCGCCAAAAATCCACAAGAAAGCGTGATCTATAGCGGCCACTGGGATCATCTTGGCAACAAAGCCGACAGCGGCGGTGAAGATCACATCTTCAACGGTGCCATCGACAACGCCGATGGCGTCGCCGCCGCGCTGGAAATCGGCGAAGCGTTTGCGGCGCTGAATCCGCGACCGGATCGATCGATCATGATTTTGCTGCCGACCTTGGAGGAATCCGGCCTGCTCGGCTCGCGCTACTACGCCGAGCATCCGCTGCTGCCGCTGGCCAAGGTCGTCGGCGTCATCAATATGGATGCGTTGCCGATCATCGGCCGCACCAAGGATTTTTCGGTATCCGGTTTTGGCCAGAACGACTTGCAGGAGCTGTTGGTCGAAGCCTTGGCAACGCAAGGCCGCGTCGCCAAAGACGAGCCGTTTCCGGAACGCGGTTTTTATTTCCGCTCGGACCACTTCAATTTTGCCCGCAAAGGGGTGCCCGCTCTACATGCCCGCGCTGGTATCGATCACCTCAGCAAGGGCGAAGCCTACGGCCGCGCCGAGGTCGAGGAATACACCGCGTTGCGCTACCACAAGCCCAGCGACGCGTTCGATCCGCAATGGGATTACGCCGGCATCGTTGAAGATCTGCAGGTCTATTACGTGATCGGCCGCAAACTGGCGCAGGCTGGCGTCTGGCCCGGCTGGAAGGCGGATAGCGAGTTCAAGGCAATCCGTGACGCCAGCGCCGCCGAACGTCCATAGCGGTAGCGATTTCGGCGGCAGCGATGGCAGCCGCCGCCGAGAAATTTGCTGGCGTCGCCGTATTGCCTTGCATCCAACTGGGAAGCCCATGCCGATTGCCGTCATCGTTACCCTGGCCATCCAGATTGCCTTGGCCATCCATGTCGCCAAGACCGGCCGCTCGCTGTACTGGATCATGATCATCGTGATGCTGCCGTTGATCGGTGGCGTCGCCTATCTGGTCGTCGAAGTACTGCCCGGACTGGGCCACGATCCGCGTGCGCGACGGGCACTGCGCAGCCTGGGCGCGCGCCTCGACCCGGCCAAAAATCGGCGCCGCATCGAAGCCGAACTGGCGCACGCCGACACCCTGGAAAATCGCCGTCGCCTGGCCGAAGAATGTCTGCGCCTGGAAGACTACGAGAATGCCGCCGCGCTGTATCGACGGTGCTTGACCGGGGTCTACGCCAGCGATCCCCATTTCATGCTCGGCCTCGCCAATGCATTGTTCGGCGACCAGCAATTTGCCGAATGCCGCGACACCCTGGAACGCCTGATCGCAGCCAACCCGGCGTTTCGTTCGGTCGATGGCCACCTGCTCTATGCGCGCAGCCTCGAAGCCGTCGGCGAAGCCGCCAAAGCGCTCGACGAATACGCCATCCTCGCCAGCAGCTATCCGGGCGAAGAGGCACGCTGGCGTTACGCGCAACTGCTTGGCTCCCAGGGCCGTGCTGCCGAGGCCCGCGAAGTGCTGCAAACCATGCTCAAACGCGAGCAGGTTGCACCGCGCTATTACCGCAACAAAGAACGCCGCTGGCTAGACCAGGCACGCAGCGCGCTCAAGGCGCTGGAATAGGCTGAAAGCCACCCCCCACCCGTTGGCGATCTGGCCGGTCGCAAGCCCGCGCGAAACGCGGTTAGAAAAGACATAGGTTGGGGTGAGCGCAGCGATGCCCAACAAGGCCTGACGCGGAGCGCGGTTTGGGTGATTCGCGGTGGCGCACCGGCCATCCGCCGCCCTGGTAAGGCCGCTGACCGACGCTGACCCAAGGTTCGCCAAGCGACTACAATGGCGGTCTTTGCGCACGCCGTTCTGGAGTGCGCTCCACTAGGAGATCAAGTCCATGGCAGAGCCCGTATTTACCGCCCCCGCAGGCGGCGAGAAAATCACCATCCGCAACGGCAAGTTGCAGGTACCCGAGCAACCGATCATTCCCTACATCGAGGGCGATGGCACCGGTGCCGATATCTGGCGCGCCTCGGTGCGGGTGCTCAACGCCGCGGTGGCCAAAGCCTATGGCGGTCGCCGCAAGATTCACTGGCTGGAAATTTTCGCCGGTGAAAAAGCCAACAATCTTTTTGGCACCTGGTTGCCCGAGTCCAGCGTACAGGCTTGCCGCGATTATCTGGTTTCGATCAAGGGCCCGTTGACCACGCCGATCGGCGGCGGTATTCGCTCGCTCAACGTGGCCTTGCGCCAGCAACTCGATCTGTACGTCTGCCTGCGGCCGGTGCGCTGGTTCAAGGGCGTGCCGAGCCCGGTCAAACATCCGGAAAAGGTGGACATGGTGATCTTCCGCGAGAACACCGAAGACATCTACGCCGGCATCGAGTTCGAACAAGGCAGCGCCGCCTGCACCAGCTTCATCGCCTCGTTCAAGGCCGCCTACCCGAAAGAGTTCAGCAAGATTCGTTTCCCCGACAGCTCCGGCATCGGCATCAAGGCGGTATCGCGCGACGGCACCGAACGCCTGGTCCGTGCCGCCATCCTGTACGCGATCACCAACCACCGCAAATCGGTGACGATCGTGCACAAGGGCAACATCATGAAATACACCGAGGGCGCTTTCCGCAACTGGGCCTACGCCCTGGCCGAACGCGAATTCGGCGATCAGGTGTACACTTGGGAACAGTGGGAGCGCAGCAAATCCGCGCTCGGCGAGGCCGCCGCCAACGCCGAACAAAAGGCCGCCCTCGCCGCTGGCAAGATTCTCGTCAAGGATGCGATTGCCGACATCACCCTGCAGCAGGTGCTGACGCGGGCAGAAGAGACCGATGTCATCGCCACGCTCAATCTCAATGGCGACTATCTTTCCGACGCACTGGCCGCCCAGGTTGGCGGTATCGGTATCGCGCCCGGCGGCAATATCAACTACCTGACCGGCCACGCCATCTTCGAAGCGACCCACGGCACCGCGCCCAAATACACCAATCTGGACAAGGTCAACC
>Ga0210016_1004523_pt1 | contig 11854 bp, 6 predicted proteins | sample CryGeyCG2014_300_FD_185454 | JGI IMG/M metagenome (GOLD analysis project Ga0210016, IMG submission 185454) | Groundwater microbial communities from aquifer - Crystal Geyser CG02_land_8/20/14_3.00 (SPAdes) (version 2) | ecosystem: Environmental > Aquatic > Deep subsurface > Groundwater | place... | reverse complement strand
GGTTAAAAGTCCTGCTCCTGCACGTAAGCACGCCCGCGAAGCCAAAACTGCAGCACCCATTTTTCCTTTACTTCCGGCAAAAAGCAAAGCATGACCGTAAGTGCCTTTGTGCGAGAATGTATTGCGAACATGTAAAATGTTTCTTGCAAATTCATTATCAATATAAAAATAATTTGCAGGTTCGGAATTTATTATTTCCTGATGTAGCCCTATTGGCAATACAAACCATTTTCCGGTAAATTTGTTATTTTCGGCAAAAAAGAAGGCGATTTTTGGAAACTGAAGACTTAATGTAAAATCTGCTTTTACAATTGCATCAGCATCATTATTAGAATTATCTTCACCAAATAAGCCCGAAGGCAGGTCAATAGAAACTACTTTGCAACCCGAATCATTAATTTTTTTTACAATTCCTGCAGAAAAACCATTAAGAGTACGCGTAAGCCCGCTTCCGAAAAGGGCATCAATTATAACTTCATTAGTTTCAAAATAAAGAGCATTAGTAACTTTAGCAATTGAAATTTTTAATTCGGGAATTAATTTAAGTCTTTCAAAATTTGTTGTACAATCATTTGAAAATTTTCCCGAAATATCTGCAAGAAAAACTCTTACTGTAAATTTCGAATTGTGCAACAATCGTGCAACTGCAAGTCCATCGCCACCGTTATTTCCCGGTCCGGCTATCACTACAAATTTTGTGTCTTTTGAAAATATGTTGATTAATTTTTTAAAAATTTCATGTGCTGCTCTTTCCATTAAATTAATAGAAGCGATGGGTTCGTTGGCGATTGTAAATTTATCAATTAAGGCAATTTGACTTGTTGTAAAAAGTTTCATTTTTTATTTCAATGCAATTCAATACATTATATTTTTATGTGATATTTTTATTGCAAATTTAACTATTTCTAGACATTTTGCATTTAATTGCAAAAAAAATCTAAATTTGCAGAGCAAAAAATTAATATAATTAAATTAACTATTTATGTTTAAAGAACATCCTAAAGGATTATTAGTTCTGGCACTTACAAATATGGGAGAGCGTTTTGGATATTATACTATGCTTGCAATTCTTGCTCTTTATATGCAGGCAAAATTTGGTTTATCCTCTTCTGCTACGAGTCTTATTTATGGAACATTTCTTTCATTGGTTTATTTTCTTCCTTTGATTGGGGGATTAGTAGCCGATAAAGTGCTTGGATATGGCAGAACCATTTTGTTAGGAATTTTAGTTATGTTTTTAGGATATATCCTTCTGGCATTACCTTCAAATGCCGACAATACCGGAAAAATTATGATGTTTAGCGCATTGGCATTAATATCAATAGGAACCGGTTTTTTTAAAGGAAATCTCCAGGCCCTGTTAGGTAATTTATATGAATCGGCAATGTATAAAGGGAAACGCGACATGGCATTTTCAATTTTCTATATGTTTATTAACATTGGAGCCTTTTTTGCACCAAGTGCTGCCGACAGTATCAACAACGCAGTATTGGCAAAAGAAAATTTTATTTACGATGCCTCTATTCCAAAAAACTACGTTTCGCTGAACGACTCGGTTGTTGATAAAAATACTTTTACTATAGCCATTTTTCAAAAAAATACAATTAATATTAAAACTTTGAAAGATAGCACAAATCTTATTGATAAAGCAAAAAAGAAAAAAGGCATTATTTTTCAGGAAGACAGGGACAACGCCTTGTTTAAATTAAAAGCTGCAGGTTTATACCAATTAACCATTGCGAAAATGATTACTCTTCCCGCGCAAATGGTATCAAAAGAAGAATACGAATTGCTTGAAAGCAGAAAAGTTGGCGATAAACCAGCAAAGGATGCTTTAAAAGAAAAAATTAACAATGTTCAGATTATTGATACAAAATTATTTGGTGATCCCAATAATCCGGAAAAATTCGCTACCAATTTTGGTGAAAAATACGTGGTTCAGTCGCTCACAAAATCGTACAACATCGCATTCGGGGTGGCATGTATAAGTCTTATTATTTCTGTTCTTATTTTCTTGCTCTTCAGGAAAACATGGAAGAATGTTGACAAAACTCACAAGCAACAACTTAAAGACGCAAAAGATAGTGGTATTAATTCAGATGTGGTGATACTCACTCCGGCACAGATAAAAGAAAGAGTTATTGCCTTGCTGCTCGTTTTCTTTGTGGTGATTTTTTTCTGGATGTCGTTTCACCAAAACGGATTGTGCATGACATTTTTTGCCCGCGACTACACGGTAAGCTATATATCACCTCTTCATAGTATGATATTCTCACTGTTCGGAATTATTCCATTTATTGTATTTGCTTATGGTATTTACCTTGCTACTATGGGACTTTTCGGGAACAAACGGAAACCTGTTCCCGGCATTATTCTGACATTGATTGGATTAACAGGGTTATTGGCTTACTACTTCTTTGTGATAAAGGATATAACCAATACAATTAAAATCACCCCACAAATATTTCAGCAATTTAACCCGCTGTTTATAGTTCTTTTAACTCCTATTTTTGTTGCGTTTTTTACTTACCTTAATGTAAAACAAAAAGAACCTTCGGCACCTAAAAAAATTGGTTATGGTATGGTAGTAGCTGCACTCGGTTTCGTTGTTCTGATGGTAGCTTCTATCGGCTTACCTAATCCGTCAGAAATTAAAGGTGTATCGGAAACATTAGTTTCTACTAATTGGCTAATAGGCACTTATTTCGTTCTTACCCTTGCAGAACTTTTGTTAAGCCCTATGGGACTTTCATTTGTTGCAAAAGTGGCTCCTCCGCAATATAAAGGGATGATGCAGGGAGGCTGGCTGGCAGCAACAGCAATAGGGAGCTATTTAGTTGGTGTACTCGGTACATTCTGGGAAAAATTACCATTATATATGTTTTGGGGCGCTTTAGTAATATGTTGTCTTCTTTCAGCAATATTTATTTTTTCAGTAATGAAACGCCTTGAAAAAGCTACGAATTAGTGGTCATTCATTGGTTAAATGACAATTAATGACCTTTTCAAGTATAGTAATCCATATTTTTTAGACGTGGTGAAATTTTTGATACATTATGAAAAATGCCATCAATAGATTGATTTTTCTTTTTTACTAATTTTACTAAACAAATGGATAAATCCGGTTAAGGTTCTTTTTTCTATTCCTCTCAAATGTTTTTCATATATATCACACACATAATAATAAACGCCATCAGAACAGAGTTTTTGGGATTTCATGTTTTTCCCATCCCAGTTAATTTTAGGGTCTTCTGTTTGATATACTAACACTCCCCAACGGTTAAATATTTTCATATCAACTTTTTCAACGAAATAATTTTGGCAGGGCATAAATAAATCATTTATTCCGTCATCGTTAGGAGTAAATACATTGGGTAAAGAATATTGTGAACAACTATCAATATCTATGGTAACGATATTACTAAAATTACTTTCATTAAAAAATGAGTCAACTGCCGTAACGGCATAATATGCGGCAATTGTTGATAAATTAGTATGAGTATATGTTGTATCAAAAGGAGATTCATTAATTCCAATAATCTCCATTTGATTTATACCTGAAGGTGAATAATAAATATAATATTTTATTACATCATCAGCACATGTATTATTAGGATTATTCCAAATTAAATAGTTTTCAATTAAATCACAATTAGTAGTAGCATTAAGTTGTGGAGAACATGGAGATGTTTTGTCGATAGGTATAGCACAGTTTTCTTGCGAAAAATTAATAATAGGATCAATCAGACTAATACCTGAATAATGCCCGATGCTTTTTATTTTATAACAGTATAGCATTTCATTCACCAAACCAGAATCTGTATAATGAGTAAGATTTGTTGATGCTATTGAATCAAAGGTTAATGTATATGGATTTTGTTTATATACTATATACTCAACATTACTCCATGGCACATTTTCTTTCCAAAACAATTCCAGTTTATTATCAGAAGGTACAATATTTAAAAATACAGATGATGCAATGATTGTTGAGTCCATTAAATCGAATCCACTGTACAATTCAATTTTATAAGTAAAAGAAGTATCTTTTGTATTTAACAGGGTATCGTTATAAATAGTATCATTTATTCCGTATAAAGAATCTATCAAAACAAAATTATTACCATATATACCTTTTGAACGATAAATTTTATATTTATAAGGCCCTTGGTAAATGGCTGTATCTATTGTTAAAGGTTTAGACCATGCAATATATACCGACCCATAACTCTCGTGAGTGTGGGTAATACTTACATTAGTAATTACAGGAACATTATTTCGGGGTAATTCAGCACAATCTTCGTTAGAAGCATAACTTTCTGCACCATCTTCAAAATAAGCAATAATCATATAACAATATTTTATACCATGTTGTAATCCTACACCATTATTATTGTCAGTATAATTAGTTATATTTATATCTGTAAGATTAGCTATTTCAATATATCCGGTATATCCAGGTACTCCTGTTTCACAGTTTGCCGGAGAAAAACCATAATATGAATTTTTTCTGTAAATTTTATATCCTATTGCATTATTGCATACTACTTTTTTCCATGTAATAAAGATACTCTCAACAATTGGTGTAGCAGTGAGACTATCAGGTGCAGGACAAACAACTGTAATATCAACTGTCTTATAATTCATATTATTTTGAGGAATATTAAAAAGTCTTATATTATCGAGTCCCCAGTGGTCAAAATTACTACCACTACATTTAATCTGCAACCACCTGAAACTTGTATTGTTTGTTAGTGCATTAACAGGAAGAGACATGCAATAGGTACTCCATTTGGTTAATTCTGGATTGTGTCCTCCGGGAGAAGGAATACTAGGATCATAATATTCCATACTAATCCAAGAGTTACCATCAGTTGAATATTGAAAACGAACTCCTTCATCAGGTAAATCAGGACCTTCACAAGAACTTCCGTAAATTCCCGTCTGTTCAGAATATCTCATATCAAAACATATCATATTATTAGAATAGGAATAAAGATTATATGAAGGACTTTGAAGTATTCTTGGAGTAGCCGAGTTATTTCCCATCCAAATATATGGGCTACTATCACAACTATTAGAGCATATATCATTAAACATAGGATTATTCCCAGAATACCATCCTGACCCTATTGTGGAGGAGTTAAAATTATTAAGCATTTCTTCCTGACCAGTATTTTTATAAGTAACAGTTTTAAAAATAACATGGTAAGGTTCTTTTCTTACATTAGCACATAAAGTTTGCCATAAAAAAGTTGAACTAACTGAATCTATACCGATAATAGGTTGATTAAACTGGGCAGGATTATTAATAAAGTGCAAAACTTCTCCGTAAGCAAAAAGAGATATTGAGTCTCCTATGGGATATATAGCATTAACTTCAAAGTTTATAAAAGAACCAGCATCAACACAAGTATCAGAAATTGTTTTTATAATTGGAAAATTTGTATTACAAGTGTTTACTTGAATTTCCCCAGTTTGCATTATTGAACTTATTTTAAAGCCATTTCTCCATTCTTCAATTAAGATAGCAACTGCATAAATGCCTTGAGCAATAGGAGAATCCCATAATAAATTACCAGTTACACTGTCAATTGAGAATATATTAGTAGTCTGAGGAAAATCATATCCTGCAATATCATTCCCATTTGAATCTTTACACTTAATAAGTTTATATGAAACACTATCGCCTTCTTCATCAAAAACATCAGGAAAATAAAAGTAAGGATGATTAATACAGGCATTATCAACAAGTGGATTTAGAATTACAGGTGAATTGTTATATCCTAAAAAAGGATTAATGTTTAAAAATGTTTCAATATAAAAAGGAACAGTATTTGGATTAGGTATATTTACTACATCAGTATTATGTGAATAACACCAAGATGAAATTTTATAAATGCCAGGTCCAGGAAAAACATAATTTAAAACATAAGTACACTTGTTTACATAATTTCCTATATATTCTATTGAATTTAGATTAATAGTATTTGTATCATTTTCTATTAAAACTTCAAATGAAGAATTAACAGGACTGGTTGAAAATGAGTAAACTATAAGATTAATTTTATATGTGGAAAGCGAAATATGCTCATAAGTTATTTCCATTGACTTTATATTTATTCCAAAAGACCCTAATAAAGAGAAAAATAAAAATAATATTGTAATAAATATTTTTTTCATATGCTGAACGTCAGGTTTACTTTCATTGAAATCGTTTTGTTAATTCCACAAGTTTGTTTATGATAAATTTATTAACTCAAGTTTTGCATAATAATTCCTTAAAAATCAGATAAAAAAATTGAAAAAATGTATTATTTTGTTCGTTCAATTTACTAATAAATAGTAATTTAAACGCTTAATTACAAAAAACAACAAAATAATATAGTACAAAGATATAAAAAATATTTCGGAACTAAAATAGACTTTTGTTGCACAGCACAAAAAAGGGAAAATTTTTCTTGGATATGAAAGTTTAGGAAAGTTTTTTGAAAATACCAAAGAAAATGTTCTTGCTAAAAAGTTACATGAAAGGTATCGTCTCAATAATTAGAGTTTGTCTGTAATATCAATCTTTTTCATTTTAAGGAATATGGTATAAGGAAATAGGGAATAAAGCAAACCCCTTATACCCTATACCTTTATACCTTATACCTGAAATATCAAATTTTAAAATTCTGATATTATTTTTCAAATTTTTCGACTTTACGGACAGACTCTAATTAATGGAATATGAAATCAAAAACTCAAAATCCCATTTGAAATTTGGATATTGAAAAATTGGGATTTAATTTTGAGTTTGGGATTTATTGTTAACATATTATCATTAATGGCTTTTTAAGAGTCTATATACAAGATGTTTCTTTATTATTAATGATTTTATGATTGAAAAAGTGATTTCAAGGGTAAAGAATATCCATTATTTTTCGCTGGTCTACCGGATGGGGTGTTCTTTTATTTTTTAAAATAATTATGGCAGTTGAATCTTTCGGTATTCTGATAATTACACTCTGGTATCCCTGCCACCAACCGGAGTGAAATAACACCTGAGTGCTATCTTTAAGAAAATACATTTTCCAGCCAAAGCCATAAAAAATATTATAACGCCGTGTTTTGGTTTGCGGAGTAAACGCTTTATTTAGAATATCTTTTCTTACTAAACAGTCAGAATACAGAGATAAATCCCACTTTTGCAAATCGTCAACCGTTGAAAATATTCCTTTATCACCTGTTACTCCGTTCAAATAAAAAAATCCTGCTTCAATTTTTGGTGACAGGTAACCTGTTGCTTTTTTTATGTAGTTAAATTTCTCAAGTTCAGAATAAAAAAAAGAATGCGGCATACCCGTTTTTTGTAAAATGTTATCGTGAACAAATTTTTCGAAAGTATTTCCTGAAACTTTTTCAACAATAGCGGCTAATAATACATAGTTGGTGTTACAATAATGATAGTCTTTATTGGAATTATAATATTGCTTTGGAAAATTACTGCACATTATATTTACAACATCGGCATTGGTTAAGAGTTTAAATTTATCTGTCACTAAAGTGTCGCAAAAATATATGTAGTTGGGTAAGCCTGAACGGTGTGTTAATAAAGTCAGAATACTAATATTTTTATATGGAAATAAAGGAAAATATTTTTGAATACTGTCTTCAAGAGCAATTTTCCGTTGCTGTAACAGCATTAAAATGGAAACAGAAGTAAACTGCTTTGTTGCTGAACCTATTTGAAAAGCGTAATCCGGTTTAAGTTTTTCATGACTTTTTCGATTAGCCAATCCAAAGGCATTTTTATATATAACTGTACCTTTTTTACTTACAAGTGCAACCCCTGAAAATATTTGCTTATTATATAAATCTGAAAAATATTTATCGAATTGGCGAGCTTGCTTGCGGGAACTTAAAAAGGTATTAATTTTATAAATATTCAACATTGAAATTTGAGCGCTTACCTTACCATATTTTGACGGTTTATTTTTCTTACAATCTACACAAACTATTGATAATAACATCAAAACAATAACAAAAAAGAATTTAAAGATATACACGATAATTAATATTTTTCAAAAGACTTGAATTTAGTAATAATTTTTCAATTATTTCATTTTATCCATTGGTGCTACTTGATACGGGCTGAAAGGCATTCGCCACGTATAAATTAGAGTTTGTCCGTAATATATATATTTTTTGATCTCAGAACAAGGATTTCAGATTTTAGATTTCAGATTTTCAACTACTTCGTAAATCAAAAATCGTTAACCCCGTAGGATATTTTCTTTTTTTTGCATATCCGTTTTTCAACGAGAGTTATCCAACGGGGTTAATGGGTGTTCTTAATTCATTTGTCGTATAACTATTCTGATTAGTCTTTCTTATCTATCAATATATGTTTTACTGTTATATTTCATTCTGTCGCTGTCTTTTTTTTATGATTGTTGGTAACGTAATGATATATATACCTCAAGGTGTATTTATAGGCTATTATATCGCAAATATAAAATAATTATTTTATATTTTTCACGAAGTGAATTGAAAATAAATTACTAATTTTGAATTTTTGCAGTTACTCAACACAATCAAATACAATGGAACAAAAATCGTTAAAAACGCGGTTAATAATCATTTATTAAAATAGTGAAAAAAATCTGAAAAATTGTATATTTGTTCATTAATAAAAACTCCCATTTTTAAGGAAAAACATCTATGGACAAAATAAAATTATTAGTATTGGGATTATCCTATAGCGAAACACAATCAGGAGCGTATGCACTTGTTCTTGCCGAAAAAGATGGCGACAGGCGTATTCCTATAATTATCGGCGCTTTTGAAGCACAGGCAATTGCAATTGAATTAGAGGGTTTAAAACCACCGCGCCCTCTTACACATGATTTGTTTTTGAAATTTACAAAAGCATTCAATATTGATTTGCAAGAAGTTAATGTTTTTAAACTTGAAGAAGGGGTTTTCTTCTCTAACCTTGTTTTTAATCACCAAAATAATATTGTGATAATAGATTCGCGCACTTCTGATGCCGTTGCTCTGGCGCTCAGATATAAGTGTCCCATTTATACCACACGTGAAGTAATTGAAAAAGCTGGAATTATAATTGAATTTGGTAAAGAAAAGGAAAAAGATAAGGAAAAAGAAAAAAATAATTTTGATAATGGCACCGAAAATAAAAATGTTACCCGTAAACCTGCAGGTCAGTCTTATTTCTCAAAATATAAACTCAAAGATTTGGAATCGATGCTTAAAGAAGCCATTCGTGACGAAAATTACGAAAAAGCCTCACACATAAGAGATGAAATAAACCTCAGAAATAAAGAATAAAATATTAACATAAATTTTTTAAAAGGGGTTCTAAAAATTAGATTTTTTCAACTTTGCCAAAGTTTCAAACTTTGGCAAAGTTATTAAAAACCGGAGTAGAGACACACGTCCGTGTGTCTCTACTTTTAAAAAACAATTAATATGTGAGTAATTTTAAAATTGAAGTCTAATAAAGAAAAAGCAATTTTTAGAAGTCCTGTTAAGTAAAAAGGAGAACGTAATGGGTATCAAGTATCGTCTTATACTGATGAATTTTTTGCAGTTTTTTATCTGGGGGTCATGGCTTTTAACTATTGTAAAATACTGTGATAAAACAATGCATTGGTCCTATCCCGAATTTGGAGCAATTTTCTCTACAATGGGCATTGCTTCATTGTTTATGCCGGCAATAGCCGGTATCATCGCTGACAGGTGGATAAATGCCGAAAAACTTTATGGAATTTTTCACATCATAGGAGCTATTGTTCTTTTTACTGTCCCTGTGATTAATGACCCTTCAGTAATGTTTTGGGTTATGCTGGTCAATATGGTTTTCTATATGCCTACTATTGCTTTGTCCATCACGGTTTGCTATTCTTCAATGAAAAGCAAAGGAATGGATATTATTAAAGAATACCCGCCTATCAGGGTTTGGGGAACAATAGGATTTATTGTTGCACTTTGGACTATCAGTCTTTTAGGCTTTGAAAAATCATCGGCTCAATTTTATGTTTCTTCTGCATCGGCATTGTTTCTTGGTTTATATTCATTTACATTGCCGAAATGTCCGCCATTAGGGAAAGGTCATAAAAAATCTTTTGTCAGTGCATTAGGTCTAAATGCTTTTTCACTTTTTAAAAATACAAAAATGGCTTTGTTTTTCATCTTTGCTATGTTACTTGGACTATCTTTACAATTGACCAATGCTTATGGAACAAATTTTATTGATGATTTTGCAAAAACCGACATTTTTAAAGATTTAATAGCTGTAAAATATCCTGCAATTATTATGTCGATTTCACAGATTTCCGAAACTCTTTTCATACTCACAATTCCATTTTTCCTTAAAAAATTCGGAATTAAAAAAGTAATGTTAATGAGCATGATTGCCTGGATATTAAGATTTGGACTTTTTGCCTACGGTGATCCAGGTTCAGGACTTTGGATGATTGTTCTTTCGTGTATTATTTATGGAATGGCTTTCGATTTTTTCAATATTTCAGGTTCACTGTTTGTTGAAACGCAAAGCGAGCCAAGTATAAGAGCAAGCGCCCAGGGACTTTTTATGGTAATGACAAATGGTTTTGGTGCAATTACAGGTAGCCTTTTAAGCGGGTTCATTATTGGCAAATACTATGTAAACAACCAAGTTACAGATTGGAAAGGTATTTGGATTTTATTTGCATTGTATTCGCTCGTTGTTGCATCTTTGTTTGCAATATTTTTCAAACACAAACACGTACCAAATGAGGTAAATATGCAATCGGTTAAGCATGGGGTTGAGGTTAAGAGAAGAGATTGAAAAAAGATTGAGAAGAAAAGATTGGGAAGACAAGATTGAGAAAGATTGAAACTATTACCCCATCGAAGTACGAATTAAGTACGAAGTTACGAATTACGAATTTCGTAGTTCGTTAGCCCGCCCCGTTGGATAGCTTAAATTCACCCCGTAGAATAAACCTTGTTTTCACGGTATAAGTGTTAAAAGAATTATTCAACGGGGTAAATGAGCAGTAAAATATTAGGAATTATCCAATGGGGTAAATAAAAAATTCGTAATTCGGTGGAATAATAAAAACAAAGATTGAAGAAGATTGAGAAGACAAGATTGATAAGATTGAGAAGACAAGATTGTTAAATTGTTCCATTGTTACTACTGCATAACAATAAAGCAATAAACAATATAGAGGGGTTCTAAAAATTAGATTTTTCGAGGCTTGCGAATTTTTCAAAGCCGGAGTTTACTGTTGTAAATGAGGATTTTGAAAAATGAGCATAACAAAGAAAAAGCAATTTTTAGAAGTCCCGTATAATCATCAGTTTACCCTGTCAGATAGGATACATATTATTGGTTATCCTAAATCAAGCGATTATCTAACGGGGTTAATGTTGTGTATGTCGTTTTTGTCCTTGAAACAATTGAATGACTATGTATGACTATTGAATGACAGTGAGTTTTTTTTGAACAACAAATTACAAAAATATAAACAGATGAAACATCCACGACTATTTAAAGACACACAAGGGAATGATTATAACTTTAAAAAAATGGATAGATGAATTCCCCCTTGTGTGCTCGCTTGTGTGTAAGCGAGGGGGTAGGGGGATGAAACTTATAACGAACTAAACGGAAATAATTAAATATAAACCACTTAATAAAATATAAACACATGAAACATCCATGACTATTTAAAGGCACACAAGGGAATGATTATTAGTATGATTGAGGAGATTGAAACTATTACCCCATCGAAGTACGAATTAAGTACGAAGTTACGAATTACGAAAAAAGCAAATTCGTAGTTCGTAAGCCCGCCCCGTT
>Ga0210016_1004522_pt1 | contig 11854 bp, 10 predicted proteins | sample CryGeyCG2014_300_FD_185454 | JGI IMG/M metagenome (GOLD analysis project Ga0210016, IMG submission 185454) | Groundwater microbial communities from aquifer - Crystal Geyser CG02_land_8/20/14_3.00 (SPAdes) (version 2) | ecosystem: Environmental > Aquatic > Deep subsurface > Groundwater | place... | reverse complement strand
CAAAAATAAGATTTTGAAATGCCAAAAATAACGCTCAAAGAACTAAAAGTAGCGCACAAAGCCATTTACCATTGTTAAACAAAGTAAAAGCCAGCCATTGAATCATTCACTTTATAAAACCTCAAAGGTTTCGCCAAATTTAAATACTTTTGTAGCCCCTTATGGTAAAGATTGCTAACATAGAATTAGGTAAATTTCCGCTTTTGCTTGCGCCGATGGAAGACGTGAGCGACCCGCCATTTAGAGCGCTCTGCAAAGAACAAGGAGCCGACGTGGTTTTTACAGAATTTATTTCGTCAGAAGGCTTGATTCGCGACGCTGCTAAAAGTGTTAAAAAGATGGATATTTACGAAAAAGAACGTCCGGTTGGCATTCAAATATTCGGCGCAAATTTAGAATCGATGTTGCGAACGGTTGAGATTGTTGAGCAATCTAAGCCCGATATTATTGATATTAATTTTGGCTGTCCGGTAAAAAAAGTCGTTAGCAAAGGCGCTGGTGCGGGTATTTTAAAAGACATTGATTTAATGGTAAGCCTTACCAAAGCAATGGTAAATCACACCAAATTACCCATAACTATAAAAACCCGCCTAGGCTGGGACGAGGCTTCTATAAAAATTTTAGAAGTTGCTGAGCGTCTTCAAGATGCGGGTGCTCAAGCCATTTCCATTCACGGACGCACGCGCGCACAAATGTATAAAGGTGCTGCCGACTGGTCACCAATAGCTGCGATAAAAAACAACCAGCGCATGCACATTCCTATTTTTGGAAATGGCGATGTAGATTCGCCCGAAAAAGCCGCCTTAATGCGCGATAAATTTGGCTTAGATGGCGCTATGATTGGCCGAGCAAGTATTGGTAATCCTTGGTTTTTTAAACAAGTTAAACATTTTTTTGAAACGGGCAAACACCTCCCCGAAATTAGCATCGCGCAACGCGTTGATATGGCGCGCCGCCATTTACAAATGGAAATTGACTGGAAAGGCAATGAAATTGTTGGCATTATGGAAACGCGTCGCCATTATAGTAACTATTTTAGAGGACTTCCTCATTTTAAAGATTACCGTTTAAAACTAGTCACTTCAAACGATTTGATTTCGGTAAACAAAGCCTTTGACCAAATTTTAAAGGACTTTGAGAATTATGAATGAAGAATTTGAATTTTGAATTTTAAATAGTGTCATTTGCTTTTTGTGGTTTGTCATTTGCGATTTGTTTTTTGTGATTTTAAAATCCTTAGCATTAATTTGCCAAATCATTATTGAAATACTATATTTGCACGTTTAAAAATTAACGCCCTACTTAAATATAAAATATAATGCAAAATAAAGGACTTATACGATTATTTGCCATCCTTTTCGGATTAGTATGTGTTTACCAATTATCCTTTACTTGGTTTGCCAAAGATGTTGAACAAAAAGCAGCCACATACGCCAATAATGACGCCATAAAAGAACGCGCTTATTTTGATTCAGTTGCTAACAAACCCGTTGTAAATCTTGGTATTGCCAAATTTACTTATAACGAAATTAAAGCAAAAGAAATTAATTTAGGCTTAGACTTAAAAGGAGGTATCAACGCCATTTTAGAGGTTTCGGTGAGAGATATCTTAATGGGTTTATCAAACAATTCTAAAGAACCTGTTTTTAACAAAGCTTTAATAGCCGCAACAATAGCTCAAAAAGAAAGCAACAGCAATTACATTACCTTGTTTTTTGAAGCTTTTGAAAAAGAAAGCAATGGCACCATTAAGTTAAGTGATCCTAGAATATTTGGAAACAAGGCTTTGCGCGACAAAATTAACTTCAGTATGACTGATAAGGAAGTTCAACCAATTCTAACTAATGAAGTTGACGGTTCCATAAAAACAGCCTTCGAAGTTTTGAGAAGTCGTATTGATAAATTTGGTGTAACCCAACCAAACATTCAACGCGTAGCTCAATCAGGAAGAATTCTTATTGAATTGCCGGGGGCAAAAGATATTGACCGTGTTAAAAAACTATTGCAAAGCACTGCCGAATTGCAATTTTGGGAAGTTTATTCTAACCAAGAAATGGCTAACTTTTTTATCCAAGCCAATACGCTTTTAGCTCAAAATGAAAAAGATAGTGTTTTAACTACCGATAATAAAGCACAAGATTCTACAAGATCTAAAATTGACAACCTTTTAGGGGAAGTAAAAGACTCTACAAATTCAAAAAAACAAAATCCCCTATTCGCTGTTTTTTATCCAAGCATTCCTCAAAACGACAATCAAATAAGTTCGAGAATTGGAACTTCTGCCTTATCCGATACTGCCAAAGTAAACAAATACTTAGCCTTATCTCAAATAAGAGCCCTCTTGCCCGAAGACATGAAATATGTTAAGTTTTTATGGGATGCCAAACCTGTAACCGACACTGAAGTTATTTATTTATACGCCATAAAATCTAATCGCGAAGACCAAGCTCCAATTGAAGGCGACGTTATTAACGATGCGCAACAAGCATTTGATCAGTTTGGCGCGAATCCTGAAGTAAGCATGTCAATGAACAGCAAAGGTTCTAAACTTTGGGGTAAAATGACTACCGATAATGTTGGAAAATTTGTCGCTGTGGTGTTAGACAATTTTGTTTATACCGCACCACGCGTTAACGACGCCATTACTAGTGGTCGTACTTCAATTTCGGGAAACTTTACCATTAACGAAGCACAAGATTTAGCCAATGTGTTAAAAGCCGGAAAATTACCTGCTCCCGCGCAAATTATTCAATCAGAAATTGTAGGGCCTTCATTAGGTCAAGAAGCCATTGACAGCGGTATTAATTCATTCTTAATTGCTTTAGCCCTTATTTTATTGTGGATGGCTTTATACTATGGCAAAGCAGGTGTTTTTGCCGATGTTGCCTTAGTTACCAACATTTTGTATCTTTTTGGGGTTCTTACCGGATTTGGAGCTGTGTTAACGCTACCCGGTATTGCCGGTATTGTTTTAACCCTTGGTATGGCTGTAGATGCAAACGTGTTAATTTACGAGCGTATTAAAGAAGAATTTATTAAAGGTAAAGGTGCAAAAGAAGCTATAAACGATGGTTTTAGTGGCGCATTATCATCAATACTCGATGCCAATATTACCACCTTTTTAACAGGTATTATCTTATTCATTTTTGGTTCAGGTCCTATTAAAGGTTTTGCTACAACCTTAATGATAGGTATAATTACCTCTTTATTTACCGCCATTTTCGTCTCAAGATTGATGATTGAGCAGTATATGAAAAAGGATAGAACCTTGACTTTTGATACTAAAATTACCAGAAATTGGTTTAAGAACTTAGATTTCACTTTTTTAAGAAAACGTAAAATAGCCTTTATTATCTCTAGCACACTATTATTAATAGGCATCGGTTCGCTATTTACTAACAATTTAAATTATGGCGTCGATTTTAAAGGCGGTAGAACTTATACCGTTCGTTTTGAAAAACCAGTTAGTGGTCCAGAGGTTAGCAACGCCCTAAAAGATGTGTTTGGTAGTGCTCCCGAAGTTAAAACTTTTGGTGCAACCAACCAGTTAAAAATTACTACCAAATATCACGTTGACCAAAATGGATTGGAGGCCGATGATGAAGTGCAACAAAAATTATTTGACGGTTTAAAAACTTTCTTACCCGACGGTATGAATATTGACCAATTTAAACCAGGTGGCGATTCTGAGCAAAAACTCGGTGTGATGCAATCGGTAAAAGTAGGTCCTACCATAGCCGACGACATTAAAAAAGATGCACTTTGGGCAATACTAGGCTCATTGGTTGTGGTATTTTTGTATATTTTTGTTCGCTTTAAAAAATGGCAATTTGGTTTTGGTGCCGTTATCGCTGTATTTCACGATGCGTTTATTGTGTTAGGTGTGTTCTCAGTATTTTACAAATTCTTACCTTTCGATTTAGAAATAGACCAATCTTTTATTGCCGCCATATTAACGGTAATCGGTTACTCTTTAAATGATACCGTAATCATTTTTGATAGAATTAGAGAATTCGAACATTTACACGGCTCTAATTGGGAACAAGAAACCTTAATTGATAAAGCGTTAAGCAGCACCTTGAGCCGAACCATTAACACTTCTGCCACAACCTTACTCGTTTTAGTGGCAATGTTTATAAATGCTGGTGATACCATTCGCGGATTTATGTTTGCTTTAATTGTGGGTATTGTTGTAGGTACTTATTCATCCCTTTTCATCGCAACACCTATGATGTTTCTCACCTCAAAAAAAACAAATCCAGAAAAAAAATAATTTAAAAAAATTATCTAAAAACCGTCTCTAAATGAGGCGGTTTTTTTGTTAATTTGCATAAAGCTAAACCAGATGAACGCTATTAAACTTCACAATAATTATTTCATCCCTTTTATAGAATCTACCCAAATTGCTAAGGCCATAAAAAAAATGGCTACTCAAATTGAATCAGATTTAAAAGATGAACAGCCCATTTTTATTGGAATTTTAAACGGCTCTTTTATGTTTATTGCCGATTTTATCCGTCAGTATAAAAACAATTGTGAGGTCTCTTTTGTTAAATTGGCTTCCTATCAAGGCACTGCTTCTACAGGAAAAATTAAAGAATTAGTAGGCTTACAAGAAAATTTAAAGGGTAAAACAGTCGTGATTTTAGAAGATATTATCGATACTGGAAATACGCTTGAAGAAATTTTTAGAATCTTTGAAGATAAAGAGGTTAAAGCCCTAAAAATTGCTACCTTATTTTTTAAACCCGATGTCTTTAAAAAGGATTTAAACATTGATTATATTGGGTTATCCATTCCCAATAAATTTATTGTAGGCTACGGTTTAGATTACGACGGACTTGGAAGAAATTTACCAGATATATACCAATTAAAAACTGCCAATTCATGAAAAATATTGTTCTTTTTGGGCCTCCTGGTGCAGGCAAAGGCACTCAAGCCGATTTTTTAAAAACACTTTATCATTTAATTCACATTTCAACAGGCGATGTGTTTAGAAATAACATTAAAGGCAATACAGCACTCGGTTTGCTAGCAAAATCTTATATGGATAAAGGCGATTTGGTTCCCGATAAGGTTACCATAGATATGCTTAAAGACGAAGTTGATAAACATCCCCATGCTAAAGGATTTATTTTTGATGGTTTTCCAAGAACTTCCTCACAAGCCACTGCATTAGACAACTTTTTAAACGCTAAAGGCACCCCTATTAGCGCGATGATTGCCCTCGAAGTTCCAGAACAATTATTAGTTGAACGCTTGTTAAACCGAGGTTTAACCAGCGGCAGACCTGATGATCAAGACGAGGCAAAAATCAGAAACCGCTTTAATGAATACGAAACAAAAACAGCCATTTTAGTAGATTACTATTCTGCTCAACATAAATTTATTGGCATTAATGGCGTTGGTTCCATTGAAGAAATTACCGACCGTTTGCGAAAAGCAATCGATTCACTTTAATCTTTTAAAAATTAATTATGACCGAAGGTAATTTTGTTGACTTTGTAAAAATATACGCGCAATCGGGCAATGGCGGTGCGGGTTCAACACATTTACATCGCGAAAAATTTATAGAAAAAGGCGGTCCCGATGGCGGTGACGGTGGACGTGGTGGAAACGTTATCCTAAGAGGTAGTGCTAACTTATGGACTTTGTTCCATTTAAAATTCAACAAACATACTCGAGCAGGTCACGGCGGTAGTGGCAGTAAAAATACCAGTACAGGTGCCGATGGTGAAGATAAATATATAGAAGTTCCTTTGGGAACCATTGTTAGAGATGCCGAAACAAACGAAATAATTTTAGAAATTACCGAAAATGGCGAAGAAAAAATCTTGCTAAAAGGTGGTATGGGCGGATTAGGAAACTGGCATTTTAGAACTTCTACCAATCAAACACCACGCTTTTCTCAACCCGGAATGCCAGGTCTTGAAAATTGGTTTTTGTTGGAGCTAAAAGTCTTAGCCGATGTGGGTTTGGTAGGTTTTCCTAATGCCGGAAAATCAACTTTACTCTCGGTCATTACCTCTGCCAAACCAAAAATTGCCGATTATCCTTTTACCACCCTTAAACCCAATTTAGGAATTGTGGCCTATCGCAATTTTCAATCGTTTGTGGTGGCCGATATACCTGGTATTATTGAAGGGGCAGCCGAAGGCAAAGGTTTGGGTCTTCGATTTTTACGTCATATTGAGCGCAATTCAATTTTGCTATTTTTAGTGCCTGCCGATAGTGCCGATATTTCTAAAGAATATCACATTTTGCTAAATGAACTCAAACTTCACAATCCTGAATTGCTAGATAAAAACCGCTTGTTAGCCATCTCAAAATCAGATATGCTCGACGACGAATTAAAATCTGAAATTGAAGCTACTTTGCCCAATGATTTACCTCATTTATTTATCTCTTCGCTAGCAAATAAAGGGTTAACAAAACTAAAAGACAAACTTTGGAGTTTGTTAAACGACTAAATTTTGATACCCACTTTGTTATTTAAATGTTTCCAATAAGCTTTATAAAACAGGTTTGGTGACTTTTTTATAGGTAATTTTTCAATTGCCGTAAGCCATAGATCTAACAATTTCCAGTGCTCTTCAAAGGCGATTTTGGTTTCAAAAAAGGTCTTCTTTTTTTCGTGATACACATTTTTTAATAAGCGTGCTTCCAACTGCTCCCTTTCGGGGATGATGATTGCAGCCCTATTTTTAAAATCCTTTAAAATTTGACGGTGCACACATTCATTTTTCCACCAAAATGATTCTTTATTAAACAAAGCTTCGGGTTTTGGCCCTAAATCTGGAAGCACCATTCCGGTAAACCACAAGGGTTTGAAAACCGACAAACAGGGTGCAGCCGTTGCAGTTACCCAAACCGTTGGTTTCTCTAAAGTTAAATGAACAATCATTGAACCCGTTGTTTGCGAGGCATTGCGCGTAACTGAGTTGGCTACGTGGGCACAAATACTTTTTCCAATCAATGCTTTTGAAGGCGAAAAATCGCCCTCATCATGGGTTCTTAAATGTGCCATTGCTAAGGGTACATCCATCTTAAAATAATTAGTTTTTAAAAGCATCGTTGCTTTATTTTGTCTGCTTTTACATCCCGAAAGGTTGGTATATAAATAATCGGAAAAGGCCGAAGAAAAACTAAAAGTATCTTTAACCCAAGCCTTTTTTGTAGCAAAGTCAATGGCTTTGGGGTGTATCTCATCAAAATCATCGGTTATGGTTAAACCGTTGCTAATGGCATAAAAGTCAGTTACTTTTTTAGTTGCCCAATACTTTCCGGCAGTTTCTAAAACCCAAGCTTCTGACTTATCGGCAATTAAAAAACTGTTGTGATATTTAAAATTCATATCCTGATAGCCACCAATGCCGCCCTGCCCAAATTCATTCATCAAATCAATTATTTTTTGCTTTGCGCTTAGCGCTGAATCTGCGCGTTCTAAAGCCAGCCGCAACAAATCCATTCCCGTTAAAACGTTTGATTTTTCAACTTTAATTTTTGTAAAAACAGCCTCATTGCCAATAACAACACCGTGTTCATTAACACCCATCTCAGCGCCCCACATCCAAAAAGGGCGACTAATAATTACCGCATTTGTTTTTTCTACCTGCGGAATGTTAAGATACGTGCACTGTAACTTTGTAAATTTTGGAAATAATTTTGAGGGATGGTATTCAATAAGTTGCGCTTCATTTGCTTCGCGATCGCTGTTTTTACCGAAAATAACGGAGCCATCACTAGTGGCATTTGGCAAAGCTATAAAAGTGTCACACATAGGTTAACGTTTTATGGTTCCGGGCAAAATAAATTCATATTGTTTCCTTAAAATATTCTTGCTAAACCAGCGGTCTATCCGGCGAAAGCTTAAAAATAAGCGCCAAATCAGTTTGTCATTTTTATAGTATTTGGCCACTTCTAACTTGGTAATTTTTTTAATTGATTTTGGCAACAGATTATTTGCTAAATTAATAGCGGGCACAATATATTCTGGCGTCTGCTCTTTATAAAGGTTCGCAATCAAATCAATGTAAATCAACCTTAAATCATAATACCGATTCATCACTTCCTTCAAAAAAAACAAACTAATAATCCAACGCAAGGCTTTTGGAGTGCTGTTTAACAACAACTCCGGATTCATTTGTTCGGCACCGTTAATTTTAAAAAGTGGCGTGCTCGTATCAAAATAAAACAAGTTATTTTCTACCAAAGCCCAATTTGACACTTGGCCGTCAATTGACAACAAAACTGAATTGCCATTTTTGTTAAAGTCGGCTAGCTTTTTTATCGCTATAAAAATGGATTCTAGCATCATTATCACCTCCTTAGCGGGAAGGGAATGGAGCTTATTTTGACATAAATCCACCTTATTTAAAGCCTTTTGCGCCACATACAAAACCACTTTTTTTGAGGAAATTACAAAGGTGTCATCTAAAGGCAAACTTAGTCCGGCTTGCTTTAAATACGCCGTATAAAGTTTGTATTTTTCAATATATTGTATTGCCTGTGCGGTTGTATTGAACAGAGGTAGCCGCTTAAAAACCCAGTCATGGTATGGATTTATTTTAAATATAGACGAAATTTCACCAAAGCCGACAATCGTTGCCGGAATGGTAGATTTTTCGGGATATTGTGGATTTAAACCACACTCAAAATCTTGAATCAATGTTGGGTTAATTTGCATAATTACAATTTAAACAACGACTGTGCTGTTGTTTTTAACTTCAAAATGGGATGTAAAATTTTGGCTTCTTTTAGGGCTTTGTCAAGCTGGGTGATTACAAATTCAATATCTTTTTGTTCCATAATTAAGGGCGGTAAAAATTGCACTACCGAGGGGTCATTATTGGCATAAATCAATAATAAATCATTGTCAAAGGCAGTTTTGGTGAGTATGGGTCCTGCCAAATCATCCTTTAATTCTAAACCCATCATCAGTCCTTTTTGCCTAATACCTCTAAAAAATTTGGGGTGTTTTTTTTGTAGATTTTGTAATTCGGACGAAAACAATTCCGCTAAGGTATTTACCTTTTTTAAAAAATTTGAATTGGCGCTTATTTCTAAAACTTTTTTGGCTACCACACAGCCCAATTCTGAACCACCTGAAGTTGAGATGTGTATAAAAGGATCTTTGTGAAAAACGCTTTCCAATTTTTGGTCAATTACGGTAGCCGTAATGGGATAAATTCCACCTGATAAGCCTTTTGCTAAAACTACCATATCGGGCACAAGGTCAAAATGCTCGAAAGCCCAAAGTTTGCCGGTTCTGCTCAAACCAGCTTGTACTTCGTCTAAAATTAACAGGCTCTTGTTTTTTTCACACAAATCTTTTACGGTTTTTAAATAGCCTTTTTGTGGCAATACCATTCCCAAAGTGGCGGGAATGGTTTCTAAAATAACTGCGGCAACTTCAATATCTAGTGCATTTTCAATGGCTTTGCAGTCATTAAAAGGCACTTGTATAAAATCGGGTGAATCAAATAAAAAAGGCGTTCGGTATTTGGCATCGCCTGTTTGCAAAGACAATCCGGTATGCCCATGATAACCGCCCTGAACAGAAATGATTTTTTTGCGTTTGGTAAAAGCGCGTGCAATTTTAAGAGACGTGTCAATGGCTTCGCCACCGCTCACACCAAAAATAGTATAATTCAAATTGCCTGGCATTAAATCGGCAATCAAAGAAGCCAGTTCGGCTCTGGGTTTGCTTATTAAATGGTGATTGCCAATGTCATAAAAATCAAGGTTTTCTTTTAATAAATCAACCAGTTCTTGATTGCGATGTCCTAAGTTAAAAACACCGCCATTTGAATGCAGGTTAAAGAGTTTTTTTTTGCCGTCGATATCGTATAGCCAAGGACCTTGGCGACGACCCATAACAAAATCCATATCGTATTTTTTAAAAAAATCGACTTTACCAGAAGAAACGTGGTTTTTATACTGTTCTATAAGCTCACTTTTTGCCGATGAGGACTTGTCTTTTTTAAAAAACATACGCTTTAATTAAATACTAATGCCATTAATTCGTCCATAAAATATAACAAGCCAACTACTACAATTAGAATTGCAAAAAGTAAAATCACTCTTTTGTTATTGGGTTGTTTGCGCTTGTGAATGCGATTAAATTCCATTTTAAATAAATTTTATCATTCAAAGATAGTCGTTTATTCTTAAAGTTAAGGTTTTGTGGCGCGCAACATTTCACGTTTTCCGGGAGGTCCCGGCAAGCGTTCTACTTTAAAGCCAACATTTTGCAAGGTTCTACGAACACTGCCTTTAGCGGAATAAGTTGTTAAAATTCCGTTCGGATTTAGGGCTTTAAACATTTTAGTAAAAATGATTTCGGTCCACAATTCAGGTTGAATATCGGGACTAAAGGCATCAAAATAAACGAGGTCAAATTGGCTTAAAGCCACAAATTTTTCAAGGGGATTTGTAATTACCTTCAGGTTAAAGTTTGACGTGAGTTGTGTTGGTATATTTGGTTTTATCAGATGAAAATCGGCAAAAATGGAAGCACATGCTGTTGCCTTTAATTGCTGAACATAATTGAGTTGCGATACTTCATCTGCGTTAAGCGGAAAAGCCTCAATACCAATATAATTGGCTTCAATTTTATTTTTTTTAAGGTATAAAAAACTCATAAAAGCATTGAGTCCTGTGCCAAATCCCATCTCTAAAATTGAAACCGATTTTGCCTGATGCGTTGTTATAAAATAGTCGAGTCCGTTTTTTAGATAAACAAATTGCGCTTCTTGAATGGCTCCAAAAGTAGAATGGTAATGCTCTTTGACCTTAAACAATTCTAAACTGGTAGAACCATCATCGGTTATAATTATTTTTCGCTGCAATTTTATAAGTGAATTAAAAATAATTTAAACATTAATTTAACAAATTAACAGTTTTTAAAAATGAACCTTAATGATTTATTAAATTCTTTAAATTCATTAGAAAAGACTATTTTCCACACAAAAATAAGTTAAATATTTTTACCTTTGTTTGAATAAAATTTAGTTATGATATCTCAAAATATTACCATCGAAAAAATCAAAAAATCAAAAATTAACGAGGTAGATTTTAGCAAACTTACCTTCGGCAGTGTTTTTACCGATTATATGTTTGAATGCGATTATAAAAATGGCGCTTGGGGTGAACCCAAAATAGTGCCTTACCACAATATTTCACTACCACCATCCGCCAAGGTTTTTCACTATGGGCAAGCTTGTTTTGAAGGCATGAAGGCTTATCGCGATGCGCAAGATCAAATTTGGTTATTTAGACCCGACGAAAATCAAAAACGCATCAATAAATCTTTAGAGCGTTTGGCGATGCCACAATTTCCTGCTAACTACTTTATAGAAGGTTTAAAAACATTAGTAAATTTAGAAAAAGACTGGATAAAACCCGGTGAAGGCAATTCTTTATACTTGAGACCTTTTGCCATTGCAACAGAATCTGGTGTTTCGGCCGGACCTTCAAGCGACTATAAATTTATGATTATCTGCTCTCCTGCCAAAGCATATTTTAACGGCGAAGTTCGTGTTAGAATTGCAGATCAATTTAGCCGTTCTGCTAATGGCGGTACGGGTTATGCCAAGGCTGCCGGAAATTATGCAGGGCAGTTTTATCCACAAGAATTGGCTCACAAAGAAGGCTTGCAACAGGTTATTTGGACCGATGCTTGTTCGCATCAAAACCTTGAAGAAGCTGGTGCTATGAATGTTTTTTTTAGAATTAACGATACTTTATTTACCGCTCCAACCAGCGAACGCATTTTAGATGGTGTAACGCGAAAAAGTCTTATTACGCTGGCTCAATCAAAGGGTTATAAAGTTGAGGTGCGCTATGTTACCGT
>Ga0210016_1004519_pt1 | contig 11857 bp, 14 predicted proteins | sample CryGeyCG2014_300_FD_185454 | JGI IMG/M metagenome (GOLD analysis project Ga0210016, IMG submission 185454) | Groundwater microbial communities from aquifer - Crystal Geyser CG02_land_8/20/14_3.00 (SPAdes) (version 2) | ecosystem: Environmental > Aquatic > Deep subsurface > Groundwater | place... | reverse complement strand
TGTATTATCTTAAAAATATAAACGAAAAAATTGAACTGAAAAAAGAATTAGAAATATGGGAAAAGGCGAGCGATGAAGATTTTTTAAGATTTGAGCAAAAAATATGAAAAAGGGCGATATTTGCGTCGCTAATTTAGTTGCCGGTGTTGGCCATGAACAATATGGAGAAAGGCCAGCAATTTTAATTTCCAATACTAAAATAGGTATTATTATAGTTGTTCCGTTAACAACCAATCTTGAAGCCTTAAGATTTCCATATACCCTGGCAATTTTACCGGATAAGCGAAACAATCTTAAACAAAAATCAGCGGCTTTAATTTTTCATATTAGAGCCATAGATGAAAAGCGAGTTAAAAAGATTATTGGCCGAATAGACAAAAAATTACAAGAGAAAATTGATAAAGTTATAAAAGAAATGTTAGATTTATAGGTGATAACGGTCGGTTCAGGGGTCGTCTCGCCTTTCAATTTTTCTAATTCTTTTTACCAGTCTCTCCACCAAACCGGTCAGCTTCCTCAACTCCTGCAAAATCATCTTTTGTTTGTAAATATGTCCTTTCTCCCTTAATTCCTTTTGGGCGTTTGTATTTAGCTGGGCTAAATACAAGCCAGTTCCACGCTTCTTTTTAGCGATTTTTCGGGAAATATGCCTCTTTTTTCGGGCATATTTTTCTTTTATAGCCAGCAAAGATTTCAGCCCCATTTTTTCAAGAACCGAATTTGTCAGCAGTAAATTCCCTTCTTTGTTTTTACTGTTTTTATTCCGACTTAAATATCGGCGCAACCTCATTCTGATAAAACTATCAAGTTCCTCAAAAGTCTTTTTTGAGCTGGCGAACTTATAATAGTGGCTAAAACCCAGGATTTGGTTGTTCAAAGATTTTATTGTTGCTTCTTCTGGCCTTTTTCTTGTTAAATAAGTTAATTTAATAATTTTCTTTTTGAATCCTTCAATTTTTTCTTCTGAAACTGTGAAATAACCGGCAAAAAAATCAAAACCGATAAAACTAACTTTGTCTTGATGGAATTTTCCGGACTTCAGTTTCTTTTCGTTTATTTCCAAACTTAGCTCGTTTAGTTTCGGTAGGATTATATTTTTAAGCAGGAGTTCCGGTTCTTTTTTATTTTTGCAAAAAACCAGATAATCGTCTGCTTGCCGAACGACAGGATTTTTTAATTTCAAATCCAAACCCAAAAGAAAAATGCCGGCCAAAGCGTAAGAAAGAAAAGAGCCGATAGGCAGGCCTTTAGCGTAAGGTGATGCGGCTAAAAATTCAGGGAGTTCATTTTTTAGATATTTTTTAAATCTTCTTGATATTGGGTCCCCGCTGATTTTTTGATAAATCTCCGGCAAATTTTTTAGTAGAATTTGATGATTGATTGAAGGATAGTAAAGACGAACGTCAAAACGAAGAAAATAAGGATATTTTTTTGACTTTTCCCTGATAAATTCCAGTGTTTTAAAATGAATCGGTTGGGTCAAAAAATGCTGGGGGGATTTTTCTTTTATTTTCGGTCTGAATTTTCTCAGCAGAAAATCAGCCAGAGCTTTTTCGTCGATTCTTCTCCGGACTTTAAAATAAGGAAGGTTGTTTGTATCTTTGGGCATGTATTGATATTATAAAAATATGATGGATAAAAGAAAATTTCTAAGAATATTATTAATTATTCTAATCTTAATTGGGGGCGTATGGCTGGGGATAATTTTGTCTGGGAATGAAAAGGCCGGGGAAGAAAAGGCAGCTGTGTTTAGCCAGCTGGCGGATGAGCCTGAAGAATGCCAGGTTGAGGTAGAAGAAAGAATTGTCCGAGGGAGTTCATTAGACCCTCTGATTAAAGACGGAGAAATCGTTAAAGTTCTTTTCGGCTATTACGAGTGCAACGAAATAAAGAGAGAAGATATAGTCCTTTATTCTTATGCCGGCGATGAGGCTCCTTTAATTAAAATCGTTAAAGGGGTTCCGGGAGACGAATTTAGCCTTCAGCAGATAGATGGCGGTTGGCATATTTTGATTAACGAAGAAATTTTGAAAAACTCTACCGGAGAGCCCTATTTAATTTCCGGCAAACGGTATGAAATGCTCGCCCTTTATGAAAAAGATTACAAAGGAGAAATTCCGGCTGGTGCTTATCTGCTTTTAGGGAACATCCCTGGTGGGGCGACAGACAGCACTCGTTTTGGTCTCGTCAGTAAAGGAGGCATTATTGGAAAAGCAGAATATTGATCATTAAGTTTTCCACAATTGCTATTGTTTTTGGCTTTTGCTAAAATAATGAAATGAGATTAAATGCTAAACCTCTCAAAAAGAATAAGGTGGCTATTGTTTTTCTTTTCGGTTCAAAAATCACTAAAACCGTCCATCCCGGCAGCGATATTGATATTGGCGTGGTTTTTGAGGATGAAAAATTAAGAATCAAAAAGCCGTCAGAGGTTTATGGAGATTTGTATCAGGTTTTCAGCAAAGCGTTTTACACTTCTGCTCCTGATATCGTTTATTTGAGAGAGGCGCCTCTAAGTTTGCAATTTAAGGCGATAAACGAAGGAAAAATAATCTACCAAAGCTCAGGCAAATATTTGGCTGATTATCGAGAGGAGGTAATGATAAAATATTTTGACTTCCAATTCGTGGAGGATTGTTTTAATAGAGTATTATTGGGAAAAGCATCATGATTAAATACGCCTCCTTGGACATAAACAAAATCAAAAACTTACTATCCGAAGTTCAAGAGAATATCCAGGCGTTAAAGGAATTCTCCTCTCTTTCTTTTAAAGATTTTTCTAATGATAAAAAAAATTATGGCTTGTCCGAACATCATCTAAGACGGGCGCTGGAAGGGGTTTTAACCATTGGAACTCATATTTTATCTCGTTTGCCGGTAAAAACAAAGGACTATCAGGAGATAATCTTATCTCTTGGAAAACATAAAATCGTTCCCGAAGATTTTGCCGAGAAAAACAAAAAACTGGCCAGTTATCGCAATCGATTAGTTCATATGTATTGGTTAGTTTCAGAAAAAGAAATTCACCAGATTATTCGGGAACACCTTAAAGATTTGGAAAAATTTTGCCAGTATTATTTAAAATACATTCGGAAAAAATCTTAGTTTCCTTTTTGTGCTTAGTTTTGTGCTTAGCCGGACTAAGCACGAGTCTGAAAGAGTATCAAAAATTTTTTACAAATTGGCTCAGATTTTATACTAAAAATACAGGTTCTCTTAAAGAAATAATGTTGGAAAAATAAATGATTGTAATTGCAATTATCGCAGTTCAACTGCGATAATTTATTTGCAGGAGCGGTAAGAGATGGACAATTGACTCGTTGCTTTGATTTAAAGTATAATAAAATAAGATCTATGAATAAGAAATTTTTACTCACTACGATAGCGTTATTTGTATCTTTTGGCTTATTTCTTGCCGGAGGAGCCAAAGCCGGCTCAGAGCATAATGTTTCCGGTTGGGCTTGGTCAAGCAATATCGGCTGGATTAGTTTTAATAATACTACCGGCGGCGGAGAAACAAATTACGGAGTCCATATAAATGAAGACGGGACGTTTTCCGGCTACGCCTGGTCAGAAAATATTGGCTGGATAGATTTTGCTCCTGCCAGCGGCTATCCGGCAGATCCACAGTATTCGGCAAAGGTAGATACCGCCACTGGAGAGGTTTCCGGTTGGGCGAGGGCTTTATCTTACGGTGACGGTTGGGACGGCTGGATTAAAATGAGAGACGGTAGTTATGGAGTTTCCATTAATTTTAGCACCGGCGATTTTTCAGGTTTTGCCTGGGGGTCTGACGTTGTTGGCTGGATTAGTTTTAGCGGTTCTAACTACAAGGTAGTAACTTCATTTGTCCCGCCGCCAGCTATTACCAATCTTGGCAATACCTTTCCGGCTCCTTGCAGTCAGTCAAGGATACCGACTTTTTCTTGGGATACTAATGCGACAAAGCCTTATGATTATCAGATTCGGCTCTGCAGCAATTCAGACTGTACGGGCGCCAGTGATCCTTTAGTTCTAGAGTTGAAAGAAAATACGAGCAGTACTTCTTGGGCTCCAGCTTGCACTTATGCTTGCGATATATCGCCGTATAACAGTATTAATTTTGGCGGGGGCACTTATTACGGCCAAGTAAGAGCAAGGAATCTGGGAGGTACGTGGGGGAATTGGGCAAATAGTGGCTTCACCACTTATAGCCATGCCTATCCTTATGCTGATTTCCTTTGCGACGGCGCTAATTGTGCTGGAGTGGAAATATATGAGGAAGTGGTTGTTGCCTTAACCAACAATTCTACCACTTATGACGGCGTTCTCAGCTGTCTTTGGACCTTGCCTGTCATTGCCCAACTGGTTGAAGGGTATACCACTTCTGATTGTAATATTGAAGTTACATTTTCCGCTCCGCCGCCGGGCCAAAGGAACCAAGATGTGACCTTTGCCGTGACGGATACCAGTAATTATTCCTGTTCCGTAACAAAAACTCTTGAGATTAGATTTCCTCTGCCCGAGTACAAGGAAGTACCTCCGTTAATTTGGTTAAAGAATTTTTTCGCCGCAGCTACCAAGTTCTTTACGGGGTTTTGACATTTCCAAGATGTTTTGCTAAAATTAGAAATGTAGCTATTTTTAACCTTGGACTTTGGAGATGCATACCCAATTTCTCAAATTAAATCATGAATCAATTTATCCTACTTATCGTAGGCATAGTTGTCTTGACAGTGGGTTCTGTTTTGGGTTACTATGCCCGCCAATCAATTGCCCAAAAACAAGCAGGCACTCTGGAAGCCAAACTTCAAAAGAAAGTTCTCAAAGCAAAACAAGATGCTGAACTAATTCTCTCTGATGTCAAACAAAAGGCCCAACAGATTTTGGAGGGGGCCCAAAAAGAAATAGACGAGCGGCGTTACGAGGTTTTGAAAGCCGAGCGTCTTTTGTTAAGAAGAGAAAATGTTTTGGACCAAAAACTTTCTGTCTCTGAAAGAAACCAAAGGGAGTTTGAAATCAAAGTAGAAAAATTAAGGGGAATAAAGGAAAGTTTGGAAAAGTTAAGGCAGGAAGCAATAGATAATCTGGAAAAAGTTGCCAAGCTTTCAAAAGAAGAAGCAAAAAAGGAATTGCTTTCAAACTTAGAAAAAGAATATCAGCAGGAGATACTGGAAAAACTCAGAAAACTGGAGAAAGAGGGCTGGGAAAAATATGAAGAAAAAGCAAAAGAAGTGTTAACCGTTGCCATTCAAAAATGCGCTCTGAATCAAGCGCAGGAAATTACTACCACTTCCTTAACTTTGCCTTCAGAAGAAATTAAAGGAAGAATTATTGGCAAAGAAGGAAGAAATATCAGGACTTTGGAAAAACTAACCGGAGTTGAAATTATTGTTGATGAAACTCCGGAAGCTGTGGTTATTTCCGGGTTTGACCCTGTCCGCCGGCAAATTGCCAAAACAGCGCTTGAAAAACTAATTCAAGACGGCAGAATACAGCCTGCCAGGATAGAAGAGCAGGTCCAGAAAGCAGAAGCTGAAATTTCAAAGCAGATTAAAGAGGCCGGAGAAACAGCGGTTTATGATACGGGAGTGGTTGGTCTTGATCCAAAAATAGTTCAATTATTGGGCAGATTAAAATTCAGGACAAGTTATGGCCAAAATGCCCTGCTGCATACAATTGAGGTAAGCCATTTGTCAGGAGCTTTGGCTGCGGAAATCGGGGCAGATATTTCAGTTTGCAAGAAAGCCGGGCTGTTGCATGACATCGGAAAATCGGTTGACCATCAAATAGAGGGCTCCCACGTTGATATCGGGATCAAGATTTTAGAAAAATTCGGGGTTGAAAAAGATGTGGTTGATGCTATGAAATCCCATCACGAAGAATATCCTTTTCAGACCCTTGAATCAATAATAGTTCAGGTTGCCGACCAAATATCAGGCGCCAGACCCGGAGCAAGAAAAGACACTTTGGAAAACTATTTGAAAAGATTGGGAGAACTGGAAAAAATTGCTTTGAGTTTCCCGGGAGTGGAAAAAGCCTGGGCTTTGCAGGCAGGCAGGGAAATCAGGGTTTTTGTCAGGCCGGAAGAGATTGACGATTTGGGGGCAAGAAATTTGGCCAGAGCTATTGCCCAGCAAATTCAGGAAGAATTGAGATACCCGGGCGAGATTAAAGTCAACGTGATAAGAGAACTGAGAGTGATTGAACACGCCAGGTAGTGAAAATTTGCCTCGCTTCGCGATATTTTTGTTAAAAGGCAAATTTCTACTACCTGGCACGCGAAATAGAAATATAGAAAGTGTATGCCAGGTAGTGAAAATTAGATCACGATTATGTTCTGCTATGTTTATATACTACAAAGCACGAAAAATAATGACTTATATATTGGGTCAACCAAGGACTTAAAAAACCGATTGCAGGAACATAATCGTGGATTAAATTTTTCAACCAAACCATACAGACCTTGGCAGTTGATACACTATGAGGCATATCGTAATCAGAAGGATGCCGAGAGGCGAGAAAAATATTTAAAAACTAATCAAGGCGCTAGATTGTTAAAACGCATGTTAAAAGAATATTTTTATGAACAGAAAAATTAATCGAATTTCTACTACTTGGTATGCAAAAGAAAACTTATAGACAATTAAGAAGAGAATTGTTAAAAGACAGGAGGGTTAAATACGCCTATGAAAAACTTGGGCCCGAATTTGCTGTGATTGAAATGATTATTAAAAGAAGAATTGAAAGAGGTCTAAGCCAAAAAGAGCTGGCCAGGAAAATTGGTACGAAACAATCGGCCATTTCCCGACTTGAATCGGGAACTTATAATCCCAGCCTCTCTTTTTTACGAAAAATAGGCGAAGCCTTAGATGCAAAATTAAAAATTTCTTTAGCGGAAAAATAACCGTCACTATAAGAGATGAAAGAAACCTGAAAAGCTATAGGTTCTAACGAAAAACAAAAAACGGCTTTTGTAAGCCGTTTTTTGTTTTAAGCGGGTGAGCGGAATCGAACCGCCGTCTTCTTCTTGGAAGGAAGAAATTTTACCATTAAACCACACCCGCGAGTCGGGGCGCTGAGATTTGAACTCAAACTAAATCCTCCTTCACCCGCCTAAATTTTTATTTTCGGGGCGCTGGGAGTTGAACCCAGGCCGCATGCTCCCAAAGCATACATACTACCGTTATACGACACCCCGATAAAATTTTGGCGGGCAAGAAGGACTCGTGCTACCATTACACTACGCCCCGGCAGTCTAACTACCCTTTATTTTAATAAAAATTTCCCATTTGGTCAATTTTTTGATATGATATACTAAAATTATGAGGGTAGAACCGCAACAATTAAAAGCTTTTCTTTTGGACGCTGAATTGGTCACTGAAGAACAGTTTAAGAAAGCCGAAAATATTGCCAATAAAACCAGTCAAAAAGTAGGAGATGTTTTGGTTTCCCAAGGTTTAATTTCCCAAGAAGAATTAATTAGAATGGAGGCTTATATTTTGGGCATTCCTTTTGTTAATTTAGAAAAAGAAAAAATCGAAGAAGAAGTTTTAAGAATTATCCCGGAGCTCATTGCCAGATCTCATAATATTGTTGCTTTTAGAAAAAAAGGAAAGGACTTGGAGGTGGCCATGTTGGATCCGGAAGATTTAAGAACTGTTGAGTTTATTAAAAGGACTTCTGATTTCAGAATTTTACCGAGACTAACCACTCCAGAAGGCATTAAAAATGTTCTTTTGCAATATCAAAAAACCCTGGAGGCTGAATTTGGAGAAATAATCAAAAAGGAGGCCGAGGGAATAAAAGCGATTAAAGGGGCGGGAATAGCAGGGGCGGGAGAAAGAGAAGAATTAAAAAAAATAGCGGAAGAATTGCCGGTAGTAAGAATTGTTGACGCTCTTTTGAGGCACGCTATTTTGGAAAGGTCATCTGACATCCATATTGAACCAACCAAAAAAGAATTGATAGCCAGATATCGAATTGACGGCGTTTTGCGAGATGCAATGACTCTTCCGAAAGCAATTTCCTCTGGAATTGTTGCCAGGATTAAAGTTTTATCAAATTTAAGGCTTGACGAACATAGGTTGCCTCAAGACGGTCGCTTTCGGGTTGAAACTGAAGATTATAAATATTCAATACGTGTTTCAATTTTGCCAGTTTTTGATGGAGAAAAAGTGGTAATGCGACTTTTGCCGGAAACCACCAGGGCTCTTACTCTAGAACAGATAGGGCTGAGAGGAGAATCTTTAGAAACTGTTCAAAATAATTTAAGAAAACCGGTTGGAATGATTTTGGTAACCGGTCCTACGGGCTGCGGCAAAACAACCACTTTGTATTCAATGATGGAAATTTTAAATAACCCGGCGGTCAATATATCTACTATTGAGGACCCGATTGAATACCGCATACCGAGAGTTAATCAAACTCAAGTTAATCCTAAAATTGGCTTAACTTTTGCTTCCGGTCTTCGCTCTTTGGTTAGGCAGGATCCTAACATTATTATGGTTGGCGAAATTAGAGACAATGAAACCGCAGGATTAGCTATAAATGCCGCTCTAACCGGCCACTTGGTTTTATCAACCTTGCATACCACTTCGGCTAGCGGCGCCATTCCTCGTCTTATTGATATGAAAGTGGAGCCATTTTTAATTTCTTCAACGGTAAGCGTTATTCTGGCTCAAAGATTAGTCAGAAGATTGTGCTCAGAAAAAGAAGAATACATCCTTAAAGAATCTGAAATAAAAAATTTAAAAAAATATTGCGATTTAGACATAATTTTAAAAGTTCTCAAAGAGGAAAAGCTGATAGAATCAAAGCAGACATTAAAAGACATCTTTTTTTATCGGCCAAAATCCTCCAGAGACTGCCTTGATGGTTATAAAGGCAGGATCGGAATCTACGAAGTATTATCTGTTACAGAGAGCATAAAAGAGCTGATAGTAAAAGAAGCTGACGCTGACCAAATTCAAAAACAGGCTCAAAAGGAGGGAATGCGAACAATGATTGAAGACGGTTTTATTAAGGCCGCTCAAGGGATTACTTCAATTGAAGAAGTACTCCGTGTAATTGTAGAATAATGGCAAATTATCGTTATTTTGCAAAATCGTTAAAAGGAGAAGAAAAATCAGGAGTTGCCGAAGCTAAGGACGAAAGACAGTTGTCAAAAACCTTAAGAGAACAAGGTTTTATTTTAGTTAAAGCAGAGCCCGAAACAGCCGATAAAAAAAGACTCAGTCTTTTATTTAAAAGGGGCCGGACTCTTTCTTTCTTAGAGAGAGTTTCTTTAACTGAAAAATTAATGTTTACCAGGAACCTTCAGGTAATGATAGCAGCCGGTTTTCCTTTGTCGAAAGCCCTTCAAATCTTAGCCCTTCAGGCCAAAAGCAAAAAATTTAAAATGGCCCTTTCAAATATAAACGAAGAAATTATCAAAGGGAAAAATTTCTCCGATTCTTTAATTGAATACCCCAATATTTTTTCCGAACTTTTCCAAAACATGATTAAAGTAGGAGAGGAGGCCGGCAATCTTGAAGAAGTTTTAAAAATTTTATCTCAGCAAATAGAAAGAGAAAATGAGTTAAAATCAAAAATTCAAGGAGCTTTAATGTATCCGGCAGTAATTATTTTGGCCATGGTTGGCGTAGGAATTTTAATGTTGGTTATGGTTGTTCCAAAATTAGCTGAAACGTTTGAAGAGTTAAATATTGAGCTTCCTTTTACTACCCAAGTGGTAATCGGGCTGGGAACCTTTTTAGCCGAAAAATGGCCTTTAGCCCTTTTAATCATCGCGGCTTTTTTCTTTTTTTTATGGTTGATTTCAAAAACTAAACAAGGCAAAAAAACAATAGATACCATAACCCTAAAAATTCCCATTGTTTCTTCTTTGATAAAAAAAACAAACTCTGCCCATACTATCAGAACCTTAAGCTCTTTAACTACTGCCGGTGTTCCCCTTGTCAGGTCTTTAAATGTTGTGGCCGGCACCCTGGGAAATATTTATTATAAAACAGCGCTTTTGGAAGCTGCCGAAGAAGTTAAAAAAGGAGGAAAATTGTCCGAGGCCTTAGAATCCTACAAAGAGATTTATCCTATAATCGTTATGCAGATGATAAAGGTTGGCGAAGAAACCGGCGAAACGTCGAGAATTTTAACTCAATTAGCCGATTTTTTTGAAGAAGAAATAACTTATACCACAAAGAATTTAACTTCCATTATTGAGCCAGTTTTAATGATTATTATTGGAGCCGTGATCGGCTTTTTTGCCATTTCAATGGTCCAGCCAATGTATTCAATGTTGGGAGCTATCTAATGGAATTTCATATTTTTAAAAATGCGTTTACTTTAGCCGAGCTTTTAGTAATTATTGGTATTATTAGTGCTTTAACTTTGTTTGCCGTCCCAGCCCTTAGAACCTTCCAGCCCACTCTTCAGTTGAGCAGCATTGTCCAAGAGGTGGTTGGTGATCTTCGTTATGCTCAGCAACTTACCGTTACCGAGCAAAAAGAACACTGTCTTCAGTTTTTTCCAACAGATAAAAAATATCAGCTTAAGAAATGTGAGGGAGAAATTATTAAAGAAAAAATATTCCCCAAGGAAATAGAATCCTTTTTAGTCAGCGGTTTCGCCGATAACGAAGTTAGATATAATCCTTACGGCGCGGTGAAGGAGGCCGGAACTATTATTTTAGAAAACACCAAAAATGAGATAAAAATTATTTCGGTTAAAGCATCGGGCTTTATTGACGTAACAGATTAATTTTTATGCAACCAAGGGGGTTTACCATAATTGAATCATTGATTTCTATTTTTGTTTTGACGGTGGGGATCGTTGCAGTTTTATATATTTTTCCTTTGGGAAGTCAAATCCAACAATCTAACCAGATGGCCACCATAGCAGTTCAGTTGTCTCAGGGGAAAATAGAAGAAATAATTTCTAAATCATATGGTGAAATTTCGGTGGGAGTTACTGAGGAAGATTATGGTTTTGATTCTAATTTTAGCTCCCATAAAAGAAAAACAGAGGTAAATTATTTTGATCCTGGGAACCCTCAAATTCCAGCTTCAAACGATTTGGGAATAAAAAAAATAGAGGTAACGGTATTTTGGCGTTCTCCATCGGGAGTTAGCGAAAAAGAGGTAAAATTGGCAACCTTAATTGCAAAAAGATGAACAAAGGCTTCACTTTAACCGAACTTTTAGTTACTCTAACCATTTTTTTAATAATAACAATGGCAGTTTATTCGGGATTCAATTTGAGCCAAAAAGCTTATAGCGATGGTCAGAATTCTGTTGAAATCACCCAAAATGGCAGAGTTGTAATGGAAAGAATCGCTCGAGAGGTTCGGCAAGCAAAAAGAATAATTGGCGATTTTCCGAATGAGAGGGGAAGCGCCCTAAATGAAATTTTTTTTGAGGACGGCCACATTTTAGAGTCCTATCATTACATTCATTATTTTAAAGATAACCAGGAAGTGAAAAGACAGGTGGTTGGTTATTATTTTTCTGAAGACCCGGAAGAAACGCTTCAGCCCCGGGGGGCCGTGCCGCCGGGAGGACAAACCTTAGAGGAAAAGACTTTAGAGTTGCCAGCAATTGTAGGAGAATGGGTAAATAAATTAGAATTCTGGGGTTCGGAGGGAGTGATAAATATGTCCTTAACCTTAGAGAAAAAAGATAAAATTTTTAATTTAGAAACTAGAATTTTCCCTAGAAATTTTTAATTTAAAAGGCGGAGAAAATAATTTTAAAAGTTCAATGAATTTCCAATTCATTTCACTTTTCAAAGAAAAAGGAACCGTTTTAATTGTTAGTTTTTTGGTTTTAATTGTATTATTAACTTTGGGAGGATATTTTTTAACTTTTGCCATAACCGAATC
>Ga0210016_1004518_pt1 | contig 11859 bp, 15 predicted proteins | sample CryGeyCG2014_300_FD_185454 | JGI IMG/M metagenome (GOLD analysis project Ga0210016, IMG submission 185454) | Groundwater microbial communities from aquifer - Crystal Geyser CG02_land_8/20/14_3.00 (SPAdes) (version 2) | ecosystem: Environmental > Aquatic > Deep subsurface > Groundwater | place... | reverse complement strand
ATATGAGTATGAAAAGTTTAAAATAAATAAAAAATCCGTTAGATGATTTCGGATTATAAAAAACAGGTGAATATGAATATGTATAACAATATTTTGCAAGCATAATCATAAAACATAAATCCATAAGCAAGTTAGCGGCAAGCCATAAAAAAGACAACATTTTGACAATAGACTTTTATTTCGTATCTTTACTCCAAAATATATAATGATTATGAGAAGGTTAGTAATATATATCGACACTTCGGTAATAGGTGGTTATTTTGATCAGGAATTTGAACAAGAAACAAAAGAATTGTTTGAAAAGTTTGTTGCTCAAGAATATGACTTTATAATATCTGACCTTACAATTAGAGAATTAAGCGGAGCTCCTGAAAACGTAAAATTACTTTTTAAAAACCTAAAACTTAATCCAAACATTGTTTCAATTACCTCAGAAGCAATTTCTTTAGCAAACCAATATTTGAAAGAAAAGATAGTTGGAGAAACAAGTAAAGATGATTGTTTACATATAGCTTTAGCTACGACAAATAAGGTTGATTTACTCGTTTCGTGGAACTTTAAACACATCGTGAATATTAAAAGAATTCGTGGTTATAATTCTATTAATATATTGAATGGTTATCCTTCTTTAGAAATACGTTCACCTAAAGATATCATTGATTATGAAGAATAAAATAAAAAATAAAAAGTTTGACGCTGTTAAAATGATGCGTAAATTAAGAGATGAAATCAATAAAGAAATTGCTTGCATGTCGACAGAGCAGATTATTGAATATTTTCGTAAAGCGCGTGAAAAGTACGAACAAGAAATGGCCAGACGCTAACACCGTTCAAAATTTAGCAGGCTGTTATGGGCAACTTGACAGAAATAACAAAGTTCAGGCATTTTAGCGGTTTGACAATAACTGCAAGTAAAAGCCTGCCAAATTCAACCGCCAACGTTATGCTTCATGCGAAAAATAGGACAATATGACTTTAGAAATAAATTTTATTCTTTAACATTTTCTTTGTATCTTAGCTAAATGAAAAGAAAAAAACAAAAAGGACTTGATTTTATAGTCGAAAAATTGACGAATTCAATTGAAAACACTTCTACTGGAGAAGTTTTTGACACAGAGATAGTTGAATTAACTATCAAAGATATTGCCCAAATTAAAAAATCTGGTTGGGTATTCGATTGGACTAAAGAACTTAATGATAAAAGTAAAACAGTTTATAAACTCACAACGACAAATAACCCAACCATTATTCAGGGACTGCTAAGTATTGAAGATAAGCAAGATCATATTTTTATGCACTTGATAGAGAGTGCAAAATTTAACAAAGGCAAAGCCAAAATATATTTTGGGGTTCCGGGAAATCTTGTTGCTTTTGCTTGTAAAATTTCGGTTGACAAAGGTTACGAAGGATTTCTAGCATTTGACGCTAAGTCTGAGTTGATTAAACATTACGAACATTCACTTGGAGCAACTCATTTCCGTGGACTACGCATGTTTATTCAGACAAATGCCGCAATAAAATTAATTTCACAATATTTTAAATCATAAAATTATGGGACTTATTAAAGAACCAAGAGATGTCGACTTTACAGTAAAGTCTGAACCATGGACTGAAGAAGAACTTGCTGACTTTAGAAAACTGATGAAAGAAATCAAAAGTAAAAAAAATAGACTTAGACTCCCTTTGACAAAATCTAAACGGAAAAAAGATTTAGTTTGATTTATCTGACAAAATCGCATGAAAGCATAACACCACCTACCACAACACCGTGCGGATAGGGTATCAGTATAAAAAACATTTATTTATTATTGGACCTTCCATTCCTAAATTTGTAAAAGGAGGATTATTTTCTTACCGTTTTTTTCCATATTCAAATAAATCTGCGTTACAATTTTATTTAGGTGCTGATATAAGTGCTAACAAAGAAAGTTTCATAAGAACTGGGGAGCAAGCTGTTAATAATAAAAGTAGATTTCAAGAAGGTTTATCGATTACTGGTGGTACTGGAGTCAGGATTTATTTCATAAAACATATTTACCTAGATTGGTACATGGGATTAGGGTATATAAGATATCATTTCAAGCAGGAAAGTGCATTGAATAATTTTTTTCAGGATTATACAAAAAATCGTACAGATCTTAGAGTTGAATTATCTATTGGAATTAAATTATAAGTAACTAATCAGTGTGCTAGTTAGCAATAATTTTCAAAGAATTATAGACATTCTGATTATATTATTCATAGCATCATTTTAACCTCATATTAACGGTTACCAAATAAACTATATTTTATTCTTTCCTAATTTTCTTATTCACAATATCTAAAATTTCACTTTCTAATTCTATTGTTTTTTTCTCTATATTGTTACCTTTGGTTATTATTTCATTAACAAAAGTTTTGTCGTTAAAGCCCGAGCAATTTATTTTAACATTAAGGAATGCACCAATAACGCCGCTTCTTGCTGCAATTGCCCCAACTCCTGCATCGCTAACCGAATTTGGATTTCCAATTTCTGCCATAGCTTTCATAATCTGCATTGCTTCGTAACAAAGTGTCATTACTTTAAAAGGAATTTCGATAGCATATTTTGTAGCTTGTTGAATAGCTTTTTTACGTTTTGCCTTTTCATCGTCAGTGCTTTTTGGTAAACCAAATGCAGTCATTATTTTATTAAAGGCATTTGTATCTTCGTCAATTAATTGTAACAACGTGTCGTGATAATATTTTCCTTTCTCAGCCCAGTTGCTAAATTCTTCCCAACGTTCGTCCCAGCCGGGTTTGTGAGCCGATAAATTTGCAACCATTGTTCCTAAAGCAGCTCCCATTGCACCCATAGCTGCTGAAATAGAACCTCCACCCGGAGCAGGTGATTCTGAAGCTGTTTCGAGTACAAAATCTTTTAACGACAGAGCAATTAATTTTTTTGAATTGTTATCGGCAATTAAATATTCTATTATTTTTTTATTAGGATTGAACGGAGCAAGTTCATCTAACCCGAGTGATTTAACAGCAATTTTAATAATTTCAGAATCAGAAATACCACACGAACGTTTTTGTTTTTTTAAGAAATATTTTCCGGCATCAATAAATGCTTTAAGTGGAGCTACACCAATAAGTTCGGAACCTGTAACTCTTAAACCTCTTTCCTGTGCTTTTTTACATGCTTCTTCAAATGCAATATGCATAGGTACTTTGTTAATATCTGTAAGATTTATTGAAATTTGAGCAATTCCATATTCCTCAATATACCATCCAATTGCTTTGACAGTTTTTAATGTGCCGGGTTGCCATATTTCTTTTCCGTTTTTGTCTGATTTTATTTTTCCTGTAATTTGGTTTCCTTCTCGAACCAGACGACCTTTTTCGCGAATATCATAAGCAATTGCATTAGCTCTGCGTGTTGATGTAGTATTCAAATTAACATTATATGCAATTAAAAAATTCCTTGCTCCAACAGCCGATGCTCCAGTTTTGGGGACAAAAACTGCCGGACCAAAATCGGGTTTCCATTCAGGTTTTGCCAATTTTTGTGATAATCCTTCGTATTCGCCTGCTCTGTTGTTTGCTAAATTTTTTCGTTCGGGAAAAAAAGCTGCATATTCGTAACAATAAACAGGATATTTTAATTCTTCACCAATTCGTTTGGCTAATTTATGGGCAAATTCAACTGTTTCTTCCATCGAAATATTTGCAATAGGAATTAATGGACAAACGTCCATTGCTCCAAATCGTGGATGAGCTCCGCTATGTTTAGTCATGTCTATTACTTCGCAAGCTTTTTTAGCCGCTAAAAATGCAGCTTCGCATACTTCGTCGGGTGTTCCAACAAAAGTTACAACAGTTCTGTTTGTTGCTTTCCCCGGGTCAACATCAATTAATTTAACTCCTTCAACACTTTCAATTACGTCTGTAATTTGTTTAATAATGTGCATGTTGCGTCCTTCACTGAAATTTGGAACACATTCAATTAATTTTTTATTCATCTGTGAATAATTTATAAATCTTATTAAGTTATTGGTTATTAAATTATTAGTTGTTAAGCTAAAACGAAAATCCAATTCCAAAATTACAATTTAAGAAACTTCCTGGACCAGTAAAATACCATATTACGTCATCTGATGTTGTATAAGTTTTACCGTTATAAACTGAAGTTTGTGGGGCTGTAAATTTCGAATATTGAAATCCAAGGAAAAGGTCTATAGGCATTTGACCTTTTCCCACAAGAAATTGATAACCAATTCCTATACCTCCTCCATAAGTGGAAAAGTTTTTCTTTTGTTTAAATGATAAAGTATCTACCATATCTTGGTAATCATAAACAAGGTTAGAATTAAAATAACCAACTACTGCTTTTGCCTGAATATAAAAACCTTTTGGTGCTTTATCTGCTGGATATAACCTGATAAATGGGTCGAACCTGATTCCTTTAAAATAAGCATAATAAGCATTGAAATATAAACCTGAAGTAAAATTACCGTTTAAAACATTTTCATATTTCATTCTAAATTTGTTAATTAAACCCATAGGTGCAAAAGTGATAACTTGGGTTTGTGCTATAGTTGAAAAACTTAAAGCTACAAATCCAAAAATCAATAATGTATTTTTAATTGTTTTCATGTAATTTATGTTTTAAATTATTTGCAAAGATAATTTATTCATAATTTATTTTTCAACTATTTTATAACAACAACTTTTTATTAGGCGGATGCTATTGTAATCATTAACATCAGTAAATTCAAATTGCCAAAGCGAATAATATTTCCCTCTTTTTTCGAAGAATAAGGTTTTCACTACTTTCTTTGTGTAATGTTGCCACTGGCGAAAAGGATAATATAATTGGCGAATAATTTGAGCTATGAAGTTTGAACGATTTCAATTGCAGCACTAATTGATTTCTCAATATTTTTCCAAAGAATATTATCATTTTCAATAATTTCTAAAATTTCATTCATCTGTTTATCCGACAATATTTCTTTGGAATACTTCCGAACTTCTTCTTTCGTTATTGTAAATGTAATTTGCTTCATAAGTTTTTGTTGGATTAAAAATGAAAAATGAGTGTTTTTAATAATTCGTTCATATTCTTATTCAAATAGTCCTATTTGCAATTGTTTGAAATCTTTGTTTTTTTCTTGAACAAATTGAAGCCGAAATTCTTTTCTAATTCGTCCGTTGTTGTTAAGGCGGTCTAAAATCATTTCGTAATAATCGGGGTGGATTTCACAACTGATAAAATTTCTTTGTAGCTCTTTGCATAAGACAATCTCTGAACCACTGCCTCCGAACAAAATAAAAATATCATCGTTTTTTTGTGTACATGATTTAATTAGCATTTCTACAAGAGGTAAAGGAATTTGACAAGAATGAAATGTTTTGTCTTTGCTTACATTTTTAACAAGGTCAAAATAAAACCAACTATAAGGCATTCGCCCCAAATGTCCATTTGCAATCCTTCCTTTAATTCTTTTGTCGGTTGGGTTTTGATATGGAACAGTAACATTGTCTTTATAAAAATTATTTTCTTTTGATTTTGTTGCATGTAGTATTGAACGATGAGCTGTCGTAAATTTTCGCGGGCTGTGTCCTACATTAGTATTGTAAACCCAAACATAATCATAAACATCATAAGCCACTTCATCTAAATATTTAACTCTTAAATGTGCATTTTGTTTAGGATAGTTGAACATAAATAAGTTGCCTGTTGGTTTTAAAACCCGCATACTTTCTTTCGTTAGTTCAATATACCAGTTAATATAATCATTCCATTTTGTAGTATAATTTTTTCCTGCGTAGTTAATTCCAACGTTGTAATCGGGGTCACCGTAAACCATATCCAATGAATTGTCGGGCAAGCGTTTTAACACCTGCAAAACATCTTCATTAAAAACTTTATTCTTAAATGATTCCATATCGTAAAATTAAATCTTTTTGCCCCAATTAATAAAGAGAGATACTATTGTTTAATTTTTTAGTTATGAGTATAGAAATGGGCTTAAATGGAGCAACAATTCTTTATTTGAAAGGACACAAATACCCCTTGTTTTTGCAAACTTTTGTATAGTAGATGTTATTAGTTTTACATCAATTATTCCTTTTTTTTCTGTTTTTTCAATAATATCTAAAATGAAATTACTTATCAGTAGAGGTGCGCTTATTACAGTAAGAATCGTATTTACTCTTCCAACCTTCTTGTCATATTTTATGAAGTCAGGTTGCCCATTAACAATATGATATTTAACATCCTCATTCCAAGCAAGCAAATCTATAAAATGTAAAAATTCAAGAAGCCCTATTTCTTTTGTTTTGAATTTATCCTTAAATCCCTCTTTCAATACAAATTTTTCAATGTTATTAATGTAATCTAAAATTTCTTTGGAAGGTAAGTATATGAGCTTACCTTTTTTAATTTCTTGATGGTTTAATAGAAAGCAATTCCGATAAAGCAACACTAAAACCTTTTTGAAGGTAGATTGACTGATGATGGAAATTTTGAGCAAGTATTCCCAAATTTTTTCAAATACCCAGCTTTCTGTTTCGCTTATTCCATTTGCACCGACATTTGGTGACATATCATAGATATTTGGAATTTTTCTTAAAGTTTCTTTTCCAGGTTTAAAAAAGTATGATTCTTTGCCATTTGGCAAATTGGATATTAAATGCTTTTTTCGATTTTTAATAGTACCCCCTTTAAAGGCAATTGCTTCTTCAATTCTTTTTTTTCTTTTGGTAATAAAATCTTTATTGCTTTTAAAGATTTTTGTGTTTATTATTTCGGTTTCAGTCATTATTCCAATTTTAAAATTTTCATTCTTTATAATAGTTCAAAGATAAGAAAAAAACACCAATATTTCTATTGTTTTAAAATATTCACATTTGTTAAACATGAATTATAATATTAGTGCAATATTGTAAATTTATAATGCCCGGTTAAAGAATTATTATAATTAATTTCTAACATGTAAATACCATTAGGTAAATCAGATACATCAATTATGTATGAGCCATTAATAAATCGAATATTTGAAAGTTTCGCATTTGAGCCCTGAATATTAACAATATGAATATTATTTATTAAAATGTTAGATTTTGTGCAATTTATTATAAGCTTTGTATTAGCTGGATTTGGGTAAATATAAATGTAATTCGATTTATTTTCATATATATTGTTAGGATCTAAAATTAATATTCCATCAGAAGAAGTAACTGCTGAGAATAATCCAGCACCATTAATAGCTCTTGCATTTACATAATACAGAGTTCCATTACTTAATGTTAAGCCAGTATTTGTAAAACTTAAATTTAATAAATTATTTGTCCAGTTAACTGTATTTGAGTCATTTTGTGATGTTCCGATTGAATACCAATATTCAGCAACATCAGAATTTATATCGTTACTTGCTTGCCAATTTGCCGATAATTGAGTGTTAATATATAAAGTGTCAATGTCATTTAATAAACTATCATTAACTAATAAAATGTTTGAAGGAGGAGTCCAGTCTATATTTTCATTTTCTGTAACAATAGTTGACAAATTGTTATTTGCATCAACAACAACTGAATTTATTTTTGCTGAAGGTGTTGCGGGATTGAAGTTTTGGAAGCGTATATCTTTTGTTGAATCGCCAAGAGTAATGGTTACAGACGGGTAACGTGAACGAAACACATTAATTTCATCAACATCTAATGAGCAATTACCAGTTCTAAAACTTACATAATTGCCATTAGTGCTATATGGAGTTAAATCTGTCCAACTTCCAATATAAATATTATCACGCCAAACAGTTATTTTGCCTGTTATTCTATCGTAAGTAATTTTAAAATCGTACCATTGGTTGGGTGTTGTAACAACGTTTGAAATAGTACTTTCCAAAGCAAAAACATCATTTGTAACTTTATAAAATTGAAGTGATTGGTCGTCAACTCTAAACCATATAAAGTAAGAATTATTGCGATTGGAATAGTTTGCTGAATCGCAAAAAAAGTGAAAGCCAAATCTTCTTGAAGCACCTGCACCATAAGCTTTTGCTCTAAACTGATATAAATATCTGTTTGATAAAGTTTGGTTTAAAGATGCATAAATATTTGTATTCCCATTACCTTCGTCTGTTTGTGAAAGTGAAGCACTAACAACATTCCAGACACCGCTATAATTTGTCCAGTTTTGGTTAAGAATATCGAAATCATCTTTAAAAAATCCATTGTTTTCGTTGGCACTCCAAAATGTTCCATCGAAATCTGTAACATTATAAAAAGATTTTTCTACTCCAGTACCATTAATATTATCAATATCTGTAAAATTTGCGGTAAAATCTGATGTTTTCCAGTTGTTAATAGTGCTAATTGTTGTTGTTGGTGAAATTATATCAGTTAAACATTGCCATATAGCTGTAAATCCTGCAGCAGTTGTTGTATTATCGGAGTGAAACTGAATTGTAATTGAAGGACCAGTTGAAGTTATTGTCGAAGGAATTGAAGTTCCGGAATATCCGCCAATTAAAGGTGAGGCAGGGGTGTTTCCATCAAAAATCCAAAGCGAATCGTAACCTGTTTCTAAATTAAATGTTGAAAAATTAAGTGAAACCGAAGAAGCACCAGCAGGTGAAATAGTATAAAAGTAATTTTCTTTATTATAATAATTTCATGATGGACCTCCCATATCGTATATTGTGTCGGTGCAGGCATCTATTCTGCAAGTTGTTAATTTTTCGCTTATTTTATTCCATAAATCTGGATATCCATCATCGTAACCTAAAGCCCAGATTCCAATACCTGCAATATCTCTTTTGTAAACAAGTTCAAATTTTTTACCAAGCGAAAATGCGTCATCAACCCATGCCTGGTTCCATCCCCCATTATTATAAACAAAATAAGGCACATAACTGTCGGCGTTAAAATATTCATTTGCAGAAGAGTAAAATCCTGAGACATTATCACGAATTGTTTTATAGGTTCGGGAAGTGCCGGTTGCAGTAGTACTTGAGGGAACGGTGTTTGATGTTGTTGTCCAGTTAAACCCGTAATATGGTAAACCTAAAACCAATTTATTAGATGATACACCTGCATTCAAATAAGAATTTATTGATTTTGAAACATTATAATCATAGGTATTTGTTAAACTGTATAATCCTGATGTTGGACCAGCAGTTGCACTTCCTCCGTAATAGTAATCGTAACCCATAATAATAAATAAATCAATATAATTATTTATAGTTGGGATATCAAAAACGCCACTCCAGTCAACTGAATATAAAGCAATGCTAACTTGTGAGCCGGGAATAGCAGAGTGCATTTGATTACATAAGTTTACTAAAAAGTTGTTGAAAGGAACTTTTTGAGATGATGGAACAGCTTCAAAATCAATATTTACACCATTAGCGCCACGACTTTGAACTAAATTTATAAGATTTGTTATTAAAGTTTGCTGACTTGTACTGCTTGCAAAAAAAGTTGCATGCCCCGAAAAAAGTGTAACGCAAAGGTTAACTCTAACACCATTAGCAATCGCTTGAGTAACAGCATTTGCAGTTGCCCAGCTATGAGTAGTAGTTGCATTACCAGTAGCAGGGTCAACATCATAAGAAAAATAAGACAAATCGGAAATTAAACTCCAGTCATAGTTTGCTTCTAACCCATTACTCCAGTATGGATGCCAGCCAAAAACTATTTTATTTAAATTGCATGCTTTTGAATTAACACGACCATTTGGTTTAAAAGCTCCTCTTATAACATTCCAATCGCTATCATTTTGAATATTAAATTGATTATAATATTCACTTTCTTGTTGATGAATTGATTTGAGAGCAACGTTTTGTGCTACTATTATATTTAATGAAAGCAAAAAAATAAATGAAAAAATAATTTTTGTATTCATATTTTTTGAATTATTATTCAAAATTAAGTATTTTTGCAAAAAAATCAAATTTTATTTATATTTAATTAATACATTGATATCCATGGAAATAACTATTAAACAAATTGACGAAAAAGAGTTTCATAAACTTGGAATTAAGAATTGGCCAATATGGGAAAAAGAAATTTCTAAATTTTCGTGGAATTACGAAAACGAAGAACAATGTTACTTTCTTGAAGGTGATGCTACTGTTTTAGCAAAAGGGAATATTTATAAAATTAAAAAAGGCGATTTCGTCATTTTTCCTAAAGGATTATCAACAAGGTGGGTTATTTTAGAACCTGTAAAAAAACATTATAAAATGTAATTTATGTATTCATAAACTCAAAAAAACAGTCACGAATTGCACAAATTATTGGCATCTCTGATTTTAAATTAGTGAAATTAATGACTATTCTTAACATTATGAATTAGACAAGACTTTAAGACACTAATTAAGTAAACCAAACTAAAAAAGCATAAAAAATATTTTTTTATTTATAAATATTCATTACTTTTGACCATTCGGTTAAACCATATAATTAATCTAAATGGTTAAAATTAAAAAAATAGAGAAAAACACTGAAGATAAAATACTTGAAGCTGCTAAAGAAGAGTTTTTGCAAAAAGGTTTCGATGGTGCAAGAATGCAACAAATAGCAGAAAGAGCTGGAATAAATAAAGCATTGCTTAATTATTATTTTAGAAGTAAAGAAAATTTATTTAAAGCAATTTTTAAAAATGCTTTAGGTGAGTTTATTCCCAAAATAATGACGACCTTTCAATCAGAAATTCCCTTTCTCGAAAAAATAAAATTGTTTATTGATGGATACATAGATATGCTTATAAAAAACCCTCACCTTCCAGTATTTATAATAAGCGAAATACACAGAAACCCAAAATTAATTCCTGAAATATTAATAAATCAAGGTGTGAAACCCGAAATAATTTTTAAAGCTATTTCAAAAGAATTAAAAATTAAAAACATTAATCCCGTACATTTAATGGTAAATGTTCTTTCAATGTGTATTTTTCCATTTGCTGCTTCACCAATTATTAAAGGAGTATTTTTTAAACAAAATGAAATAAAATTTAATCAATTTATTAAAGAAAGAAAAAAAATAGTTTTTCAATTTGTTGAAAACGCTTTAAGGAAATAAAATTTAATTTATGATAACAAATATCAAATATTTAGTTTTTTTAATTTCAATTCCAATGTTTTTGAATGCACAAAATTCAGACACGTTATATATTGAGAATTGTTATAAACTATTATACCAAAACTGGCCTACATTAAAAAATGACACATTATATAGTCAATCAAGCATATATCGGAATAAAAATATTAATTCGGCATACTTGCCTCAAATTGGAATTAATGCACAAGCCACTTATCAAAGCGATGTAACTTCGGTAAACATTCCATTTCCGGGAATTAAAATAGATAGCCCCTCAAAAGACCAATACAAAGCAACTTTAGATGTTAATCAATTAATTTTTGATGCAGGTTTAACAAATAACCGTAAAAAACTGGAAACATCAAACTCATTAATTGACAGGCAACAAATTATTATTGACATTAACTCAAAAAAAGAGCAGTTAAATAATCTTTTCTTTAACATAATGCTGCTTCAGGAAACTGAAAATCTGCAATTTGCTTTAAAGTCGAAACTTAATGAAAAACTTTCAGTTTTACAGTCGGCTGTTACAAACGGAATAATTACCGAATCGGAACTTTTTACCTTACAAGCCGAATTATTAATAATTGACCAACAAATTATAGAAATTCAATCATCAAGAGCAGGATTACTTTCTTCACTTTCAAAATTTATTGGTCAGGAAATTGTATCCTGTCAAAAGACAAGGGTGAAAATTTGATTTTTTAGACATAGAAACAAGTATAATCGTTTAGGTATCATTTGTTCTTTTTCCTGTTAATCCGAGCTTCATAATAAAATTTAAACCTTATT
>Ga0210016_1004517_pt1 | contig 11859 bp, 16 predicted proteins | sample CryGeyCG2014_300_FD_185454 | JGI IMG/M metagenome (GOLD analysis project Ga0210016, IMG submission 185454) | Groundwater microbial communities from aquifer - Crystal Geyser CG02_land_8/20/14_3.00 (SPAdes) (version 2) | ecosystem: Environmental > Aquatic > Deep subsurface > Groundwater | place... | reverse complement strand
TCTTTTGAGGATTTTTTGTATCAAAGATGCTCTTCTAATTCTGCCTTCATGAGACTCTCCAATGTCGGTCAAACAAGTTGTTTTACGATGTTTTGAACATCATCAGTAGTCTTTGCATGTCACGAAGTAAAAACTAAACTTCCTTAAATCCTATCTCCGGAGTAAACCCGCGGAGCATTACGGATTTACCTTAATAAATATTATTTATTAAGTATCGAAAGTTTGCTTGTTGCACAAGCCCTATAGCTTGAACAAACTGAATTGCTTATATCACTCCTTTTCTTCCTCGCTTCATTGATTCTTTATATACTTCCTGACAATTTCCTCATTTGTTCATTCTCATACCGTTCAAATATATCATCAACTACTCCAAAAAGCTCATCACCAAAGTTGCTTTTTAATCTCAGGTATTTGTAGCATCTCTTTAGCACTTAAACTTTTCAATGTTCACATTACATTTGACGGTCATTCCTTTCATCACGCTCATACAAAAACATGCACATGGTCTCAATCAGTTCAAACCTCATCTATAATATAATCATATCTCTCAGCTATTCATGCAAAACTATTCAACAAAATTTTTATATTGTAGTCATTCAACAGCAATCTCTTCCTATACTTTACACACATTACCATATGATATCTAATTTGATATATACAATGACTCCCTTTATCTATCTTCATATCTCTGTCATGTTACAATTTAAACTAAACAGTTTCTATTCATTCATTTGGGCTTTTCAAGCCCACCCAATTCATCTCCGGAGTAAACCCACGGAGTATTCTTAGGTTTTTTAGATAATGATATATACGGCTTTGTTTTCATACTTCCCATTTGATTTTACATTATAGTGAATGGCGTCCAAGTAAATAATTAGATAGTATTTTTCTAATGGTCTTGACTGCCATTCTTTAATTTCTGGCAAAATTTTATCCGTGATTGAACTGACCATGGAAGCAGAAATATTAGCTCCATAGATATCTTGAACGTGATTTACAATATCTCATGTGGTCAATCCCAAAGCATACATATTGATAATTTTTTGTTCGACCTCTGATGTGTTAGTTTCGAACCTGGGAATTACTTGAGGATGAAATTCTCAATTTCTGTCTCTGGGGACATCAATATCAGCTTCTCCTGAGGTTGTGCGAACTTTTTTCTTGTACGTTCAGTTTCTAGAATCCCCTGAATTATATCCATCCTTTGATGATTTTTTGTATCAAAGATGTTCGTCTAATTCTGCCTTCATAAGGCTTTCCAATGTCGGTCAAACAAGCTGTTTTACGATATTTTGAACATCGTCAGCAGTTTTTGCATGTCACGAAATAAATTCTACAATTTTCGCAGCTTCTTCCTTAGAAAGTGGATTCATGTTTTTATGTAAAAAGATAAAAGTGAACAGTAAGATTTTGTAAATCTTATTTATCCACTTTTCTGTTTACACACTATTTTTTACGGTCTTACAAAAACGGCGAAAGACTTTGATGAAGATCAAAACAGAGAAATCTATTATGCAGCGGATAGAATCAGAGCATGTATGCTCGTTATGGCAGGCGCAAAGCCAGGCCCCATATCTGGAGAAGCTTCTAGATTAATCAATAATCTTGGCAATCCTTCCAGCATTTGGATGTGGGTTAAAAACCGCGAAAAACTTTTTACAGATGCAACCTGGATAGCTTGTCTGGATGGAGCACAAAATCTTAATTGGGAGATTCCCGCAGTGGCGGATAGATCCCTCTCCGATCCTTTAAGAGTGCTAGCAAAATATTTCCCGGAAGAAACTGCTTTATGTATTGTACCGGAACTTCTTCCTTAATGAAATTAATAATTATAAATGCCGGTTTGTCCGGCTTTTTTTTATTTATCATAATTTCTCTTTTTGTACATTGGAATTTGGGCATTAGCATTGAAAAAAAATACGTGAAACGTAGAACGGTTAATGGATAACGCACAATGAATGACGTTAACCGTTTGCCGTTTACCATTTATCGTATTCTTATGCCGACTAAAAAAACCATAATCCTCAATCTCTGCCTGACCGTCATAGTAGTTCTTCTAGGCGGGATATTATTTCTCAATATGATGAATAAGAGATTGGTGGCGATGACGTGAACCATCAAAAGCACTGCTGCACAAGCCAAAATTGATGAGAAGAAGTCAGCATTGTGATTATTTGAAAATCAGATGATAGATACTATCAGTGAAGCATCAAAATCTGTCGTAAGCATCATGATTAGTAAAGATATGAAGTTTTATATGGAAGATCCTTCCAATGTTTATGGTCCAGGTACCGTCCAGGATCAATTAGCGAAAGTCGGCTGATGAAGTGGAATTCTCGTCTCCAAGGACGGATATATCATAACCAATAAACATGTCGTAGAAGACAAATCAGCTCAATATTCTGTCGTCCTTAATGATGGCTCTACCTATAATGTCAGTAAGATCTGGTTTGACGATAACTTGGATATCGCGATATTGAAAATCGTAGATGCTAAATGAGATCCTGTCATTGACTTGCCTTCGGCAGCTATCGTCAGCATGCAGGATGAGGTCAAGATAGGACAATTCGCCATTGCTATAGGAAACTCGCTTTCAGAATACCAGAATAGCGTAACCATGGGAATCATCAGTGCGAGAAATAGGGAACTCAAAATCAATCAAGGAAAGAATCTTTATATATGATTATTCCAGACGGACACACCCATCAATGCAGGAAACAGCGGCGGTCCGCTCTTGGATATCTATGGCAATGTGATAGGCATCAATACCGCAATCAGCGAAGCCTGACAATGAATCGCTTTCGCTTTGCCTATTACGAGGGAATTTGTGGATGCAAGTCTCAAGTCCATCCAACAATTCGACAAGATCGTGAGGCCTTTGATAGGCATCGCCTATGTCGATATCACTAAAAACATTCAAACGCAATTGAAGCTAAAAATAGAAAACGGAGTATATATCAAAGACGTATTTGCTGACTTACCAGCGGCCGTAGCCGGTTTCAAACAATGAGATATCATCGTAGCTATTGACGAAAGACCCGTGAACCAGAAAACGCCATTTTTGTATCAAATCTATACCTACAATCCAGACACCGCGATTAGTTTGACTGTGATAAGGAATGGCGAAACCATAGATATCCCCATTACGCTCGGACAAAATGCCAATTAGAACCTTAGGTTGCAGAACGTTAGATATTACATAACTATGCTTTCTTTCTCTATTTTAATCAATTTTATGCTATTTTTTCGGTAAATGTAAACGGTCAAATGCTCCTCTAGGGGCATAAAAATTGAAAATATGAGCGTTTAGGGTAAAATTACGTTAGTCGCTAGTCACTAATCGCTAGCCTTGTGTTGAAAGCTAGAAGCTAGAAACAAGTAGCTAGTAGCTAGAAGCCACCTCTTTATTCCTTATCATACTGTATGCCTATTTATATTCCTGAATCGCTTCTCGACGAAATCGAGCAACTCAAAGAGTTGGGGAAGTTTGATGAAGCTATGAGAAAGATTAATACTGTCCTTTGTAAAGATCCTAATAATGAGGATGCCCTGTTACAAGTGACAGATATCCAATACAGAAAAGGAGAAATCGGAAATGCGGCAAAAGCCATAGATTTCTTGAATGCAAAGAAAAACAACAATGATCCATTGGGACTCTATATCAAAGGAGTACTCGAGATGGAAAAAAATAATCGGCAGGAAGCAAAGAAGTTTTTGCAGAAAGCATTGGAACTAACCAAAGCTGAAAACCATGAAATCGTAAGGTGTTATGGGCTCTGCGAATACCGATATGGGAATAGAGAGAAAGGGATAAATCTGATTAAAGATTCTTTTGCTATCAACAACAAAGATGCTGAAGTCATCTACAATCTCATCCAGCTGTACGTCTTGGAGCATAGATACAAGAATGCGAAGAATATGATCAACTATTTTTATAAGCATCATGACAATCTACAGACTATAGATAAGGATATCAACTACTACGACAACAAGATCGGATTATTCGAAAAATTCATCAAGACGCAGCACATGTTTGCTACGCAGTAGAAAGTACAAAGTAAAAAAATATTTACCATTTAATCGTTTAGAATGCAAAAAGGTAATGTAACAAAAATCTTACGAGAAGATCTGGGAGAAATCTTCAAAGTATCCCGGTATCAGCTCGCATTGGTAAGCATACTCATCGGAGTACTCCTTTTCCTTTTGAATACCTTCTTGTGAGTAGGACTCTATGCAGGCCAATTCTCAAATACTCTGAAAGATAAGGTAGGAATGTATTTTTATATCAAAGATACTCCTGGAAAAGAAAGCGAAACATATACGGAAATCATCGCTATGAAAGACGAATTGAAAGCACAAGGATTGACAGCTATGTTCTCATCCAAAGATGATGCGCTCAACTTTCTGGAGAAAAAGATACCTGACGTCGTCGGAAATTTCGAGAAATACGGCATCACTAATCCCTTACCAGCTACCTTGTACGTCATGTTTAGGGATGCGGACCAATATGAATCACTCAAAACTACTATCCTTAAACATAAAGACATCATCTTGAACATCAAAGACATTGATCCTGATAAGAGCCTACAACAGCAAGAAAACAGAGTTCTTACCATCATCAATTTCACCAATTTCTTGCAAGTATTATCCTATTGCATCATCGTCCTTCTCGGCATCATCATCCTTACCTTTGTAGCATTCTTACTGAGAAGCATCTTCGATAAATTTGCATACGACTTCAAAGTAAAAAAGATATTGGGCACCGCTAGTGAGCAGATCACCAAGTGATTCGTACGGATGAGTTTTGGAGTCATCATGTGATCATTTGCACTCTGTCTCGTCTTGTTATTGATCGCCTGATCTATCGTAAATATCTATCTCGGAAAATTATTTAGCATAAGCATCTTTGACGCAATCTGAAGTATATGAATCCTCGGAATCATCTACCTTATCCAGATAGTAGTAGTCACTGGTTTAGCATTGGTGTTCTCCTATTATTATGTACATTCATTGAATAAAAGAATCTAAATATTTACCCTCATAAATCCTCCGTGCAAGAGCGGACTTCAAAAATGTTCCTCCCCTCGAAGGGGAGGTTAGGTGTGGTAAAAAGGACAAAAAATGCATAAAACTGATTTTTTGAAATTCCTATATACACACATATAAAAAAACAGGCAAGTTGCCTGTTTTTTTGAAAATATGTTATATTTTTATGCTTCGATGGTGATGCCAGGTCCCATAGTCGTTGAAAGGACTGCTTTTTTGACGAGCTTTCCTTTGACTCCTACCGGCTTATTTTCTTCCAATGCTTTGAGGAAGCTTGCTACATTCTCTTCCAATTTCCTGGCATCAAATGATGCTTTCCCTACTGCAGAGTGGATATTCCCTGTCTTATCGAGTTTGAATTCCACCTTTCCTTTCTTGAATTCTTCGACTGCCTGAGCGATATTTGCGACAACTGTTCCAGATTTTGGAGACGGCATAAGTCCTTTTGGACCAAGTTGTTTTGCAACGACTGCCAGATCTCTGATTAATTCCGGAGTAGTGATCAACACCTCAAAATTGAATTTTCCGGCTTTGATGTCAGCCAATACTGAATCCTTACCTGCGATATAAGCGCCCGCTTTCTTCACTTCAGCGACCTTATCTTCGTCACAGAATACAGCGATTTTCTTACTCTTACCCGTTCCATGAGGAAGAATCGTCGTTCCTCTCATCATCTGATCGTTGAATTTAGGATTTGCGAATGTGTTTACTGCAATCTCTACTGTCGCATCAAATTTTGTTGTATTAGTCTTTTTTATCAATTCTACTGCGTCAGCGATAGCATAAATTTTTGTCGAATCTATCAATTTTTTAGATTCGTTGTACTTTTTTCAGTGTGTAGCCATAATGGTTTGTCTAATAAAGTAAAAGTGGTAATAATGCCCTCATCAGGCTCCCACGAACGTATTGAATTGACGTAGTCGATAGTCTTTAGTAACGGCCTTCGGCCTTTAGACTTTAGCAAAAACCGGGCTAACGACTAAAGACTAACAACTAAAGACTGACTTCTACTCCCATATTTTTTGCTGTTCCTCCGATGATTTTGATCATCGCTTCGATATCGTTGGTATTCATATCGCCATTCTTGAGCTCTGCTATCTCTTCCATATCTTTTCTCGTCAATTTCTTTCAGAGTTTTTTCTTGTTTGGTTCACCTGAACCTAATTTTTCTCCGAGTTTCCAGAGGATAAGATTTGATGTCACGGGGGTTCCGAGTTCGAGATGAAATGTCCTATCAGCGAAAACAGTAAGCTTAGCTTTGATTTTCACATCAGCAGCTCCAAATTTTTTCATCAAGTCCTGCGTCTTTTCGTTGAATTCTTTGATGAATTGTCCGATATTTACTCCGTTCGCTCCAAGCATAGGTCCGAGTGGTGGTGCTGGTTGTGCTTTCCCTGCGGGAACTTCGAGATTAAGTACTTTTAGAATTTTTGCCATAATTTTAAATTAAAACATTAAAAGATTAAAAGATTAAAATATCAGAAGGTTGTATTTTTCAATTTTCTAAATATTTTAATTTTTTAATTGATAAAGAGTGATTTAAGATATCATTTTGATGTGTGATACAATTTGTATTCTATCTGGATAAGCCATACTTCCTGACCGATGTATTCTAGCATCAAGACTAGTTTGTCTTTGTATATCGGTAAGTTGATATAGAGTACCTTGTCTCCGAATAGTTTATTTTTTGCGAGCTCCTGCTCGGTAGTAATCTTATAGATATTTCATCCCAAGGCTCTGGTGATGCTATCGAAATCATAGGTCTGCACTCCCAAATTGATGAGGAATGTTCATGAGCCATCTATCAATGCATATTGATATTTGATACTGAGTTTGTCTATGGATTCTATCTTGCCGTAGAACAACTTCGTTCATGAAAGCATATGTATTCACGATAGACTCGTAGCAGTCTGAATAAATGTTCATGTCGCTGCTTTTCATGTAATCGTATTTGTCGTGGATTGAAATGCCTTATCGTATCCTGATATCGTCTCCGGCTGGATAATTGTCGTTTCTTCTCATGAATTCACCGTGATGATAACTCCGCTATTCGTTTCTGATGCTAGTGATTGTTTGATATTTTTGCCTTTGATTTGATACAAGAGAAGATACACCATCAACAATGATAAAAAAAGTATTATCAATGAAAGCCTGATTAATTTCTTTTCCCTAAAGATACTGTAGTCCTGCTCAGACATGGCCTAATGTCGATAAAACTTGATAAAACTTGATAAAACTCGTCTTACAACTATTTTTATCCATTTTCAACGATTTTTAACAATCTTTTAGCTCATTAGTTCAATCTTGTCTGCATCTATCACTACGGGAGTCAATCTTCCCAGCATTTCCACATTTACGATCACGGTTCATTTGTCAGAATCGATTGTCCTGAGGACTCATTTCATACCCTTGAAGTCTCCTGTCTTGAGCAATACTACATCTCCTTCTTTGAAAGGAATGGTCAATTCTGATCTCTCTAACGACTTTTCGATCTGTTTGATGATGTTTTCATATTCTGGTTCTGTAAGCGGTACTGGACGAGTCTCTGCTCATACTATCAGTCTCACTCCTGGAGTGTTTCTGATGATGTACCATATCTTATCATTCATCCTGGATTTGATGAATACATATCATGGATAGAGTTTTCTCTGTTTCACTATCTTTTCACCTTTTTTGAGAGATGACTCATTGATCATCGGTGACATGAAATCTATCACATCATTTGCAAGGTCCTGTTTCTTGATCCTTTCTTTCAAGTTCTCGATCACCAGTTCTTCCTGGCCTGATACTACGCTGAGCACATACCATTTGAACGTATTATCTTCAATCTGCCTTTTTATCTCTTTGGTGTTGGTTTCTGTTTTTTGCATAAGAAATAACTTATTTGATAAAACTTGTTTAAAGTGGATAAAATTTGATAAAACTTGATGCAAACTATTTTCAGCAATTTTTAACCATTTTTATCTATTTTTAACCACATTGTTATTCCATGATTCCATAAAACCATTTATACATTCCTGAAAAGACAGTATCAGCAAAAATGAAGAACACTCCGGCTACGATGACAAGTGCAAAAATAGCAATAGTCAGATTGATAAAATCTTTTTTGGTAGGGTGTTTGAGTTTTTTGACAGTCTCTAGGCTGTCATAGATAAATTTCATCATCGGGATTTTTTGTGTATATTAAAAAATCATTCAAAGAATGTTGAGACTTTAAGAAGCGTGGTCTCAACTGGTGTTATGCGATAAAAGAAGCTTCGCCTAACGTATGATTTGTAGGGATTTGGAGCGGGATTTCAAGGGTTTTCGGACTTTCTTGTGTTGCTTGTTTTCTATGATTTTGGTTGTTTTTTTCTATGCCTGCGGCGCTTTCTAAACCTACTTTTGCATCCGGGAGGCAAAAGTAGGGCCCGGGCGCGGGCAAGGTGCAAAAAGAAGAAAAAAAATATTATTTATTTAAGCTCTGTGCTCTAGTATACGCAGCGTTGATTCAATTTTTGATGATTTCTTCTATTCATTCATCTTTCATGGTCTGGATGGCCGCTTCGGTAGTTCATCCTTTGGAGGTGACGTTTGCTTTGAGCTGGCTTGCTGACTGGACTGATTGATCCAAAAGCAATGCTGATCCCACGAATGTCTCCTGAGCGATGACAGTCGCATCTTCTTCGGAAAATCAAAAATTTTTCGCCTGATTTTTTACGAGCTCTGTCAGGTAATAAAAATACGCTGGTCCTGATCACGAAAGCGCCGTAATTTGGTCTATCTGGTCTTCATTTTTCAGCTTGATGACTTTCCCGATCTGGGAGAAAACATTGAGAATCAGATTTTTTTTCCCTTGGTCGATATTCCCATATTCCACATATCCGAGTACTCCTCTGCCTACGCTAAGCGGGAAATTCGGCATGGATCTGATGATGTTTTTTATTCAACTTAGTGTTTCCAATTTTTTGATGGATACTCATGCCATGATGGAAAATAAGAGTGCAGATTTGGAGAATTTTAAGAAGTCTATCTCTCCTATCTGCTGTGGTTTCACTGCGAGAATGATAATATCTGTATTAGAATTGGTTCAGAGGCATATTTTATAAACGTCTTTGAGATATGTGCATTGCTGCTCATTTGTTTCCTGTATCGAAATATCCTGCGGAGAGACGCTAAAATCAAGCAATCATTTGAGTATCACTTCTCACATTTTGCCGCAACCGATTAATTGAAATTGCATGAGTCAGTACAAAATAAAAAATACAAAGTAGAAAGTACCTAGTTTATGAAAATTTATAAATCTTTAACTAGCTTTTCGAAGTGTTTTTGTATGTCTTTGGTGGAAATTTTTTTATCCACGAATGTCACATTATCCAACAAATCATCTATGTACAGCAATGATTTCTTTAAGACAAAAATATTCTGCGCTGATCAGTATTTTTCTGGTATCAGGCCGATCAATGTATCGATATCATATCTATGGGTAATATAATACAGGTCCACGTAATCCTTGGCTTCTCTTCTAGCGGGAATAGTTACCAGCTTCATAATTCATACATCCTTGTCCGTAGCTATATCAAAATATTCTGTATGGATAAGATTATCAATCAGTGTAAGTTTTTTGACTGCTATGAAGCTTATTTTCACTCCATCGATATCTATATAAAGTGTATTTGGCACTTCGTAAGATACTCTATATTGCAGATTCTGTCTGTTAAGTATATCTTTTAACTGATTGGTATCCAGATTTCACTCTTTGAAAAAATCAAAATCTTCGCTGGTCCTGTGACCGTATTGCAAAGCAAGCGCCGTACCTCAAGCAAGATAAAATCCATATTTTTTGGTCCGAGCAAATTTATCCAATAAAGATTTTCTCTTTGAATCTAAGACTGTATCCCGATGTAATTTCATTGAGCGTTTTTTTAAGCGGTAAATGGAGTTTGTATTTAATATTAAAAAAATTTCTGCTGAGATCATCTAGATTAAAGTAGTTTTCCTTCACTACTTTTTTGATTTCCGCATCGGAATATCTTTTTTTAAGCTGCAAAAAATCTGTCTGAGTGCCGAATTGTGTTACTCTCAGAATGATATATGTCTTGTCTTTTTCTCGATCTACTTTTCCGAGTTTATCCCAAAAATTGGATTTATGCATAGGAAAATAGGTAAGCGATAAATGCCAATTTAGTATAGAGAAAAGGCGGAGAAAATCAAGGAATTATACCGCTCGTTTTAGATATCTTAAACTTTTACACTTCGTTTAAACTTTAAGCATTTAAAATCGGCGGTATAGCTTCGACATCATAAAAACTTTCAAAAATTTTCAAGCTTTTATTGTGTCTAAACTATCAGTAAATTTCCTTATTATAGAAAACTTCGTCCCGGACTCCCTGGATTCCGTTTGCTGAATATTGCTAATGCGTTTTTTCTTCAGAACTTCATTATTAGTACACTTCACGATTATAGCAAACTTCGCAATACACTTTCAAATCAGAATCTTGCGGATATACGCTCAACATTTCAACTCCGCATTTGTCGCAATTCCTTACGTACAATTCACGTCAGGGTCTTTTGTTTAATCTTTCCAGATGTCTGATGTCTGGATGTTTTTTCGGCAAAGGAAGTTTGTGTTTGCGGTAAAATTCAAGTTCCTGTTTTGTGATTTTGTATGGTCTTCATGACACTTCACAGATGAGAATTTCATTCACAATACTCTCTTCCACTTTGCTTATATCTGCGGGTATCTGTTCTCATTTCAGTACTTTGGTTATATCCATTATCGCTGGTTCATAGCTTTTATCCTGTCGTTTATATCATCTGGTAAGCGCTTCTTCACGAGTCAGCGGGAAATATTCACTGGCATTGGTTTCATTATAACCGAATGGTAACATGGAAGGATTGAGGAATTCTCACCGTTCTCAGGTTCCCTGCATATGTTCAATAATCTTTGCTACTTCTTTTTCGTAGTCGGCTTTGGTGTATTGTTTATTGAAAATGCAGTATGACTGGTTGCGAAGTCCGATACAGCCAAAGCAATCTGATGAATCGAAACAATAATGGCAATAAAAGATTCCGTTGGAATTTCCTCGGCAATCGCTGCTGAAATATGCTTTGTTGATGCCGTATCAGAGCGTATTTCCTTCATAACAATAGTTAAGTTATGCCCCAAAATATGACACATCGTAATTTAATACTGAATCTGACTGCCCTTTTTTGAGATCACAACAATATTTGCTTGCATCCATGCCTTCTACGTCATAACACAGATGACTATTTCTGCATTGTGATATAAAATTTCCGCTACAGTTTTCTGTCTGTATCAGATCCATATTCTTTTGTATTCACTGGATTATCAATTGATTATTGCGGTATTGCGGTGCGAGTTTCTCATATTCTTCTTTACTGTAATGAGTGTTGTTTATGCAATATTCCTGGCCGACGAGATTGGAAGAGTCAATGCAGAATTTGCACTGGATCAGATTACAGCAGTTATAACACTGAAAACAATCTTTGCAGTTGTAAATATAGAAACAGAATGAAACATTGTAGCAATTGATGGCAGAGTAAGAATTGTTTGAATCATAGGTTTTGAAGGCATCTATCACTTTATCGCATCTATTCACTCATTTGCCGTACAAACAGATTTCATCATAATCAGAATTGGAAAGCATATAGCAATTTTTCAGATTTCCTGTCTGATTATTGTATATAATGGTCCCCTCCACTGGAAAAGTATATAAGGAAAATTAAGATAGCTGAGATATAGTTTTATCAGCTAAATCAAAAACAATGGCAAAAAATCGTAAAAAATGGACACCACAAGAGAAATTCCAG
>Ga0210016_1004516_pt1 | contig 11862 bp, 9 predicted proteins | sample CryGeyCG2014_300_FD_185454 | JGI IMG/M metagenome (GOLD analysis project Ga0210016, IMG submission 185454) | Groundwater microbial communities from aquifer - Crystal Geyser CG02_land_8/20/14_3.00 (SPAdes) (version 2) | ecosystem: Environmental > Aquatic > Deep subsurface > Groundwater | place... | reverse complement strand
AATCCGCCAAAGACGACGAGGAAGGCCACGATGGCGGCGAAGGTAAACAGCCAGTTCATCACGGCGCGGTTTCGGGTTTGGGGCATTCTCCCTCCGGGGATTTTGGAATGAAGGGATTATATCGCCTCGCATGTCGGCGGGACAAGGCTCTTTCCTATTTGTGAAAATTGCAACATTCATATACAATATCGGTGAGTATGATCAATCTGTTTCGGCCACGCTAGCTCTTCCTCGAGTTTTCCCGGATGCGAAAGTTGACTTCCGTTGCAAGTTTCATCACAAGGAGAATCTATGGATCTCATCACCCTTTCACGCTGGCAGTTTGGTTTGACAACCATCTACCACTGGCTCTTTGTCCCGTTGACATTAGGACTGGGCTGGTTCGTGGCGTTCATGCAAACGCGCTACTACCAGACCAAGGATGAGACCTGGCGCAAGATGACCAAGTTTTGGGGCAAGTTGTTCCTGATCAACTTTGCCATCGGCGTGGTGACGGGCATCGTGCAGGAATTTCAATTCGGCATGAACTGGAGCGAATATTCCCGCTACGTGGGCGACATCTTCGGGGCGCCGCTGGCGGTGGAAGCCTTGCTGGCCTTCTTCATGGAATCCACCTTCCTGGGCATCTGGATCTTCGGCGAAGGACGCGTTCCTGAAAAAGCGCACCTGGCCTCGATCTGGCTGGCCGCGCTCGGATCGAACCTCTCCGCCATCTGGATCTTGCTCGCCAACGGATTCATGCAGGCTCCGCCCGCCGCTTCCTACGTGTTCAATGAAGCCAACGGACGCCTGGAAATGGTGAATTTCGGCGCCCTGGTTGCCAACCCAAAAGCATGGATTTTCATCTGGCACACCCTGGCAGATGGGTTGGCGATGGCATCCTTCCTAATCCTGGCCGTGAGCGCCTGGCACCTGGTCCGCAAGCAGAACGTGGACTTCTTCAAACGCTCCTTCCAAATGGGTGCACTGGTCGGCTTGATCGCCAGCACGCTGGTCTTCCTCGGCGGCCACACGATGGGTCAATACATGCGCGAAGTTCAGCCGATGAAAATGGCCGCGCTCGAAGCCCTCTGGGAAACAGAGCAACCCGCTCCGTTCTCCCTGCTGACCATCGGCGACTTGAGCGGCAAGCAGGAAGTCTGGTCGGTCCGCATTCCGTATGCCATGAGTTTCCTGGCCTGCAATAACTTCAGTTGTGAAGTGAAAGGCGTCAACGAATTGCAGGCGCAATATGAAGCGCAATACGGCCCCGGCGATTATATTCCGCTGATGGTTGTCACCTACTGGACATTCCGCATCATGATGTTTTTCGGTCTCATCATGATGGGCGCTTCGGCTTGGTTCCTATATGCCACTCGCCGCAAGGATTACGAAAACGCCAAGTGGATGAAACTTGTCCCCTTCGGCGCGCTCTTCCTCCCGTATCTCGCCAACGCCTCAGGCTGGCTACTGACCGAGATGGGTCGCCAACCCTGGATCGTCTACGGCTTGCTCAAGGTGCAGGATGCCGTCTCCCCAAACCTGACCGTTCTCGACCTGTGGATTTCGCTCATCGGCTACACCGTTGTGTACGGCTCATTGGCGGTTGCAATGGTCTACCTGATGAAGAAAACCGTCCTGGCAGGACCTGACGCGGCCATCCACGAATCGGTGGATGTCGCGCCTGCCATTGTTGGATCGCAAGATTAAACGCGGAGGAACAAACCATGTCCTACCAATTTCTACAAATCCTTTGGTTCATCCTGATCGCCGTTCTCTGGATCGGCTTCTACTTCCTCGAAGGCTTCGACTTCGGCGTGGGGATGCTCCTGCCCTTCATCGGCAAAAAAGATACGGAGCGCCGCGCCATCATCAACTCGATTGGCTCCACCTGGGACGGCAACGAAGTCTGGTTGCTGACCGCGGGCGGCGCGACCTTCGCCGCATTCCCTGAATGGTACGCCACCATGTTCAGCGGATTTTATCTCGCCCTGTTCCTTCTGCTAATCGGCTTGATCATCCGCGGCGTGGCGTTCGAATATCGCTCCAAGGATGCCAATCCCGCCTGGCGCAACCGCTTCGACTGGATGATCGCGGTCGGCTCGTTCCTGGCCGCCCTCCTGCTGGGCGCGGCCTTCGCCAACCTGGCGCGCGGCGTCCCGATCAACGCGGACAAGATGTTCACGGGCAACCTGTTCACCCTGCTCAATCCGTACGGCCTGCTCGGCGGCGTGACCACCGTGGCAGTCTTCCTCCTGCACGGCGCGAACTTCCTCGGCCTGAAGCTGGAAGGCGCACTGCGCGAGCGCGTCAACGCGGCCGCCAAAAAACTCTGGATCGCCGCGACGGTGTTGTACATCGCGCTGGGCATCTTCACCTACATCGCGGGCTTCTGGGCGCGCGGCATCGTCAGCCCCGGCGTTGTGCCAATTGCGGCAATCGCCTTTCTGCTGGCGGCTGGATATTTCATCAACCAGAAACGCGAAGGCTGGGCCTTCATCATGGTCGCGCTCAACGTTGTCTTCACGCAGGTCACCTTCTTCCTGATGACCTTCCCCAACGTGATGACCTCCACCACAAATCCCAACTGGTCACTGACCATCTACAACGCCTCCTCCTCACAATACACGCTGACCGTCATGTCCATCGTCGCGTTGATCTTCGTTCCCATCGTCCTCGCCTATCAAGGCTGGACGTACTACATGTTCCGCAAGCGCATCAGCGACAAAAAAGAATCGCTGGTCTACTAAATCATCGTTGACAGGTTTGAAAATTGGAAGGTTGAAGGCCTGCCCTGCGACCGAAGGGAGTGTCGAAGGGTATACTCCTCTCAACCTTCCAACTTTTTTGACCTTCAACCTTTGACTTCCGACCTTCGACTTTTGACTATTCGACTATCCGACTATCCGACTTTTGACTCCCCCCATGCACCGCCGACTTCTGACCCTCACCCGCGACACCCGCCTCGCCCTGACCTCAACGATTCTTTCCGGACTTCTGGCCGGTCTGCTGACCATCTGGCAGGCCTGGCTGCTCAGCAGTTCCATCAACAACGTCTTCCTGCGTGGACAGTCCATCGCGCAAGTGATGGGACTCCTGCGCCTGATGTTGGTCGCCATCGGCGGACGCGCGCTCCTGGCCTGGCTCAACGAAGTCTCAGCCAACGCGGTCGCGGTCAAGATCAAAACGGATTTACGCGAACGGCTCTTCGCGCGCATCCTCAAACTCGGTCCCGCCTACGCGCGCGGACAACGCACAGGTGAGTTGACCGCCGCGGCCGTCGAAGGCATCGAAGCGCTGGATGCCTATTTCAGCCAATACCTTCCGCAACTCGTCATCACCACCCTGGTCCCCCTCTCGATTCTGATCGTTGTCTTCCCCATTGATCTACTGTCTGGCTTTGTCTTTCTCATCACCGCGCCGCTGATCCCATTTTTTATGATCATGATCGGCAAAGGCGCGGAGATTGTCACCCATCGTCAATATGAAACCTTGCGCCTGCTGAGCGCGCACTTCCTCGACAGCCTGCAAGGACTGACCACCCTCAAACTCTTCGGCCAATCCAAAGCGCAGACGCGCAGTATCGCGCAGGTCAGCGACAAGTTCCGCGACACCACGCTGGGCGTGTTACGCGTCACCTTCCTCTCCGCGCTCGCGCTCGAATTGTTGGCGACTCTCAGCACGGCCATCATCGCCGTCGAGATCGGATTCCGCCTGCTCTATGGCAAAATGGAATTTCAACCCGCGCTCTTTTTGCTGGTGCTTGCGCCTGAGTTTTACATGCCCCTGCGCGCTCTCGGCGCGAGATTCCATGCGGGCATGTCGGGAACAACCGCCGCGAAACGCATTTATGAAATACTGGATACGCCAGTAATCAGTGATCGGTCATCAGTAATCAGTGATCGGTCGGCGGAAGAAATAGCATCTATCACGCTTGAAAATGTTTCCTTCACGTATCCAGGGGAAACAATGCCCGCGTTGCAAAATATCAACCTGACCATCTCCAAAGGTCAACACATTGCCCTCGTTGGCAAAACAGGCGCGGGAAAATCCACCCTCGTCAATCTATTGTTGGGATTCATTCAACCAACCGAAGGTGAAATTCAGAATTCAGAATTCAGAATTCAGAATTCAATCGCCTGGGTTCCTCAACGCCCTCACCTCTTCCACGACACCCTCGCCGCCAACATCAAACTCGGCAACCCCGAAGCGACCGATGAACAGGTCATCTCTGCGGCACAGTCTGCGCGCTTGCATGAGTTCATCGAATCGCTTCCACAGAAATATGAAACAGTCATCGGCGAAAGCGGAGCGCGCCTCTCCAGCGGACAGGCGCAACGACTCGCCCACGCACGCGCCTTCCTCAAAGACGCGCCCATCCTGATCCTCGACGAACCCACCTCCAGTCTCGACCCCGAAACCGAATCCCTGCTCGAAGAATCCACGCGCCGACTCATGCAAGGACGCACCACCCTCACCATCGCGCATCGCCTCAACACCATCTTCCAATCCGACCAGATCATCGTCCTCGACTCAGGCCGCATCATCGAACGCGGAACACACCAAGAACTTCTTGCAAACAACGGCATGTATGCAGAGATGGTGAAAACTCTGGAATCAAAAGTTCAAGGTAAACAAGTAGACGTACACACGTACACAACAAGACACTGGTCATCAATCGCCAATCACTAATTACCAATTACCAATTACTAATCACCAATCTGAAATCGTAAATCGTAAATCGAACATCCTCCCCCGCCTCCTCACCTTCCTCAACGGCAGTTGGCATCTCGCCGCCCTCTCCGTCATCATCGGCGCGGGGACAATCGGCTCCAGCGTCGCGCTGATGGGCACATCCGCCTGGCTCATCTCAACCGCCGCGCTGCATCCCTCCGTCGCGGACCTCGGCGTCTCCGTTGTCGGCGTGCGCTTCTTCGGCATTATGCGCGGCCTCCTGCGCTACGCCGAGCGCCTCGTCTCGCACGATGTCACCTTCCGCCTGCTCTCGCGCCTGCGCGTTTGGTTCTACGAAAAACTCGAGCCGCTGGCGCCCGCCCGCCTGATGGACTTCCGCGCGGGCGACTTGCTCTCACGCATCATCGGCGATGTGGAGACATTGGAAAATTTCTACGTGCGCGTCGTCTCTCCGCCCTTGACCGCCCTCCTCGTGGGACTCTTCACTGCGATCTTTCTCGGCTCTTTCTCCCCCCTGCTGGCTCCTGTGTATCTGGCCTTTTTCCTCGCCCTCGGCTTGATCCTGCCCATCCTCGCGCAAGTCACCAGCCGCCGCCCCGCCGTGGACACAATCAGCCTACGCGCGGATTTGCACATCCGCCTCGTGGACGGCATCCAGGGCATGGCGGACTTGCTCGCCTACGGCCGCGCCGACGAACGCCTGAATCAAATCTCTGCCAACGGACGCGACTACGGAGACGCCCAACGCCGCATGGCGCGCGTCACGGGTTTTCATTCTGGCTTAACGACCCTGCTGATCCATCTTGGCACGTGGACGATCCTCGTGCTGACCATCCCGCTTGTCAGCGCGGGGACGCTGGCTGGTCCAATGCTGGCTTCGTTATCCTTGCTGACTCTCGCCTCCTTTGAAGCCGTCATGCCATTACCGCTCGCCGCGCAAATGTGGAACTCCGCCCGCGAAGCCGCACGAAGATTGTTTGAAGTGGTGGATACGGAACCAGTAATCAGTAATCAGTTATCAGTAATCAGTGAACGGCCCCAAATTACAAATTACGAATTACGAATTACAGACTTATCCTTTGCCTATCCCAACCAATTCCCCCCCGCCCTCCAACACGTGACCTTCGACCTTCAACCTTTGACCTCCCTCGCCATCGTTGGACCCAGCGGCGCGGGAAAATCCACGCTCGCCAATCTTTTGCTGAGATTCTGGGATTACAGTTCGGGCGACATCACCCTGGGCGGGGATTCGCTGCATGGCCTGGATCAGGATGGGGTCCGCGCGCGCATCGGTTTCGTCTCCCAGAACGCTTACTTCTTCAACACATCCGTCTATGAAAATTTGCGTTTCGCGCGTCGTCGAGTCACAAGGGAAGAAGTCGAGGCCGCCGCGAAGTCCGCGCAGATCCATGACTTCATTTTGGGATTGCCAAAAGGTTATGACACGATGATCGGCGAACAGGGCTTGCGGCTTTCGGGCGGCGAACGCCAGCGGCTTGCGATTGCGCGCGCCATCATCAAAGACGCGCCGATCCTGATTTTGGATGAACCCACCGCCAACCTTGACCCGTTGACCGAAAAGCAAATACTTGAAACCTTGTTTGCCTTGATGAAAAAGAAAACCTCCCTGCTCATCACGCATCGCCTGGTGGGACTGGAAAACGTGGACGAAATCCTCGTGATGGATCACGGCCAAATCGTGGAGCGCGGCTCGCAAAGTGAACTGATGAAAATCAATGGTCTCTACCATCGCCTGTGGGATTTACAAAATCGCATTTTACAGACGGGGTGATCGTAAAATCCTGCTTGCAACTCAAGCATGTGCGTGCTATAATCAGGCCAACTTCCCCAATTGCTTCACAACCGAGACCTGTGATCGAGCGTGGCGTTTCCGCCCGCCTGCATCAGGTCATCCCCTCAACCTTGAACGAAAATCCCTTGTCTCACAATTAACCGAAACATTGGCCTTGCCGTGGGGGCATAGGCCTGTTTCCCATTCCCAAATCGCAACTCACACCCTGGAAGGAATTATGGACATAATTGCGCTTGAAAACGAACCTCTGGCAAAACTACGGGGCATGGCCAGGGAATTGAACATCACCAATGCCAACCGTCTCAAAAAAGAAGCGCTGATCGTACGCGTCCGCCAGGCCGAGGCCGAAAAAGAAGGCATCGAGGTGCGCGGCGGCGTGCTGGAGATCATGAACGAAGGCATCGGCTTCCTGCGCTTCGAGAACTACCGCGTCAGCGACACGGACGTGTACGTCTCGCAGGCGCAATTAAGACGCTACGACCTGCGCAGCGGCGACTTGATTATCGGGCACGTGCGCGCCCCGCGCGAATCCGAGCGGCATTACGGGTTGCTCAAAGTGGAATCGGTCAACGGCGTGGACCCCGAAGAGGCCCGCCGCCGCCCGACCTTCGAGAGCCTGACCCCCATCTTTCCCGAAACACGCTTCGACCTGGAACTCGAGCACGATGCCCTGGCCCCGCGCCTGATCAACCTGATCACTCCCATCGGACGCGGGCAACGCGGCTTGATCGTCTCTCCTCCCAAGGCGGGGAAAACCACCATTCTCAAACAAATTGCGAACTCGATTTCCAACAAATATCCCGATGTGCATTTGATCGTCGCGCTGATCGGCGAACGCCCCGAAGAAGTGACCGATATGGACCGCTCCGTGGATGCGGAAGTGATTGCCTCCACCTTCGACGAGCCGGTCACCTCGCACGTCCGCACCGCCGAGATTGCCTTAGACCGCGCTAAGAGATTGGTGGAACTCGGCCGCCACGTGGTAATAATGATGGACTCGATCACCCGTCTCGCCCGCGCTTACAACCTGGTGGTCAACCCATCCGGGCGCACGCTTTCGGGCGGTATGGATCCCTCGGCGCTGTACCCGCCCAAAAAGTTCTTCGGCGCGGCGCGCAACATCGAAGAAGGCGGATCGCTGACCATCATCGCCACCTGCCTGGTGGACACGGGTTCCCGTCTCGACGACGTGGTCTACGAAGAGTTCAAAGGCACGGGCAACATGGAATTGTTGCTCTCCCGCAAATTGCAGGAACGCCGCATCTTCCCCGCGGTGGACATCGAACGCTCGTCCACGCGCCGCGAAGAACTCCTGCTCGGCCCGGATATCCTGCAGCGCGTCTGGCTTATGCGCCGCATGTACGCCCAGATGACATCCAACCCACCGCAGGGCGCAGGCATGGATGCCACCGTGGCAACCGAGGCCATCATTACGCGCTTGGCCAAGGCGAAGAATAACCAGGAATTCCTGGAAAACCTTACCGATAGCATGTAAGAGTCCACTGCAAAAAGATAATCTCACCGCGAAGAGGCGAAGACCACGAAGATTTTCAAGAAGAGGATTAAGGGTATCACCGCACTTAAGCGTGGTCAGTGCTTTTTCTGCCACGAATTCCACGAATTAGCACGAAAAATTCGGAAAATTCGTTCAATTCGTGGCTAAATTTGTTCGGCGGAGAAGACTCCACGTTTTACTGTGGTGCTACCGGATTAAGAACTCGAATAATTTTTTAGGATTTTTTTGGATTTATTTCGTTTTTCTTCGCGATCATTAAACTTCCTTCGCGTTCTCGCTGGCGCCGCCCGCCAGGGCAGGTGTCGCTCCTTCGCGGTAAAAAGGATGTTTTTGCAGTGGAACCATGTAAGCCTGTTCAACAGAAAGTTCTATGAGCAAATTCTTCTCGTTCTGGAAAAACAATCGCTTCGGAGTCGTCTCGTGGCTGGTGACGGTCGCGCTGGCGGCGTCCCTGCTGGGCGGCGCGTTTTGGTTTAAAAACGCGCGGGCGGCAGATTCGGCCCTGGTCCCGCAACCCACCGCGGGTCCGGGCGAGGCCGCGCCCAACGACAGCCTGCCGCTCCCGCCCGTTTCGGGCGCGTCGCCCGCCATTGACCGGCATCTCCAGATCATCACCAACATCCCTGCAGATTTGCCGCGCTACGAGCCAGTCACCTACATCGTCGAGCGCGGCGACGCGATGAGCAAGATCGAAGCCGCGTTCAAGGTCAGCACCGAGTCTATTTTGTATAACAATAAGGATGTGCTGAACGATGACCCGCACGGTTTGAAGCCCGGCATGAGTCTTCTCATCCCGCCTGTGGAAGGGATCTACCACACCTGGAGGGAAGGCGACACCATCGAGAAGGTGGCCGCCGAATACGATGCCAAGCCGGAGGACATCGTCAACTACCCCGGCAACGATGTGGATTTGACCAACCCTGATTTCAAGCCCGGCACAGTGGTGATGATCCCCGGCGGCTCGCGCGAACTGTTCGACTGGAGTTCGCTGGCCTGGAGTCAATCTAGCGGCGCGGGGAGCGGAAGCAGCGCCTGCGGTGGCGGCCGCCCGGGTTCCGGTTCGTTCATCTGGCCTGTGGCAGGGGAGCCGCACACCATTTCGGGCAACGGCTATAGCGCGGGTCATCTCGGCATTGACATGACTGCTGTTGAAGGCGATGTGCTGCTGGCGACAGACCACGGCGTAGTGACCTTCGCCGATTGGAGCCAGTACGGCTACGGCTGGATGGTGCAGATTGATCATGGCAACGGTTATGTATCTTTGTACGCCCACTTGACAACCATCTTCGTGAAAATGTGCCAGCCGGTCGGCCAGGGCGACCAGATCGGAACGGCAGGTAACACCGGCAATTCTTTCGGCGCGCACCTGCACTTCGAACTTCGTTTGGGCGGCTCGCCGGTGAATCCGTTGGATTACGTGCAGTAACCCCCCTCAGTAATCCCCCAAGAAACCTATATGGTGACATATGTCCCCTCCGAAAAGCGGTACGACCGCTATAATCGAAACGAGGTGACACATGATGAACGAACACGAAATCGAACGACTGCAAGCCAAAACGCCTCAGCAAAGGTTTCTGGGCGTGCTGGAACGAGACTTTCGTTATGCGCCAAAGATTGCAGAAGCCATTCTACTCGAAGCCCAGAGTTGTTTGGAGGGTCGGACGGAAATGCTTCGGCCGGGTCAGATGCGGGTCGTGCTGGTTCGGCAAGGAGCCGGACACGGGCGCCCCTTGAGCGATACGCCGACGGTGGAAATCACCTGGAGCGTGGATGCGGGTGTGGAAGATCGCCAGGTGTTGGCGCAACATGGTCGTCAGGCCTTGCGGCAGGTGCGTCTGCAGCGCTTGCTGGACGAGGCGGTGGAACAAGGCGGCGTGGCCACGCAGGAGGATCTGGCGCAGGTGTTGCAGACCTCGGTACGGACCATCAAGCGCGACTTTGTGGAACTGCAGGGGAGAGGCAGCTACCTGCCTTCGCGGGGCAACATGCAAGGGATCGGGCGCGGGCAGACGCATAAAGCCCAGATCATCGGACGCTGGTTGCAGGGTGAGACCTACGATCAACTGGCGTTACATACACATCATTGCTCGGCTTCGATCCAGCGGTACCTCAAGACCTTCGTGCAAGTGGTGGAGCTGCACCGTCAGGGTTTTGCCGACAGCCAGATCGCCATGTTGCTGCAAAGCGGCTTGCCGCTGGTGCGAGAATATCTGGCGATTTACCAGCAACAGAATAACCCGGCCTGTCGGGAACGGCTGGAAAACCAGTTACAGCGGCTGAATCGGGCTTCCCAGCCCGAAAAAAGGGGGCAAAAATGAGCCAGGCTTATGTTGGCACCGCCCAACGCACCTTTCAACAGGCCTTGATCCACCTGCTGGAAAGCGATTACGGCTTGTTGGGAAGCCGCCGCATCTTGGAAACACTGGCCGAAGATGCGCAAAAACTGGCCGACCAGTTCTATCCGTCACCGCAACACCTGAGCAGTGGTTGGATGGTATTCACCGGCACCCGAGCCAGCGGCGGTAAAACCCATCCCGGCCAACGCGCGGGCGACCACGAATTGGTCACGTTGGCTTGGCCGGTCCTGCTACCCGAAGACGTCGAATATCTGGCTCACCACCCAGATACCGCCTCCGCACGGCAGGCATGGTTCCAGGTACGCCTGGCACGCATTATTGAACATGGCCTTCACCCTTCGGCAACGACTGCAAATACAGCCATACAGCGCGTAACTCATCGCCTGTCATGAATTTGTACGAACTCCAGGGCATGTACTTGGGATCCACCTGCCTGCCGTGACGCAGTCCCGTCCGAATGAAATGGATGAAGTCCGCTTCCTCCCAGGCGGGCAGTTTGGAACCCGCGCCCCACGTCAGGTTTGGAGCGGGAGGCCAATCGGATGGGAAGCCAGGGATGACGCCGCCCGACATCGTCAGCCCGTGACAGACTTTGCAGGAATAGGTCAGGTATTCGCCATACTGCGCGGTGACGCCAGGTTCGGGCGCGGCGGGACGCGGCGCGTCGAAGGGGATCACCTCGGCGGGCATGAACGTGATGGCAGGGACGAGCGTCATCACCACGCGGCCCGTGAACGAGACCGAACTCGGCGGCTGGACATGATCCACGGGCGGGACACTTTTGATGTAGGCGATGACTGCCGCGAGATCATCGTCGCTCAGAAAATAAAACTCGGTGGAGGGCATGAACAGTAACGGAGTCCCGTCCGGGCGGAGGCCGTAGCGGATGGCCGCGACCCAGTCCGCGTCCGAGAAAGACGCGCCGAATCCGCCCTCGCCGCGCGTCAGATTCCCCGCGATCACTTGTCCGACGGCGGGATCGTCCAGGTAGATTTTCCCCTCGAGGTGTTCGCCGTGACAGGCCTCACAGCCGCGAAACTCGAAGATGTGCTTGCCGCGCGCGATGGCCGCGTCCCCCGCGGGGATGGATAACGCGTCGGGCGGCGCGGCAACTACACGGTCCAGGCGTGATTCGGTTTTAACGTAAACGACAACCAGCGCGATAACGAGCAGTCCAATCAGCGCGGCGAAAACGATCCCAATCCATTTCAGGAATTTTTTCATCGCTCCTCCGAGCAGGCAACTCGGAGTCTAAAGTCTCCAGACTTTAGGCAAAATCTGGAGATTTTGCACTCCGCCGGTTGATTCAAAACAGTCCCGCCTCGCGACGGGACTGACTGATGACTGATGACTGAACACTGATTACTGCTCTTGTATCTCCGCCGCGCGCAGCGTGTTCGCCATCAACATCGCGATCGTCATCGGACCGACACCGCCGGGGACGGGGGTGATGAATCCCGCCACTTCCTTCGCTTCGGCAAAATTGACATCGCCGACCAGGC